>Ga0179593_1675197_pt1 | contig 18433 bp, 21 predicted proteins | sample CZODoug2_1_08_16_FD_185931 | JGI IMG/M metagenome (GOLD analysis project Ga0179593, IMG submission 185931) | Vadose zone soil fungal communities from Angelo Coast Range Reserve, California, USA - CZODoug2_1_08_16fungal (PacBio error correction) | ecosystem: Environmental > Terrestrial > Soil >...
GGCGCGGGTGAAACTAGCTGCGAACGGCACCCGAGAGACTCGGGGAAGGGAAAGCGTAAGGGTGCGGCGGAGTTGCGGCCCAATGTGAGAGGGCCTGACAGGCACAAAGCTCGTGAAAAAAATTGTGGAAATGTCTCTCAATGAGGCGTAAGAAAAAAGCAGGTTCATACAAGTGATTCTGCGAGACATCGGTGACTGCCGATCTAAAAAGGCTCAGTGGTCGGGAAACTTGGCTTAGCAAGGCGAGAAAGTTGACTGAGAAGCCGAGACCGTCAAGGGTGCGTGCTGTTCAGCTTGAGAGTTGGATATGTTGAAAAAAATGGCCCCGTGGAGGTGGCCGGAAAAAGGCGTCCGACGCTGGGAAAGGAAGACAAACGCGTCCTTAGCATGGCGTGAGCAGCACAGGGGCTTCCACCTGCGGCAGGGGGAGAAAGGTATTACGAGCGTGCTGTTGACGAGGAAAATCCGGAAAAAAAAAACCCTCACGTGGGAAAGTTGACGTGGAGAGAGGTGACACTGAGAAGCGGCCTGGCTCGATGATGGGCGTAAACTCGTGGCGTGTGCCGGGGAGGGATGATGTTCAATTCCTTCCATGGGAGTAAAGGGCACCCAGAGAGACTGCTTGGAGCAGTACCAAGAACTCGGGAGAAAGGGTAAACACGGTCCCGGGTTTAAGAGGCCACACAGCGCACCCCTTGGGAAGAAAAACGGCAAAAGGAAATAGCGAGGTGGGGAAGGGGTGTTGGAAAGGGTATAGGGGACTCCAATAGACGGGGCCTCTATCGTGCACGGGGCTCAAGGGATAAGCCAGCTCCAACCAGATGAGGTTGGGGGGGTCTCGGGCGGTGATCCTGAACAAAAGGGGACACTGGGAGGAAAATAACCTCGCAGGAAGTCGCTCGCAAAGGTGAGTCGCATTGATGAGAAACTGGGACGGGAGGAAAATGAGCCCGAAGGTCCCAAGGGAAGGTCGTACATCGAGAGATTGGGTGTGCCTATGCAGACCTCGTGGGACCGGGCGTTTGCGCAGGCGAAAAGGGGGGATGGCTGGTTATCGTCTGGGGGTGGGACGAATCGTGGTAACGGTGGACAGGGAACCTCGGTCCTGTCTACGCCTTTATCGGCTGCACCCTGTCCCATAAGCGACAGACCCCTCGGGGTCGAGGCAGTGAACACATCGAGCGCAGAAAGGGACTGGCACTAGGGGGATGCATTTAATTAGGATCGGACGAGAGAGCACCAAAGGCCACTTCTGGGAGACTCTCGGGGCTGTTTCATGCTGGCCGCCTAGGGGGGGGGGCTGGAAGGAATTGTTCCAACAGCTGAGACAAAATTTGGCAGACAACTCTAAAAGTATAGCTGCGCTGGTAAACAGGTTCCATAGCTGGGGCGACCGGCGCTCCAAGGTAACGCTTCACCCTCTGCCACTACCAGTACGCAGGCGACAATCCAGAATGGCTCTCGCCAAACCGGACTTGCATCTATAGAGCGCCCTAAAAGCTCACGAACGGTAGTGTCCGCCAGGGAAGGGGACCAAGGAACACCTTGCAAGCCCATCCTCGTAAAAAGGCTTTCTTCTACCGAATGTCCGACAGCTGAAAGTTCTCAAAGGATTCCAAGAGGGCAAGGAATGGATTCGAAGGAGTGTGCAAGCGGATCTGGGAGGACGTATGCTCTCTCTTGGGAATACGTCGGGCCGGGAAGGCAGGAAATTCAGACCTTCATGAGGCGAAAAATAGCCGCAAGAAGGTTGTCGTCTTGGCGTGGCCCCGCCACAAACCTAGTTATCTATCGTACTTGCGTTTGAGGAGCTGGTTTTGCTTGGGGAGAAAAACAAAACCTTAGGAGAGGAAAGGAGAGATGTTACAGCCAAAAGAAACCAAACAATCAAATCCTAAACGAAGCGCCCGACCTCAAAGGGTGGCGGACAATCGCAAGAACCGAATCAACCGCGGGTACGAGCTTAGCGCGGGACCTGGAAGGTTCTCGGCAAGCGGCGCGACGCAACGGAGCCTGAAAAGAGAGACGGAAGGCCGGTACTGTTATCGTGTGAAAACTTGTACCTCCCCGACATTGCGGAGCTCCTTTCGAAAAAGAGAGGTTTTTCGGCATTCTCACGTAGCTGCAGAGAACGAGCTCCACGTGGGGGGGCTGGCAAAGGCCCGCAATGCGCGAGGACTACCGGCGAGCGTGACAAATAACTCTTCAAAGGGGTATGTCTTCGGCTGCAAGGAGATTAAGTGGGCGCTCTGTGCAAGGAGGGAAAACGTTCGATGCTTCCGAGCGAGGGTCAGCAGTTATTACCTCAGTACGTTGCTATGCACGAAAAACTTACTCCCAAACTCAGATGGGAAAAGGTGACCCACGGGCAAGAGGAGGAGAACTCGGCTTGTCGCAGCGTGAAAAGATATTCCACTACAGCCAATATACCGCCTGGAAACCTACGAGAGCCTGGGCGACCCAGATTATCAGTTCGCGAAAAAGAAATACTCAAAAAAAAGAAAAAAGGGGAAGTTAAAACCAAGAGGACAGGACATCGGTGAAGGGGGGGCGGGGGGGGGTGTGCTCGTTCAGAAGGGATGAGAGGAAGGGAGGGTCACGCTATCGCCGAAAATTCGGCAAAGGAGAAGTCTTGCCTGGAAGAACAGGAAGGACCTGAGCCAACCGTAGAACCGACTTGCACGTCTCTAACTAATAATGCGAAAAAAAAAAACACGAATCCGAGCGCCAACGACGGGGACTTCCAAAAACACCGGAAATCTCACACCAGTACGGGGCTACTCGTGCTCATTCGAGGGGCGACTAAAAAAAAAAGAGGCGCCAGCAAACCAGAAAAGAGGAAGGTCGCCTGAAGAAATATCGCCGTTCGGAGAATGATCGAGTGGCTGGCGGTTGGATCGGGGGGGAGAGACTCCGAAAATAAAGAACAAGAGGGGGAAGGCTTCGACCATGGCAAGGGGAGCAAGGTCAACTACCGCTCAATCCTCTCAAAGATTGCGATCCGGCTCAAAATGGACCATACCGAAAACCACAACAAAACGTACACAATTTCCTTGGATAAAGGAGAGCCATTTCTAACTAGTAGCACGAAAAGACCGTACCGGGGTTGAAATAAGTCAGCAGGATGCCTCTTCCGTCTCTGAGCCAGAGATGCTGAGGACCTTTGTGACACGAGGAACTACAAAAAAAACTAACCGGAAGAGCTCGACCCAATGGGCCGATCACTGAGTAGTGAACCTCGAATTCAGGGGCAAACCGATCAGAAAAGCAAAAAAGGGGGGGACCGGATCTACTCAAAAGGCAACCCTGCTGGGGCAAGAAGGGTATTCCTCCACGAAGCGGAGAGAAAAAGGCAAGGGGAGACGACTTATTCATCTCCGTCAGAGTGCTACACATCTTAAAAAAAAAAGAGAGGCCGAACGGGAAGAAGGTCTTCAAGGGAAAAACATTGTTCGGGGCCAATCTCGAACGTATTGGGCAGAACAGGGAGGAGATATCTTAAAACACCGGCGACTCAGAAAATCACCGGAAAGGGGTGTAAACCGCGAGTCGATGCAAGAGAGGAAAAAGATCTAGTTAGATACCATGAGAAGGGGGAGGACGAAAAAACCTCCTCAAGTTTACCACACAAACGGGCTCGGGGCGGAGAAAAGATGCTAAGCCAATTGATTCGCAAAGAAGAGAAAGGAGCAAACTTCTGCTTGGGAAACTCAGGTGAGAGTCGTTGTGGACTCCCAGGGAGGGAGCTGCTCGAAAGGGGGTTTGTCGTGGGAAAGGGTGGGAAAGAAAAGATGTGGAACAAAGTGCTCATCCCTTCACCGAAGAGCTTCTCTCTTGAGCCGGGGCGTAGGGGGGGATGAACCTTATATAAAACCAATAAGGGTAGGGGGCAGTGTTCAATCTTGGGGATGGACAAGAAAAAAACCTCGGGCGGGACGCCTTCTTAAAAAGGCCTACCCTTTTCACAATGAATCACAAAAAAAGGGAACAGGAGAAGGCGTTGGGACTCAACCACCGCAACGCACAAAAGAAAGGATCTCTAAATCGGGGCCAGGTCAAGACCGAGGGGGGGGCGTGCAGTTAGTCACACAAAGCCCCTTGGGGAGTTTCGCGAAGGGAGGTGGTCTTACGCTTGCAACGTTGACCAAAGGAGCCTGGATCTAGGCGCAATCGATCGTTTGTGGTCATTTCATCGAGATGCAAAAAGCGAGGGAGGGGGGGGAATCTATAGGGAATTCAATCTCAAACAAGTCTACTGTATGTAAAGGGAAATGGGGGAAGTCGTATTCATCCACCTCTCCCTGCCGATACTAAAGGAATTATCAGCCTGCAGTCATCTGAGTTCAGCCTGGACCTCGTACAATTAAAAAAAAGAGACCTTGTCGCCCGAGAGAGGGGGGAACTCCATGTTGTGCGGATCTTGTCCCGGAATTCACACTCGGCGTCAAAATTGCTCGGAGGGCTTCTCTCGGAAAAGGGAAGCATTGTCGGTCAGAAAAATTAGGGGGGGGGAGTGAGGATTCCACACCTCAAAGCAGGGGAAAGGGAGTTGGGGTAACGCGGTGTGGGCTGTCTCCCGCGTTCGGAGCAGTGCGAATGCGCCCGACGGTCGGGGAAATCGAGAGCCCAAGTGGTCTGAATTCCTAAGAGGGGGGGAGAAAGGGGGGAAAAATAGAAAGAAAAGGCTCGGCTTCTAGTACCGCGAATTCGATGATCTCTCGGGGAGTAAATGGGTTTCCCCAACGGCAGCGAAAAAAACGAGAAAAAGAGAAGATCAAATTCTAATCAGAGACCCTCACCAGTGAACTTACGGCTAGCGTCGAGTGGTTGGAAAGACAGTCTTAGAATCTTCGTAGGCGTGCCTCTAACCCGGGGGGAGGTGGTTCTCGTTCTGGCTCGCGTTGATGCGATAAATGGGTAGAAGAAAAAAAAATCGCATCTACGAAAAGTTTGTCGGACATCGGCCGGCTAAGGTCAGACCGCGTTTTCTCAACAGGCACTGGGCTATTAGGATAGGGAGAAGGTCCTTTCAGAGGGAGCGCGGCTAAGATGGGTCAAAGGGGTAGGGCGAGAGTGGAGGTGAAAGCGGGCACGGGTAGAGGGGCTTCAAGCGGGACAAGGCATTTTCCTCTGCAACGGCGAGGTCGCAGCGGGGCGGAGGACTGACCATACACGTGGTCCAGATCCTGATTAGGGTATGGGGATCAATAGGACAGGAAGGAGTTACTCTAACCATCGGGGACAACTTTTTCGCTAGTAGAAAAAGGCAGCAGGGCTGCTTCCTCGTCAGTAGAAGTCGTGTGGCGCGGGAAGGTTGAGGGCGGAATTCAAAACGAGAGAAAAAAAGAACATCTCTCTTAGGGGGAGCGACCGGCCCGAACAAGTAGTTCGGATGGGAAACGTCCCCTTGCGGACGAGACATCCGGGCGACGAAAGGCAAAAAGAAGGAGAAGAGGGGGGTACATTTGGTGTTGGCCGGTAGCGACGGTGTTTCGACAATCTGGGGCAATTCAACGTTATGTCTTCGGGAGTGCGGAATTCAAAGGGTATCGGCCGATCAGCTCCCAAAAAGCTGGAGGAGGGGTTACGAAAGGAATCCGAACACCCAAAGGGGGGAACTGGTCTCTCAAGCCGAATAACGGGAGATAAACGCCAGATTTCATCTGGCTGGTGGTGAACGAGGGGGAAGCGTGGTTCTGCTAAAGTATCCCGTCCTCCATGGGGGAAAACGTTCTTGAAACTCGAGGAATGGGAAGGTGCGAAGGAGAAATCGTAAGCCTTTTGGCGAAGGTCTCGTACATAGGGATTTTCGCGTACGTGGGTAGAACTGCCGAGCTCTTTGAGACGGTTGTACAGGGGTTAAACCTAAAAAAGGGACTAAGGACATTTATTCTCCCTTCAAAGGAAGGGCCCAAGTCCCATGCGAGTACAACCAGGACGTCGGAGGGGACTCAACAGCGAGCTCAGTCCTGGGCAGGATTTGGAGGGGACATCTAGAAAAAGCGGATAGCACCCTCGCCGCAAGGAAAAAGTCGCCCAAACGGCTGCGGCCGGTGGGGCTCAAGGGCAGGGGGGCTTGATTATGGTCGGGAGAGGTGCCACTGCAAGACCACGGGGGCAGAAAAAGGGGCGCGGACTTCACAGGAGAAACGTTGGTCTGTGCATCTTGGCGAAAACGGGGAAAATATCATTGCAGAAATTCGCGAGGCTTCACTCGTCTGCGCTCTCGGAATCGAAGAAAAAATTCTAAGTCTGACAGGAAAAAAACAATTATCCCATCGGAAGTAGTCGCTGAGAAACGGGGGGACCATCGCCACAACAGCGGTAGTAAAGCTCGGCACATAAAGTGAAAATCCAGGCCCTGGAGCTCGTCTTTTCAAGGAGAGGGTGGGAATTTCCTACATCTGCGGGAGGTGGCACCAGAAGGCCCAAAGCGGGAAAAGAATGCCTCCGCCGTCTGGGGGTGAGGATCTTCGCTTCATCTGCGGTTGGGCGAGTGGGAAAAGAGGATGAATCTGCGGACTTTCAGAGCTTAATGAGACGAAAGCGAAGGGGTGCAGTGGGGTAGAAAAAGGGTCCTCCAACCTATCGTTATGAGGGGAGCGATAGTTGGCCTTCTGGACTGGGGATGAACATCTAGAGAAAAACAAAAAAAGGGTAGGAAAAGAGAGATGTGCAAAACAAAGAAACCCTCAACGCCAAACGGCCAGGGCTACAACAACTCCCACCAAAAAGGGATGGGAAGGAGGGACCAATAAAAATCTAAACGACACGCACAAACTCGAACCATGGAGCGTGAGCAGCTTCAAGGACAGAAAAAACGTCTCTCTGCCGCTAGAAAACGAGATAACACGAGCTCACAAAAGGAGCCAAGTACGGGAAGGCGTAGGTGACAGACATTGGAGAAAAATCATGAAAAAAGCCATGCTCAAACGAGAAAGAGACACCTATCCTTTATTGCTGGACAACGGCGACTTTTCCGGCTCAGGGACTAAAGAGAGGACGTGATCTGTTCATGGCGCGGCAAAAAGACACGAGGCACAATTATCTGGGCGTCAGTGCAGCGGACACTAACAGTTTCGGGGGCAAGGAGAAGGGGGCTGTTGCAGGTGGAGAAGCTGTACTATGGATCAAAAGGCGCCCGGATCGACAAAAGAGGGAAAAAGAAAGTGCCCTGCCGGCAACGTAGGCAGTGCGTCTTAAGGTGGGAGCAAGTGGACAATATAACCGTATCCTCAAGCCCTACCTTCGCGAGGGTCAAAAAGAAGACCGCTAAGGGAGAAAAAGAAAGGATCCTTTCGCCATGAGAAAGCAGAGAGCTTCTAAATCACTGGCAGCGCCCGGAAAGTTACAGCTTCTAGAGAGCGGCCGGATCCGGGGCCTGGAAAGAATCCTTTTACATGGAGAACGGTTGAACCGACGTGGAGAAAGGGGAAAGCTTTGACCAAAGAAATCGGGCACTCGAAACAAAGAGAACTCGGACAAGACAGGGGAAGCATAAGTCTAAAACGGTCTGGAAGGCGAGGAGGCGAAACGTCAATATTACGGTGACGCCATACGAGAAGGGAAAGCGGGCGCAGAAGGAGGACTCCCCTAGCCACCAATGAAAAATGGGGGAGAGAAGAGCGAACGGCAGGGGCCAGGAGACCCAGTTTCTGTTGGATGTGTGCTTGGGAAGGACCCCAGAAACCGCTTGGGGTTTATCTTAGAAGTCGCTACCGGGCATCGAACCAGAACGTGCCTCGCTCAACTAGATGCCGGGTTCTAAGTAACATAGACCTAGGCCAAACCGTAAAAGCCTAGGAAAACGGGAAGTTCCTATGCAGGCCTTCCAGAAGGACTGGGAGGCCGCCGGGGCAAACGGGACCGGTTTAAAGAACACGGCCAGGCAACTGCTTGCAAAAATGCTGCTTATGCGACTAGGAAGATCCCTTTAAACCCTCGAGAAACTCAAACTTCAGAGGCATCTACGGCGGAAGCTAACAAGAGGTAGGGAACCTCGTATCAGTTGAGAGCAGCACCAGGATCCTCGGGTAACGTAGAGACTACCGGAAACTTCAGAAAAAGAAAGAGACCAAGAGAGCAAGGAAGCCCACGGGGGCGAGAGGGAGTGAAGCTACCAGGCGCTGCGACGCGTAAGTCGCGGACCACGGCAGTCCGGAAACGGGAAAGAACTTCGTCGTCAAAAAAATAACGGCATGTTCCCAGCGGGAAATCGAAAACGAGTTGCAAACAGACAGAGACGATAGCTTCTCCACGCTCCTCCTAAGAAGCCCATTGCACTAGCCGTGAGCCACGGCGAGGAGAAGCAGCACCGAAGCCGGAGGGGAATAGCTAGCAGACGCGAGAACCACCAGCATTTCCCACAAAGGGCTTTAAATCTTTCGGCCGCGGCTAAGAGAGGCAAAAATAGAGCAGCCACGCATCACATCGATTGCCGTTAAAGTGTAGCGTGTTAGGGCTTCTGGAGCGAAGTAGAGCTCTGCAAAAAGGGGTGGGAATCGACCCGACCCGCGCCCAGCCTCTCCTGTCTGGAGTACTCGAAGTCGAATGATGATAACTCCACAAGGGTCATGGGAGTTGCGGAAGAGTTCACGAAAAAAACTGTTCATTGCTCTCAATCCTACGGGTGGGCGACACCCGCGGACCCAAGACGCTCTGGAAAAAAGGAGCGGTTGTTTGCCGAAGCAAGACCGGCAAAGCCTAAACAAAGGAAAGTAATCGCGGCGGCCTAGGCAAGAATTGCGTGTGTCAAAAGGGACAGAGGTACGCAGAACACCCGTTGTGGGGATCTAGCGGCGGGGACATCTTTACAAGGGAGGAGACCATTTGGAAAGCACGTGGGGGGGAGACATTCACTGTTCTGCTAAATAGTCTCAAGACCTGAGGATGACGAGTAAATGCACATAGCGAAAAATCAACAAAAGAGAGAGTGTGAAAAAATTCCTCGAAAAAATCGAGGCCTGAGAAGTGACCGAACATCAAGGTCTTCGCTCAGCGAAACAAGGCCTGTGACAAGGTTGCGAAAAAAGAAGGCATAGAACAAGTTTTCCCTAGGTGACGACAGCTTCACAAGGCAAACTTGAGCTGGAGGAACCCTCAGGAAGATTACTACCCCGGGGCAAGGCGTAGCAGGCAAGGAGGGGAGGAAAACCTCAAGTAGAGCCTCCCGCGCGGGTTGGGAAAAGGGCTTGGCGAGTTGAGGGATCTGAACGAGAAATGCCACCAGGTTGTCAAAAAGAGCCGGGGGGGGCATCCCAATATGCAAGTGACAGGAAAGGCTCCTTGAGGGCCTAGGAAAACAGAAACTCGCGGCAGACGAGAGTCTTAGCGGGGGACGAGGTCTGCCAGGGGGAAAGAAACACCGAGCCGAGCATCAGCGGAGTGCAAACCTCAGGAACGTTTGAAAGCAAAAGTGCGACCGGCGAGTGGGAATCCATGGCCTTAAGAGTATACGCGCGGCGCCGATAACCTTTGGGGGGGGGAATCTCTTTCTTGAGGTATGAGCAGAGGTCAAGACCTGCGTTCTGTTCTATATCGCCGCTCGCTGGCTCACGATGGCACTGGTGCTTATGGAAAAGGGACAGCTCCGTTGGACGAAAAAAAAAAGAAAGCATCGCAGGGGGGAGAACTGCTTTCTTGAGAACGTATGTTCTCTTATTTGACCATAGGGAATTTGGCTTCATTTCGAAGGGAACTGAAAACAAGGTTAGGGTCGAATCTCAAAAGATCTGGCAAGGCTAAATAATATCAAGCACATTGGGCCGGAATAAAAATGGGCGAGTATTCAGGGGTGACGAACTTGGACTGGTAGGGAAAGGGGAACCGCACGCTTCCCGGATATAGGTGGCGACATCAGCCAGGTTAAATACTCGAGGAGGATGAAGCTTCGATGAGAGTGGGGGTGTGGGTCGGGATTTGGAAAAAGGAGAAGGTAGTCTGCTCTTCTAAGCAAAGAATAATCATAGTAGCAAAAACCCTTACTTCCCTTGTTGAAAGGTACAAAGGTGGTGCCGGCGGGGAAGGAGGAAAGAGCCTTAATTTCAAGGGAAATGTCAGACTTAACTGAAAAGGAGTGCAGGGTGTGGGCGGATGCAGTGGCGCAAAAGAAAGGGAGGCCTCCTGAGGGAGCGCGCTAAATGGAGAAAGTCTAAGCTCCAAAAGTATACGAAGTGATATAAAAAGAAAACCCTCCATCGAACAATGGTAAGAAATCAGACGCTGGCAGGAAGGAAAGAGTCGAAAGATGGGGAAACTATGCAGCTTTTATGAGAAGCTGTTCATGCGTCCGCATTAGCGCCGTCTTGAAAGGAAAACTTTAAGTCACTAGAGCTGGGGACTCCGATCGCCTCGGGGAATAAGTCTTTTAGGGAAGGAGGGCGTTTTCACCAAGAAGTAAGAAGGAGATTAGTAGACGTGAAAAAAAAGAGGATAGTTGTAAGGTCCTCAATGCCCATTCCACTGGGAAGCTCACGTCACCCTGAAATTCCAAGGGCAGTCAAAAATCTCTAGTGAAGGAAGAGAGAACCAGGGAAAGAATTACTGGGCACAGATAGTGATGTGTAAAGGAGAGCTGGCCGATGTCTGCGCACCGGATCCAAAAAAAGGAACAATCAGCGCGTCTCGGTTGGTCAAGGATGTCCGCCGGTAGGGTAGAAGGGTAGGGATCTTGGAACTGAGCGCACCCATTCATCTCAAAGGCGACGGTAGAGGCGAAAGAGGGAAACTGTTGGCAATCTTTAGAGCCGGTCGACTAATAAGTGCCCAACGTCTCTTGCTCACACTTAGGGGGACTCTCTTACAAGAATGAGACGAAATGGATAGCCCGCGACCCAGAAAAACATATCCTGGAAGAAAAAAGAGAGGCGCTCCGGCGGACAGCGCAAGAAAGCTCGTGGTACAAGCCATTACTGAAACGAGAAGCCTTCCACAAACCGTCCAGGAAGACTTTTGTCGCGGAGGTGTCGGGATCCTGGGTACAGACTCTGATCGGGGGTTCGAAATATTCGTGGGAAAAAAAGGAGGGGAAACTTCTAATAGGGGTGAGAAGGGCCTTCGAGCTGAGTGAGGAGGCGCTGCGCTTGTGCACTCGGAGGGCTGCGGTAGCGCAACAGGAGCGTCATGAGCCCCCTCCTTGAGAGTTGGGGAGATCTTTGGGCTCGCAAAGCTTGACGGAGGTGGGAGTTATCGATCGGAATGGAAGGGAGAGGGGGGTGGTTGTGGGGGGGAGCAAACAAAAAGGGGTGAGGAAAGAAAGTTTAACACCCCTGACAAAAACACGAACTCCAAGTCCACTATTCGCTACAATCGAAAAGCCGGAGGTGGCGGAGGAAGAGCTACTACACGCACAACTCGAAAGGGACGGCTTCGGAGTGAAGCTGCGACTAGAAAGGAACAATAACCCTACAAGACAAAGACGCGCAAAGAGAAAGAATAGACACGAAGCCAGTACAATTGACAAGACTTAAGGGGGAAAGCCTCATGTCCGACGAGAAAGGGTCGTCAGACGTCCAGAAAAGAACAAAGAGAGTCACCGAGGCACTGAAGGGCTTTCACGGCGTCGGGAAGAAATGCGAGGAAAAAGCTATTGGAGGGGCTGGTCACTATTCGCACTGATGACCCCACAAAAGGGGCTCAAGATCTGGCGTTTCTCCTCTTTCTAAAGAGGGAGAAGAGGGACGAGGCCTAAAAGAGCGTTGTCAAAGGGGAAAGAGGGAGGTTGACCGTCTATTAGCGAGGAAAGGATATCCAACGCGTGGTCAAAGTTTCCCTCAGGGCCAAGAAGCTTCTTTTGGGAAAACAGGGTGGGTAAGGCATTTGAATATACTTCAAAGGACGCCAATAAGAAAAAATAAAACTCCATAGGGAAAAAGGGTAATCACTGGGAAAGAATGGAGTCAGTTCGATAACGGCGAGAAGCTTCTACAACCTAACGGGAAGGACACCCATGCATATTCATCGCTCTTGGAAAAGCAGTGGCGCACTCGAGGGGAAGTGGTACTAAGAAAGAGCCTGGGAAAGAAGGTGACGTCTCGGGGGCCTTATTACCAGAAAAGGGAGTATTTACAACGAAGAAAAGAAAAGGTCGGAGTACTGAAAGTTCAGCAAATAAAGTAAAACAGCCCGACCTTTTCTTCTGAACAAACGAGGATTCCCCTATTCGAGGGGGAGAAAAATGGAATCTCTCGTGAGCCCGCGTATTTAAGGAGGGGGAGAAGGAGCAAGACAACTAAGAAAAGAATCACATCATATTCAAGGCGTGAAGCAGAAGGCACTGTGCGGTAAATTGATAGACAACGGGCTTGTGTTCTCAGATAGCACTCAAGAAAACATCATATGGGGGGAAGAGGAGAATCTAGCAGGGCAGAGGGACTCCTGAAAGTTGGCCTCTACAGGGGGGCCATGAGATCAGGCAAGTACCATGCCGAAAAAAAAGGACAGGAGATCTGTCGGTCTCTGCATTCCCATTGGAAAAAAGAGGAGATTGGGGAGGGGCCCAAACCAGGGAAAAGTTACATGGCAAAACGAAAAGGAAAGAAACGGCAGTCGAACGCTTCGCCTCGAGGAGGGATTTTCAGAGACAGGAAAGACCTAAGATAAAACCACACCTTCAAGAAAAAAAAACCGGGCGCGGCCAAGCGAAGAAGCGGAGGGGCCTAAGCGGAGAGATTGCTAACCGATCAGAAAACCAGTGACCTCTTTCTTGGGGGTATTATCGTACTCGTAAAAGAAATGTTCACAATCAAGGAGTCAAACGACTCATTAAGCGCGGGAAAACCTTGGGGAAGCGACATGCTTAGTGGTCCCGCTCTGGGGGTGGTCTTCTCGGCCACGTCATCCCTGAAGGTAATCGAACTTATCGGACACCTTGCCCGGCTGGGAAAAACCATCCTCTCCCCAAAGGTCTTTCAAAAAAACCGGCTCGGAAGGGAAGTCACCGTAAGAACCTTCAGAAGTCGGCCGTCCTGAATAGAGGGCAGAGTGTAGGACTAGTTCTAAAGTGAGAAACCTAATCCTAGACGGAAACAGGGCGTAGCATAGAGCCACCGAAGCGGAAAACTTTTCAACAATTTGCAGAGACACGTTAATTGACTCCTCAGGACATACCTTCGCCTCTTTTCCGAAAAGAGGGAAAGCATAGTTTCCACATGATAGGATGATAGTCTCGAGGTTTTTGAAGTCCCGATGGGGGGGGAAAGCCCGAAAGGTGGACCACTCCCGGAAAAAAAGGAAGAGCTCTCAGTCGCTTGAGCGGCAAGGGTGCTATTACCTACCCCTATGGGGATTAAAATCTGCTGAGAAAGAGGAAAAAACCCGCAGGCTCGGGCCTTTCGGGAGACCCTCAAAGAACTCGGACTTGGGAGCAAAGCCCAAACGAAACGGCGGGGCTAGCGATTTCATACATTACCGGGCTGAAGGGGGGGGCTCCCAAAAGGGGAAGGCTCATCGGGCTCTCTTCTTCCGAGAGATCAAAATTCGCCTCGGGGAGAGTAAGAACACGAACGAAACCCTTTTTGGTAGTTTCGTCGCGCGAAGGAAAAAAGAGAAGGTTCAGCGCCATTGTTACTCGGACGGGAAAGACAGACTGAGGAGGAGATCGAGAAGTCAAACGTGAAGAGAAGGGATACTGACAATAATTAACTCAACAACAACGGAAGGGAGGAATATAAGTAGAGGGGAAAACCTCGTCCGTCACGTAGCTAGAAAAAGCGGCCAGAAGGGAGAAGGGCCAAAATATGACTCTACCGTCCGCTTTCTCCCTACTCAAGGAAAAAAGGGGTTCTTCTCAGTTCCGTACACACGAACACGACGGACCTTTATATCTAGGCCGGAACGGAGATGGGGAAGAAGGTACATTGTGTGCTTGAGGGGGGGGGGGAAGGGGAGCAAGGGAGTCAAACACATCGCGCAATACCCTCTAGTGAGGGTGGGGAAAAAGGTGGGGGTAGTTCGAAACACGTTCTAGAAGGCATGAAACCGCAGAGGTCTTCAAAAAAAGAGAGGATCGCAACTTCGCAAAGCCCTCGGGGTGTGTATGAGCGGGGAACGAGAGAAGCTAACGCTCCCGAAGAAGGAAAAAATGTATGTAGGGAGTGGATATTCCACCACGTAAACTCAACGCAGAGAGCGCCTCTCCTGCTCGTCCCTTGAGGGGGAGAAAAACCTCTAAGCTACTCTTTCCAGGCAAAAACAGAATTTTCTACTTCTATGATTCTCAGAGGGAGGAAGCTTAGCCGCTCCCAGAAAGTGGGTGTGTAAGTGAAGAAATGCGGGGGCACTCGTAGAAAGATAAGTCAAGACCTCGGCTTTCTGGCATATCGAGTGAGCCGAGTGACACCGGGGACCATTCACTGGGCTTGGAAAAGCATCGCCAGTAATTCCGAATCTCTGGAAAAGATGGGCTTTTCAACTGGGGAGGGCGATGGGGCCATAAGGGAAAAAAAAGGGGGAAGGAATAACTTCACTGGGAAGAAAGAATAATAAACTGCGAGCTCAACGGGATATTGTCTTCACGCGGAGAGGCACTAATGTGCTTCCGGGAATCTCGGTACTGAAACCGTATTTTCGTGAAATCGAGGGGAGGAGACAAGGCACCACCCTCACTGCGGTCAGGGGAAGGGGACTCGTGATCACTGAGAAAAAATAACTAAGGGGGACGGGAGTCTAGGGCCGTTGCCCGGTAAGGGGGAATAATTTGGCGTCTACCATTTCTAAGGGAACCCACAGACAAAATTAGGCGAATCAAGGCCCCCTCCTGATGGGTAAAGTTTTCGAGCACTGTAAAAAAAGGGAAAGGGTGACGAGGTCAAGGCGACTTATTAAACGGAAGGGAGAATGGGTAACTACAGGAAAGCAGGGGCCGGGTGTTGGAAGGGGGAAAAAAAAAATAGGGATTGTGCCCGAGGGGAAAAGGTCGAGCGCGTCACGTGAGGCTAGGAAAAGGAGAACTCAAAAAAGAGCGGGGTAGGAGAGGGGGGAGTTATCGAGAAAAACAGCCAGCTGCCATGGTAAGGAAAAAAAAAGGACTCAAGAAAGCGATCGTCCAGAGAAATTTTAAAGAGTCGGGGGGGGGGGGGGAAGATTCTCTGGGAGAAGAAAGCAAGAATATCGCAGGAAGGGCTATCAACAGGAAAAGGGACGGTGACCTATCGCCGGAGTCGGGGTGGGTAAAGTCGCGGAAACTTTCGCGTAGCTTAGGGTACGAAAAAATTGCCCTCGGAGGGGTATCACTAATAGGTAGCTCCAGCAAAAATGATAGAACTCACCCCTGCCCATGTGAACAAGAGGATCGCGTCCACCTAGTCGCGCTTCCAGAGGGGACACGAGAGGCCAAATGTACTGGTAATTCAAGTTGGGGAAAAAAAAGAAGAAACTAGGCCAGCGGTCATGCTCACGCGATCAAAAAGAGGGGTCGCATTACTAAAGGGCGGGGAAAATTCTGTCCAGGGCGGGGGAGGAGATTTCTTGGATTTGGGGAAAACTGCTGCACACATGGGTCCGAAACTGGGAGAAGGAGACGGCAGGACGGGCACCTTTTAAGGAAATAGAGTGGGCTCCTTGCGCGGAATATTTCAGGGAACCAGCGTCATCTGCCTAAAACAATGGAAGAGAGACCTCATATCCTCTGGCCACTGGAAAAGGGGAAGAGACCAAAGACAGATCCGGAATCCGAGCAGCGCCCTCTTCAAAAGGACCACGACGGCGCGCGTACAGGAATAACTCCTTTAAATCCCTTCCAGGCCGTGAGCCTCGTAGTAGGGGAGAGAAGACACGGGAACAGCTGATTGCGACATGACTGAAAAGGGCAGTATGCGAGTCGAGCTGCGCTACGGAGGGGCTGGGGAGAGGAGAGGGAGGGTGCGGTAGTCTGGCGCTGGGCCGGAAAAAAGGAAAGGGAGAAGCTTATGACTCGCCGGCGGAGTTTGTTCGTGTACTTAAGGGCCAAAAAGCCACCGGCCTGAGGCGGGGTTGGCATTCGGGTGAGGGTTGGAAAGAACATGAGACACAACACAAAGGAGGAAGTAAGAAGAGAGATGTGACAGGAAAACCGACACCTCTCCTACAGAGGGAACGATCATTAATCGCCTACCACAGCGGGGTGTCTTAGGCCAATCTCTAAGACCGCAACCCTCACCGGAGGGGCAGTGAGATCTTAAATGCTCCGACTCAGACTACAAGAGAAAGACTCAAAAGCGCTGGGGCGAAAGAAAGGAGGAGAGGGTGCATAAGAAGCCCAAGTACGTGCAAGTATTCCCGATTGGAGATCCTCCGTCGAAACAAAGTTCACTTTCCAGAAAAAGGTGCTCTCAGTAGAAAAAACGAGCCAACTGGAGGGAAGGGGGAATGAACGTCTTCTTGGGAAAAACCTCTACTAGACGGAAAGGGTGCTGGCGAGTTGCGAACGAGGGCGCGCTCAGAAGGGGAAAGGAAAAAGTCGGGAGGCGAGATGTTTCGGACAAAATGATGCAAACGAGTCCAGGAAGGACAAAAGGGGATGCAGTGTAAAGGGGGTCTCACTGCTGAGAGAGCCGGCTCGACCATGAAAAGACAGGGTTCCCTCCGCAAAGAGAAATGCTCAGTGTGACTCGGCACACTGGGTGGAGGGAGAAGTCAATACCGACAACCGCAATCCCTCCGGGAAGAGGGGGGAACTCCTAAGAGGCCTGGAGAAAAAGAAGTGGAGAAGGCTCAGTAGCAAGAGGAAGAGAAGACATACACCCCGGCTTCCCAAAATCACGACACTGGCGCGCTCGAATTTCGCGCGCCGCGCTATAAAATCAGTTGAGCGAGAGCATTGGGTTTCAAGAAAAAGGGGTGACGTGCGCATCAAGGCGGGAGGAAGAAGGTATTGAATTTCACGTCTCAAACTCTGGCCAAGGGTCGAACCAGTCATAAGAACAGAACGAAGGGGCATGAGACGGGGTCCAAACCGAAGGGGGAGGAAAGCACGAGACAATTAAGGTCAATCTCTCTTTGTCAACTGGGGGGAAAGATCGGGCTATTCGCGCGGAAGAACAAGAGAAAAAGACGAGGCTGCCATAAAAAGAATTAAATGTCGTCGAGAATTCCTTCCTTAGTGGTGTTCTACTGGCAGGGGGTGTGGTACTGGGTTAGAGTACCTATTACAAAAAAAAAAAAAGGGGTGGGTTATCTTAGACGCTTACCCAGTGGGGATCGACCCTCCCTGACGGGGAGGAACGCATTCAAATTATAAGTTCAGCCAAGTGATCCAAACCCACCCAGGTCCAGGGGGGGAATGTCGTTATTGAAGTTCCAGTTAAAGTTCTCTTGGATCCGAAAAAGAAAGGTCCAAGCTAAGGAAGTAAGAGGGGGGAGTCAAATTAGCCTAAGGAAAGGAGGAAAAAAAAATCTGTGAAGAAAGGTCGCCGGACCGGTCAAGATACTAGAGAACGTGGCAGCGAGTAATTTTACAAAGCCTGCAAGGGTGGAGAAACACCACGCACCATGGGGAAGAGGGGTAGAAGGTCTCTTCCGTCAAACCAGCAATAAAAAATACGTTAGCAAGGACCGAGGAAGCCACTTTTGAGGAGAGAGCTAAAAAGGAGAGGGTGCCCCGATCGCGTTGAGCGTCGCGAAAAGGGAGGAAGGAAACTTAGACTTTCGGCAACCGCATGGGCAAACCATCGACCTGGGCGCCCTCCTTCGGGAAAAAGCGAGTAGAGCTTATTCTGCCAAACCACGCAGACTAGAAGGAGGAAAAGCCAATTGCAGCCTTGAGCCAGGGGGGGCACCACGAGCGTGCGAGAGTCAAAAATAACGTCGGGGGAAAACCGGAGCGCTAGAAAGAACAACGAGAAAAACAACGCACCGTCAACGGCGTCAGATCAAAGTCGCTTAATACTCAGAGGTTGAGAAGCCAAGAAAAGGAGAACATGTGGGTAGGAACACGGGGTGGAAAAGGCTGGAGGGGCATCTCATGAGAGAGCGTACGTCTGCCAGGGGGGGTGAAAGATCCCTCTTTTTGTAACCGCGTCTCCGAGACTCGTCAAATCGATACTCTCGGCCCAAGAAGGGGGAATGGGGGCTAATGACCTCGAAAAAAAAGGGGAGGGAAGGAAACGTCATATTTGTGGCGGATCTTCAAAGCCCTACTTCGATGTGCAGCGGAGAGGACGTGCTCATCACAAAGAAACAGCAGCAGTCGTCTCTATTTGTTTGGAGAAAGCCTGGAGCGCCTACTCAAAAACCACTGCCGGAGTCAGAAAAGGAGGCTCGAGGAAGCAAGAAGAAAAAAAAAAGGCCGAATTCTTTTATGCAAGAGGGGGACGCAAACAATCAAGACCCCGTTGGGGGTGGGGGAGTTTCTAACGGTTGGGGCTAAGGGCGGCCTATTTTTACAGAACGAGGAAGGAAGGTGTCATATTGTTAAGAGGAGAGGAGAAAAAGGCCTTCGAGGTAAAGAGTACGCCTC
>Ga0179593_1476051_pt1 | contig 18428 bp, 20 predicted proteins | sample CZODoug2_1_08_16_FD_185931 | JGI IMG/M metagenome (GOLD analysis project Ga0179593, IMG submission 185931) | Vadose zone soil fungal communities from Angelo Coast Range Reserve, California, USA - CZODoug2_1_08_16fungal (PacBio error correction) | ecosystem: Environmental > Terrestrial > Soil >...
CGGGTGGGTCGACACGCTCAAATCGCCGGTCAAGAATATTAGCAGTTGAAAGCGGCAAGCGGACGATACACCGCAGGTGAATGGAAAAAACACAAAATAAACAATCAGTGCCAATACTCGGAGTTTCAATCCCTCCCTGAAGCTGACGCAAAAAGGCACTTACTTCCGGAGTCAACTGGAAACGACAAAGACCGGAACAAGAACTAACAGGGGGGGGAAGGGAGGAAACAGGATAGGGGGTCACAAAGCAACACTAATCTCTAGTACCCTTACTGGCGACATAAGGAGAAACGGCTCTGGCCCGTCGAACGCCATTAGGGAAACCTGGCGGCTAAGACTAGTATGGCCTAAGAAAAAAGGATATCAAAGGGTGATGGAGTGGGTGAGAGACAAGTAAGTGTGCCTTACTTCACGATTCAACCGACCCCTAAGGGGGTTGTCTACAGTGTAACTTGCACATCCCGAGTGGGTTAAAGGCGAGCGCTGCAAAACATGTCATGGAGATCAAAGGACGCTAGGCAAGGACGGAAACGGCTAAAAATTCTCTCGATCCTACTCCACTAATCGACTAGGGCGAGAAGGGATGACGACGCGACGGGTTAGAAGGAGCGGAAAGGCAAAAGGCCGATAAGGGAAAGGGGGGACAAGCTCGACCAAGCGATCATGGCGACGACCAAGGATGAGAAACTGGCACTAACCGGGAGACGGGAATATGCGAGCGGGGGAGAAAAAGGGTCAAATCTCTCCAGCAACACCCCCAATGAAAAGAGGAAAAAGCCGTAGGCGTGCCCGCTTCTGGAAGGATCGACGACTGAATCGTATATAGCCCGTGAATAAATACACCTCGTTGGGAACGGGCGATCGGAGGTTCCGAGAAGAAACAACTTCCGGGAGAGGAAGCCACGCGAGAGGGATCAACTGTCGAACCAGAAGCCGCGAAGGTCACATTACTTGAGAGAGCGAAGAGAGAGAAGAAAAGAAAGAAAGGTTCGGACGACCCCCCATCTAAAGGAGAAGATCCATAGAGCTCTTCTAGACATTAAGATTGATGTTAGGGGGGTGGGGGGGAGGGGCTTGGGGAAGAAAAAGGGAATCTGCAGGAAGAGAAAGCAGGAGTTGGAAGAAAGCAAGGTGCATCGTACTGAACATGTGGAAAAATTTATCCATACGGGGGACACATCGCTCCACACACGAAAAAACTGGAGTCTGCGCGTTGACAAAAAAGGTAAAAGGCAGAGAGACAGCAAAAAATATACAGAGGAAAGGGAGACGCGAACGGGTACGAACTATTCATATCGCTGAGAGAAAACGCAATGAAGAGGCGTTTGGACGGGGGAGGGAATCGGGGGTTTCGTTATCTCGACCAGTAAGGGTACATTGAAAAAGCACACAAAGGGAGGAAACTACGAGTGGAGAGGGGGGGGGGAGGGGCCAGTGAAAGGAGCCGATGATCACATCATTAGGTAAAGGGGCATTACAAACTCGAGGTAAGGTTTTTCGGTTCAAACGTGAAAAAAAAAGGAATTCAAGAAAGGGACTTTGGTTGGAGGGCCAAAAACCGGTTGTCCAAAGGGAGGGGTTCCACAATGGGGAGGCAGAATCTTCGGGGAAAACGATATCTCGTCCGGCCTTAACAGTGAATGGTAGAAGTTTCGAAGAATACAAGGACTGGATCCAGGAAAGGAGTCAAGGCTCTGGACAGGTTTGCTCAAAATAGAATGCAACGAGAGGGGAGAGCATACCACAGAGAGAGGGGGGGGAGTCGGCAACACCCTCTAGGAGGCCTCGAAAGCCCAAAAGTGAAAAAATCAACAAGTGGACCAGCACGGAGTAAAGTCGGGTTGCACTCAGGTTAATTATGGGGTTAAGGGTTACTAGAAACACAAAAAAGGAGGGGGGGATGAAAAAGAAAGGGAAAAGAGCGACTAGTAACAATTTAGAGAAAGAAGTTTACTCTGGGCAAACTTTTTTGAAAAAAGGGGGGGAATTTGGCAACGGCTTTACCTCCAGCGAATGGGGGGGGGAAAGAAAGTGAGAAAAAAATAGGATCGGGGTCTGACGTATCGTTGCAATTAAAGAGCGAGACAAATGTGCACCGACGGAGGTAAGATTGAAAGTAAGGAAAACAACACGGGGGAGGACCGTTAAAAAGGGGGCTCCAAGGGGGACCGGTCGCCGTATAGGCAGTCCACTGATGGCCCACTGTGTGACAAAATTTTACCGCAAAAGAAAAAAAAGGGAACTGGGGAAGTGATGTGGGGTTGAACGAAAATAAAAACGCGACGACCTCAAATTTCCTGTTGAATGAACCTCCATGTGGGACGAATCTACCCCTTTTGAAAAAAAAAGAAGGGAAACGGGCAACATAATCGCCTCAAAGGAAATGGCAAGGGAAGGTGGGGGGTTGTTTGTTCTTTCTTGGGCGCCGTGGGAACGTAGAAAAGCCACAGCGAGTGCAAGGTGGAAAGCCGCCAAAACGAAAGTAATTTCGTTACAGCGCAGCGACTGAATAGGTTGGGGGAGGACTCAGGAGGCGAGCGGCAAATGGGTGGCGTTGGAGAATTTTTGGGCTTTCGGGGGCTCTCGAAGGGACCTCTAAAAATCCACTCGTTGTAGAGAGGGGAAAGGACGAGTCGAAAAAGGCCAACAGCGATGCTGGAATGTCCAAACGTCCTGGAATTCTCTATTATAAAGTCCTTGGTCGCATTGGGCCATGGCAAAAGAAAACCAAGGAAATGTCGACACAGAGCCTCGGGTCTAGAGAAATGGGGGAAAAATCGGAGGGGACAACAAAATCGTCTCATGTCGTAGTAGATCTCTGGCGACTTCTGAATGGTAAACGGCGAGGGAGCATGTGATCCAGTAGGGGGTCAAAAGGAGCCCGGGATATGGTGGGGCAACTAAACAATCAAGTCGAATAGTGAAGGGTCGGCGCACGGAAATATGCGATCGCGGGGAAAAGGACGTAGTATCCAGTCCCCCCAATAAAAACGAGGAAAACGGACGAAGAAAAACTCTGATTGAGGAGAGGAGAGCAAAATGTGGGAGACCCGCCCGCTCAGGGGCAGTTCCAGTTGGACTCAGCCGTTCGGAACAAGTAGAGGAGGGGTCAATGGAGGGGACGGTACGTAAGGAAGGGCTCTCGGGCCATGCGTTCGATCAACGCGATTCGTAAAAGGTAGAGAAAGAGGAGGGGAAAGGGGAGTTCTCACGAACTTTAGCGGCGGGAGTAATGGCCGACGAAGAGGTTGTCGGAACTTCAATGGACGAAGCTAAGGAGATCCACCACCTGATAGAACGGGGGAAACATGAGAAAAAAAGGAGTATTGCGGCGGAGGCGCCTTCCAGTTCAAATGGTAAAAACGACCCAAAATAAAACGGCGATCTTTTTTCGAAAGGAAGAAAGGAATGTCCAAAACCAGGTAGAACACGAACTGGATGGAGAGCCTAGCGGCGTCCAGGAGTCGGGATCGGATTACGCAGTGGGGAAAATAACGAGAGAGGGAAGGGGAAGTCTCCAAATAAGCAAAACCAACAGGGGGGTATGGGGTTCGGGACGCACTGGCGGCCGTGATTGAGTGTTCGAAGTCAGTTGGGGTGAAGGACGAGGCATAACGGTGGCCAGAGGAAAAGCCGGTAACGGAGACACGGGGGTAAGTCAAACGGTGGGTGTGCCAATCACCTGGGTGATTGCAGCGGGGGCTGTGAAAAAATATCGATGAAGGGGGAGAAAAGAGGAGAACGTCTTGCGGAAAAAAGAAGATCTGACCCATGATCTCTCAAGTCTCTCTTCTAACTCAAACAAAAGATAGAAGAAAATGAAAGAGTGTTTAAGAAACGAAAGAGCGCAGCGATCCAAAGGAACGAAGAGGAGGAGGGTACATCTGCACTCGGTACGAAGACCATCGATGTGAAAGGCAACCACAAAAAAAAAGAAGTTCAACGAAAGGGTGTGTCAGCTTCAGGACCCGACGCCAACAGGGAAAAAAATCATGGTTATCCTTCAAACTTCAATCCCAAAAGTGGGCAAACGCGACTTTGGGGGGGGAGAGTGGGGAGGAAAACGGCAACGATAGATAAGGTCAAACACAAACTAATCTCGCGTAACCTACTTGCTGCGCCGAATTGACGACGCTAGTGGAGGAGAAAAAGACAGGGGCTCCCGGGGGGGAGGCGGGGAGAGAGTGAAAGGGCAGATAAACGATCAACTTCTTCTTGTCTCCTGAAAGGGGAAGAAGGAGGAGAAAAGATTCAGCCGAACGGAAAGACGGTGTTGGGGAACAGGGTGAATACCCGTGCAAACGACCTGTTGGGTCGATAAGACGTTCAGTGGAAGGTAGAGAGGAAAGGACTGCGACCTGCAGGAAGCTAGAAAAAGCACGAAAGAGGAAACTACATGATAATAAAAAGTTCTGATAAGCTACTGGACCTACATTTGATCTAATACCATTCACACTAGAGAAGACAGTTCCCAAGCTACATACAAGTAGCATTTGACTCACCAGGGATTAGACCCGGTTGGAAAGACCTTGGTACGACAGAAAGAAGGGGAGTGGAGAAACATTGTAAACTCTAATACTCTGATCCCGAGGATGGGAGATCTTCTCCGTGATAATGGGCCTAATTCCTTGAATTGGGGCGGGGGGGACCGAAAGTGAGCGAAATGTCACCTCTTGACGGGGCGATAGTTTAACAGAAGGAGGAGAGGGAGACCCGAACATGGATAAACAGGAAAAAGCGGAAAAAGCGTAAGGTCCCTTGTCGCAAGAGGATCTACTCACGAAGATACCTGTGGTGCAGAAGGAACCCATGAAGAGAAGCCGATGCTCTGGAGAAAATGTCCGGTGGTGTTCCGTTGTAGGAATGAAAGCTTCTAAGGCATCAGGGAGGAGGGGGGGGGGGAAACCAAGTCATCAAGGGGTCGCATGTACCAGAAGGGAAACTGAGAGTCGGACTCGTATCTTACATCTTTTTAGGGGGACAGATAAGAAAAACGAAAAAAAAAAGAAAAAGCAAAAGGAAAAGCCGAACGACGAGTACGACAAAAAAATTTCAGATCGGAGAGAAAAAAACAAGAAACAAACGGGGGGAAAGGGCGAAAAAGGGGAAGAGCTGGGGCGGCAGGATAGCGACAATTAAAGCAAGACATTCACCAATTACACAGTAGGAAATGATCCTCTAGGTGGGGCAGCAGGGGAACAAGGAGGAATATGCTTACAAAGTCTTATAAACCCAGGAAAGAGGGAAAAAGCGCGTGCTTTACTTTCCGTCAAACAGACAGAAACTGACTTCCATAGTGAATTTGGGTGGCGGGAAAAAAGGGGTAACAACACGCTTGGGGAGAAAACGCACCAGGGAGCGTCGAGGGAGAGAGAGGGGCATAGAGACTTCCAGGACTTGTACAGAACCTTTCAATAGGAGTACTGATATCAATAGTCAAGTCAAGCGAAGACATATGTGGAGAGAGTGGGAAAAGAGCGCAAGCATACCAAAGACTCTGTTTTACGACGAAAAGCCCAGAGAAGGCAAGAAAACAAAGGTAACAAGAAAAAAAGGGGTCCTGTCAGAGAGTGGGGGGGAGAGAAGGGGTAAATTAGGGCGTTACATTGAATAATCTCTCAAAAACCAAAACAACGTATTTATAGAGTCATTTAAAACAAGAAGAAAACAAGAAACTGGAGAGTGTGAATAAAGGGGGGGACCGGGGGGGGGAGAGAGAGACTACGGCGGTCTGTTGGTCACGGCCGCACTGCAGAAAACCACAGAGAGTTGGGGGAAGAGCGAATAAGGGGCAATTCGCTCGAGAGGGACAAAGGTGCAGAAGCTGACTTTACTCATTGAGGGGGGATCCATTAAGCGATGACGGGGGGCAAAAGGAACACGGGAAAAAGGGAACTCAAGACCTCGGAAGCGCGTACCAGCCAAGGCAGGGAAGACAGCGGTGGACAACCTTTTGGAAACCCCCGCCAAAAGCATACAGGAACTGCCGTATAAAGACCGACAGCGAGCCATCGGTTAAAGGTGAGCAAGGACGAAGGGGTAAAGAGGCCACAGATTGTGCCACAACGCGTCACGGAAAATCCAGATCAAAATTGATATTCAAGGCATGGGGGAGGGGGGAATTGTGGTCGGGGACAAATGAACGAGAAGAAACCAAAAAGTTGAGGACATTTGACGACCAGGGGAAAACGCCGAGTTCAATGTCAGGCTTGATCTTCAGCAGGAGCGATTGTGTCAGGGGGGAGGTAAGTAGTCATGGGGGATAAGTTTTGTGCGGGATTTCTCCTCGAAGGCCAAATCCATCTACACGTCTCAGATAGCGAGGGTAAAATCTGGTCAAAACATGCAAAAACAGAGGAGGGGAGCCACAAAGAATCTCTCGTCAGGTCATTCTCATGTCGGTTTGGGCAAGGGAATCACAAAGAAAAAAAAAAGAAGCCAGAGGCAGACAGGGGGGGGATTGATCGTCGTGTTGCTCGGGCTTAACGATAACTCGGGTCGGGAGTGGAAGAGAGGCAAGGTTTAAAATTAACGACGGAGCATGGAGAGTGAATCCAGCTTCGGGAAAAAAGAGCCCTGGGTCGGAAAGAGGCCGGTCGGTTTTCGCACAACAGGTAAGGGAGCATCAGACTTATATACGTCCCGGACCGGAGCTCGCGAAAAGAAAAGAGACTTGACTCGAGGTTCTCTTGGAAGGGGGGCACGAACCGCGCAGAGGCGGTAGACCAGGGAGGAGGGGCTACTCATCAGTCGAGGGGCGAATGAATAGATGGGAATGACGGTGACGGGGGAAGAGGAGCTTAGGGAGGCGATGCGGTCAAAACGTAGAGGACGAGTGATCTTCTCTGAATTTCTAGGACGGTTAGGCGAAAACAGAAAGAGGGATCGATTGGATTAAGGGCGAGCGATGGTGGAGCACGGGGACATGGCTATCTCTCTAGCGGGTGCCACACCGTGGACGGAATGGTAGCTGATACCTGTAATGGGGAGGCGGAATCAGGTGCGATCGCCGGACGAATTCAAACAACGTGTCATATAGGGTTGGTAAATGAACGACGACTTGTGGAACCGAAAAAAAGAGCCCAATGGGTGTCAACCGACATAGCCGTCGTAACCAGTTCTGTCTCAGGGAAGGGAGGCGGATTGGTGGGGTAAAGCTTGAACGGATAAAAGGGGGCCTCACCACCACCAACCGAGAGTTGACCGTGGTTTCTTTAGCGGTAGGAAAAAGGGGACGGCGAGTCATATTGGGGCGTAAAAACGGGAGGAAAGATGCAAAAACCTCAGGAGAAGTGATCACGGAGGTGGGACTCTGGAAAGTGGTGCCATAAAACCTTGGAAGGGGTATAGGGAAAAGCAACTTTGAAAGAAATCTTCGTGAAGGGGGAGAATGGACGAGCCGCTTCGTTCGGAAAAAAGCAGATTACATCAGGCTCAAACCAACGGGAGGAGGGGGGGGGTGAAGGTGCAAACCCCAAGGGGGGAAAAAAAGAAAAAAAAAAAAAGGTTGAAGAAATCGCGGTGTTCCGAAGGACGGTCGCGCTCTAAACCTTCCGCAGCCAACATCTACAAAGAAAAAAAAGCAAAGTGAAGGGGAAAAACACCGAAGTACACAAAAAGTGCTCACGTACAGCAGGGAGTGCAGCAACCGAAAAAAAAAAAACGGGACGGACACCAATCCGGACTCGCCTAAAAAAAAAAAACCCGAAAAAAAAAAAAGCAGGAAAGCAAACCAAAGAAAAGACCTGTTGGGGTGGAAGGGAAGGCAAATTCACACAAAAAAAGGTCGGAGGCAAAGCGTACTCAGTGGACGGATAATGGAGGGGGCGAACATACGAGGGCGAAAGGGGTTCTGCGGGACATAATGGATTTCAAATCAAACACAGGGCGGGGAGGAGGGGATAACTGACAATGGACGGCGTGCCACGATTGCCGCCGACAACTGCGAAGGTGGGTTGAAAAAAATTGGGTAGGAACCGGGAAAGGCAGACAGGGGGGGGGCGAATCGATATTCCGCCAGGCGGGCAATCAGAAACGATGACCTTCACCAGGGCGGGGAAAATTTGACGAGGAAAGCACTAAAGAGACACCAACTTCAACGACTAGTGAGAGAAGATACGACTGTACTAAAGTTGTCTGACGCAATGCAAAAAAGCTTGATGACAGACACGTACCCTCAGACCAAGCAGATAGGTTACTCAAGAATCAACTCCTGAACTAACGAACAGTAAAGGGGGGGAAAGTAAACATTGTACAAGGCGAAGCTCGAAGGGGTCAGAGCTATAACGTCCTAAAAGTGAACTGGATCCTATCCCTTTAAGGAGGGAAGCAAATAAGAACCGTGCGCGAATCCACCTAGTCGACTGCTAGGATGCTCAAAAAAATTCACCTCAGTCGGGAACCTGCGCGTGTTATCAACGTCTACATCGCCAAGGACTGAATTGCAGGGGGCAGTAGAAGATCGAAGAAATAGAAGTTAAATCAAATCACTAGAAACCCGGAGGGAAGAAAAAACATAAGATGCTATGATAGAAAAATGTTCCTTTGTGCGTGGGTGCATTCCCGGTATACCAAGAAAACTGAAGCGACAGGTGGTGAATCAAAGGGGTCACGAACTTTTGCTGGAGGTACCAGACGAAACCACTCGAGACGGCGGCATTAGCTCGTTGGACAGTTACGCTCTACCAAAGAAAATAAAAGATACCACAATCATAAGCGCAGGAGGAAAGGAACACTAGGAGATAGCGACTCAACGCATGAACGCGGGCGTGTGGGGGAGTCGCAAATGGAAGGGGAAAGCACGGTTTGGCTGATATCGAAAAAATTCAACAAGTCACCCTACACAATTGGCTGCAATCTCCGAGTGAGGCGAGGATTTGCAAGGGGGAAGAGAGGGGCACAAGTTAAAGGTTCGCACACGTTAACAAGGAAAACTCTGAAGAGGGGGTTCTGTGGGGGAAGTGTCCGTTCAAAACAGCACGGCCGTGACAATAGATTTCCGGGAGGGGGAAAGGTGTCATGAAGACCACCTTGAAGGAGTTCGAAGAAGAGATCGCGGACGGGGGGGCCTTCATTGGAACTGGTTCTTCAGGGAGAGCGCCATTACTGATCATCATGGAAGCTGGAGGGGAGGTGGGGGCGCTCCTAAGGAGAAATACCACAGGAGGCTGTGGGGACAGTCGTACACACCCTCCGGGAAATTCCAGCTACTACATTTAAAGGAACAAAGTTCAGGAACAGAGTAAAGGGGGTATAAAAGGAATTAGTTTCATGTGAGAAGGAGGAGAAAAAAAAACACAACACAAAAGAAGGAGGAAAGAGAAAGATCACATGTAAAAGCACTAAAAGTAACCTTCGAGAACCAAAGGGACGAGGTGAAGAACGTTTTGCTTGTTTGGGAGAGTCAGCGCGGCTGTCAAACGTTCCAAAAGAGCTAGGGGAGAAGCGCGTATCGTTGCAAATGCGGCTCGCGAGACAAATGGGAAATCCTCAAGGACTTGAATCGAGCAGTAATGAAGGGGGTCAAACGTGAAGAACCGGACAAGGAAGGAAAACAACCTATTCGAGAAGAAGATTAGCCGAAACGAGGGATCAGCGGTGCAAAAATTGTGGTAAACCCAAAAGGACACGGGGACGCACGTGACGTTGTTTGTAAAAGTAAAATAGACTCCTAGAGGGGAAAAGGGGAATGGCAAAACGATACGAAGGTGTGCAAGAATCGGCCCATCAGGTGCCCCGCGCGTACAGAAATCATCGCCTCGAGATATTTGCGAGAAGGTTGGGATGTTGGTGCGACGGTGCGGATAGCCAAAAAAATGACTTCCTTGACGACCGACAAAAACGCGGAATGGCGGAAAATCTGAAGGGTCGTTGAGGCGTGTCATGCTTTGTATTTTTTTGCAGGGCGGAAAGACGCCGCCTCTACACGAGTGGGGTACTCTCAAGAAACCGACTAGTTGCAACAGGGAGGGGTACACCCAGAAGCTCGAATGGGTGAAAAACTCATCGAGAGGAAGGGGAGGCCAATGTCGGCCATTGGGCAAGTAAAAACAGCACAGGATTTCGCGCAAAAGAGCATATAGTAATCTCGTGAAAAATTGGTTGCTCGAAACACGGAAACCTACGTCTATGAGGATCATCTCGAAAGAAAAGGAGCTGGACAGGTGGATGAAAAAAAAAGCGTCGTGGGATCCAGTAGAGCCAAAACGGGAAGGCGTTGTTTTCGAATAAAGGGGGGACACCGACAAGGGTATTGAGAATAGTAGGAAGAAGGTGCCCTGATCCAGTCCCCAAAACCGATTAAACGATCAGATTCCTATGCTCGCGGAGGAACGTTTCATATGTGGAAAGGCAGCACCCCGCCGAAAGGCGGAGCCAGCAAGGGGTGGGAGGGGAAGAAAGGCCGTCCGATGGCTGGAAAATGTCTGCGGGTGGGTCTGTATTCGTTTAAGTCAAAAATGGAAATCTCCATGCTATTAGACAGTCGGAGACGGCCTCGTCATGAAGGAAGGGCAGATTTAGTGACCGCAAAGGTAGGTCAGACGATTGGAGATAAGTCCTGGCCGGGGAAGATAATCGGGGAACTCAAAGGGAAGGGAGGAAGCCTGACGATCGCCACCCCCCGTGCGCAGTCCACGAAAACAAAAAACCGGTATGCAGTTGTGAGCGAATCGGGCATCTAAAAGCATTCGGAAGAGGAGACACAGGTGAATCGGGGGTTAAAATCGAACTTACGATAGAAATGTTCCCGCAGAAAAAAAGGGTCGGTTGCCAAGCACGAAAGAACCTTCTTCCAGAGGCGTCAAGCAAAGGAGGGAGAGCGTGATGGTGGGACAAAGGGGGAATCGTTTCGCGTCCTTGAAAGAAACGCTAACAAAAAAGAGATTTGTCAGGGGGGGGGGCGGTCGCTGAGTTCAAAGGGGAGGTGAGTCAGATTGGTGACCTTCCGGCGCGGCGGGGAGGCCAGCTCTGCAAAAAATACCAAGCACTGCGGGGGGAGTGGTGGTGTGCCATTGCAAAAACTTGATGCTAGGAAAAAAAAGAACCTGTGAAGAGCGTAGGTGAAGGGAGGCGACTACGGGCTTTCGTAACAAGCGATCGGGCCATCTCGGAAAACACACGAGGATAGGAAATAGTTATGGAAATCCGGGGGGGTACCTACAGGAAAAAAACTCGAACTCAGATAGCATTGAAAAGCGGCACCGCTGACGAATCAACAGAAATTTAATTGAACACACCGAAGTAAAAGCAGTACTACACGACTCGGAGTTTGGAAGAAGTGACGCACGAACGGCAGACCGGACGCACAAATCCTTACTGAGAAGTAAACAAGGCAAAAAGCACACGGGCCCAAAACATCCGGGGGGGTAAGCATGGATGGGGGTCAAGGACGGAAGGAGATACATGTAAGCACAAAAAGGAAACGATAACTTAAGGTGGCTGGGGCCTCAAAGACAGGGACGTCTCTTTTCGGACGTCCCATTTAGAACGGGAATTCAAGATGTAAGGGCAGAGAAACGAGAGCAACTTGTATTCGGGTCGTAAAAAAGTACTGACCGGAAATCTCCGCAAAAAAAAGTGGGTTTGCTCAGGTGAAGGCAGCTGCACCGGCCAGAAGGGGGGCGACGAGAGTGCGAAATCATGTCAGGGCGACAAATTCGATAAAGCAAATCAAAAAAGCTAGGGGCTCCGAATCCGAAACGCGACAAAAGAGGAAATAGTCTAAGATGAACGAGGAAAAAGCGACAGGGGAAAAGCTCCCAAAGAAAGATAGAAAAATGCCAGATCAGAACAATCCGAGTGCGCCAGACGGACGGAGGATGGGCTTACGGCCAAAAAGGGCTCACGTGGACACGTAGAAGCAGCAGAAGAAGAAGAGGACCGACGAAGAATATTCTAAAAGGCAAGTAGGGACTGGGAAAACGGAAGCTTCGTGAGCTTGAAATCCACCTCGTCGACCGGCGAGGGTACTCGGACACACGACCGGCTCGGGAGCAAAAAAAAAATGAGAAACGAACAGAGAAAAGAGGGGAAAGGGTCCTGAAGTGAGCAGAGGGAAAAACTACTCCACTAGAGCGAGGATCGTACCGCCGCAAGCAGAGAAGAAACATATGCGAAAGTAGATACAGTCAAGTTGTGGGGGGACAGTGGAATGGAAAATGGAACGACCAAGTGCAATAATATCGAAAACGCGTAGGTGGAATACCAGGAGAGGAATTCAGTGGGAATGTCTACTAGTCATTTAACATGATGCAGGAGTGAAACAAAAAAAGAGGGTATAGTGAGGCGAAATAATCCCTCAAAATAGAACAAAAAGGGAAAAAACTAAAAACTGTAACAAGTGGCATATAAGGAGGCGACGGTGGAACGAGCAGTTGGAGGGCTGGGTAAAAAATTGTAAGGAAGCGTGGGATTCTGCGAAAGTATATAACAATGACTACCAGGGGTGTTCTCTCAAGGGGTCGAGCTGAGTATTGGTGAGTGACAGATGGGGGCAAAAGAGGGAAAGAAGGACGGGAAAAAAATCTATAGTTCAGGGGGAAAAAATGAAAGGAGGAAGCGTCATTGATTCGGTTCCGGGGAAAAAAAAATCACGGCAAAAAATTTCAGGTGAGGGGGGCGGGGAAAAAGGTTTGTGACAATACAGTCTTCTGAACTCCTAGGCAGAAGAGGAAGGTCAGACGATCACTGCCTTTCTTTGGAAGAAAGAAGGAGGGTTAAATTAATAAAGGGAGAAGAAACTTGGTCAAGACGAGGGCTAATTTAAACAAATACGAGAGGAAAAAAAGCTCTTAAGACAAATTACAAAAATATATAGGAAAACGAAACAAGTCAAAGCCAAAACAAAGTTACCTAACAAGGGTGGGGGAGTGAGGGGGGAGGACTCAAAGTTTAGGAGGGGGAGGGGTACGGGTATCGCACCCAACGGAAGGGTGTAAGGATAAACATTAAAAAGCCGGTAGAGAACCCTTTACTCTGTCATAAGTTTGATTGTCAAGTGGGGAGTTCTAACCAGAGGAGTTCTTTGTGGTCCGAGGGACGACCCCGAGCTCTGATGCCGTCTTGCAGAAAAAAGGGGGAAATTGGACGCGGGATGAGTCCATGATGCAGAATCGCAACTGGAAGGAAAGGTACCAATGGGGGAGGAAGCAAGGACGAGGAGGCCGGCGAAGAGAAGGGTCCTACTTGTCACCTTTTGGAAAAAAAGAAAAAAGCAGGGACTATGTTTTGAACGGAAAACAGGAAGAACGACGAAGCGAGGTCAGGGGGGGGGGGGAATGACTCGAAAAAAAGTGAGAATCCCCACCTCGTATAGGATAAATAAAGAAAAAAGGATAAAGGAAAAGAAATGTTAAAAAGCTGGGGGGAAGGGGATGCATGTCTCGAAAAGTAGAAACTCCCAAGGGTGGCCTGCAAAACGGGAGCGGCAGTGGGGAGTTGATCTAACGGGAGATAGGAAATAATTTTTTGGGGGAAACTCGTGAGATCGTGGCCTCCAATGTGGCGTGGGTTTGGGGAGGTCTCTCGAAGGAAAGAGCAATCTTTGATACGGCACGGGGGGGGACGGAGGTAGTCTTTGTAAGAAGCCAAAGCGGGAGGACAAAGAAGAGAGGAGGGAGGAAGAGACAATGAACATGGGGGACTAACCATTTTCCGAGAAACAAAAAGACAAGTCCATAAGAGTGGTCACTCGGGGGGGACTAGGAGGGGAAAAAACGAAAGCAGACTTCTCGTTCAGTGGATAGGAAAGGAAGAAATGGGGGGGAATCGCAGGGCGAGGCGCGTCCAAAAACGGGGAAGTGAGAAAAACAAAAATGGCGTGTGGTGTCGATAACAGAGAATGGAAAAAGGGAATTGTCGGACTGGGCTTGAATAAGGCTTAAAAAGAAAAGCAAGAAAAAAGGGAAGGTGCCGACTCAAGAGAGCGTTGCCAGGTGGATTCCAGCAATGCGAAGGACGAGAAAGTGTAGTAAGCTAAAAGAAACTTTCTAGAAAGAGGCTAAAGAAAGAGGTGGGAGGTAGGAAGAGAGCTTCTGGGAGAGGTTAACTGAGAAAACGTAGGAGAAACCGTCCATATTATAGAAATGGAGTGTCGCGGGGGAAGGAAAAAAACTGGGAGAAGATCTGCGAGGGGATTAAGGGAAGAGCGAATGTGGGCACTTGACAGTGGCGGGGAAAAGCGTCGCTCGAACACCCCGTCCGGACTGCACGGATCAAAACTAAACCACGTTGTCGCGGTAAGAGGGGCATCGACAGGAAGCTTCAGGGTCAGGAAACCCATACGACCGTGCAGAAAAGAGGGTAGCAACTGGTACGCTCACTAACTGATCAAGAAGGGATGTCCTAAAAACAAAAGAGGCCGAGTGAAAATATTGAGGAAGGGGAGGGGGGTGACGCGAAAAAGCGTTCCGCAGGGACCAAAATCAACGAAAAACACAAAAATATCATAACTTCGTTAAGGAAGGAGTTAGGAAGAGGATATCACGGAAGGGGAGCAGGGGAGGGTGGTTAACGTCCGAGGGGGGGCGGTCGAAGGGGGAGTTGGGGGGAGGGGGGCGCAGGTGGTAGTGGAGGAAAAGGGGATGGGAGAAGAGGAAGAGGAGCGGGTGGGGACTTTACTTTGAATATCTAATTCAGGATGGGGGGGGGAAGTCGGAGGCGGAGGGGAGCAGAGGCCCCCTCACGGAGTGAGAACTGGGTGGTATACTGACAGAACTGGGGGGGGAGGGGACAGCGGCTGGCAGACAGGTGAACATGGCATAGGGGTCGGAGACGCAGCCGGGAGTGGATGAACAACGAGTAGGACCTCGAGATCGAGCAAAACAACAAAGGGACTGGGGGGGGGAAGAGAGATGGGGGAAAAGAACTGGGGTTACACGGCCTTCCCTCAAAACAAGGGGCATGGCGAGATGGGAGAAGTCTACATTACGAGATTACCAAGGTGGGGAAAAACCGAAGTAAAAATTAAAAAAGGCCACATTACGAACTGATTTTTGGAATGAATACAAAACAGGTACAACCATCCTAAGGAGAACAACTTGCACGCCACCATCAAGCACCACGGAACTCTATGGTGGGGGAAGGGGGGTAGAAAGGGTGATGAAGGGAAAGATCTCGTGGAAAAAAAGCCACGAAAAGGCTCTAGATCCTGAGACGAAATCTCTAGTCGGGAGGGGCTAGAACTACAGGGGGGTCTTGGAAATTAACCCGTAGGTAAGGGAAGATAAGAAACGATTAGGGGTAGAGGACCTTGAACGGCGAGGCAAACGCCCGCGAAAAAGAATTTATGGGGCTTCAGTGGAGAAAAAGAGAACGTGAAAGTACGAAAAGGGGGGTAAGGGAAGAAAGAGGAGGGGGGAAGAAGATATGAAGAAAAGGTGCTACTAGAAGGACTACAAGGCCCAGTAGGACGAGGGAAGAGGCAGAAAATAACTAACAGCGAAAGGAAGAAGGGAAAAAAACGGGGAAAAAACGACAAAGCTGAGGGCGATATACTGTTTAGCAAGGAGGGGGGAAAATTTTAAAAAGCCAAAGCCCCTTCAACCAGAAAATTCTCCGGCACCGAGTGTAGGGAAAAGAGACTGGAGAACCGGAACTTGGGGGAAGGGAGGAACAACAGGGGGTAAAAAGCGAACGCCTGAGGATATGGATCTCAAAGGACTGGGATCAAACTGGACTGCCGCACGCATCGAATAAAAGCCCGTTCGAGAAAGACAAACCTGCGGGCGACGGAGGGAGGAAGGAGGAAACGGAATTCGAACTGTACCAACTCTTGGGAAGAGGAAAAAGCGCCCCGAGAACTGTCACTTAGCAGACACGAAGGGAAAATTGGTCTTTCAGAAAAGAGCAAACCCTCACGGAAAGTAGACATAGATCATCGGAGGGGGAGACATCTGTGGTTCTTGAAATGACAATGAATACAAGGGCATGAAAAGATCCTCGAGGAACCATTTCATCAGACGGGGGGCAATGGGGGTGGGAACATAAACGGCACCTCGCTCGGCAGCATTAGGGGAGCGGTACGAGTGTAGGAGGACAGAAGCAGCCGAAAAAAATACCAAAAAAAATAAGACAAAAACGGAGAAAAAAAGGAAAAAGATAGCGGAGAGGAAGCAAGTGGGCGGAGAAATGGACTAAACGGTTTGGGAGGAAAGAACTAACCGCTCGAAAAATTCACGACAGCGACACAATTTGCTGCAAACGAGAAGAGTTAAGGCAAAGGGGGTGAGCTACCGTGCACAAGAGGTCGTATCAAGGCGTATCCAAAAAAAATAGGAAGGACGCGTGACGGGAAAGGGGTACATGAAAACAGAAACGTCATAAAGAGGCTGTTGCGGGGGGGGCAAGGGTCGCTGCCGCCCAGTGGAATTAAAGCGATATCGATGAAAGGCAGGGGGAACTGGTCAATTCAAGGGGCGAAAGAAAGGAAGGGGATGAACATAGAGGAAGAAAGGCAAAGGCTGCACAGTTCTATTGACGAAGACTATCGCGAACAAACATAAGTCTTTGGAGAAATCCAAACGAAAGAGTCCTCCGAAAAAAGCCCAAGGGAAAATAAACCAGGTCACTAAGAGTAAAGGCCTGGGTTAGATCAAGGGGAAAAGTAGGTACATGTGATCTCTCTCAACGATGAGGGGGGGGGGAAAAGAAAGAAAAAAGGGGAAAACGCAAAATAAGAAAAAGTGAAGACCCAAGAAGTTACTCTGGTGGGAGGGGAAAAAAGGTGGGAGTGGGAAAGGGGGCCTTCGGGAATCAAAAAGGGTGAGTGTGAGGTACTAGACAACACCATATCTCTGTGGGTCAGGCGTCTCGTATGTTGGAGGAAAGCTACAGGAACTAGAAAAGGTGAGCCGGACCTGGTCTTGATTACCATAATGCACAACCTAATTAAACCGGGGACACAATGGAAGGCTCCAGGAAAGCCGCGAGAAGCCAGGACGAAAGAGGGGAACAAAGGACTAATGTGCACCTTTTTAAAAAAAAGTATCGGATGGTCATTGTGAAAAGGACGAGCGAGCCGAGGGCATTGGGGGGGGGAAGGAAAAGCTACCTAATGGGGTGGAAATCGACCCTCAACACACTGCACGTCTCGAAATGACGGCAAAATACTTGGAGTGTTCTTGGGCTGACTGTTAGAGGAAGAGAAAAGGAAAAACATCTTCTTCATTTGAAAAAAAAAGCAAAAACGAAAGCGGTAAAAACATTGAGGAGGAAGCGTCTGGTCTGGGAGACGCAAACAGGTTGTCGGGGAAAAAGTGGGGGAGGGATGGTCAGAGACCGAACATCCAAGCTGGCCTACATAAAAGAATTATGAATGTGCAAAAGTGAGGGACAGGACCAGGAAAAAGTAAGATTATGGGGGAGGCCACGCAGAGAAGGAGGAGAAGTGGGAGGTTGGGAAAAAATTTGGAAAAAGGGGGACAATAAAAGACATTACTCGCAGAGCAGAGTGGTCTTCCGGACTAGTTTGAGGGGAGAGGGGCGGAAGAGACGAGTCTCACGTCGGATCTCAGTCTAGGTAACCTTACGTCTTACATCTTCGGGGGGGGGGGAGGAAAGGGACCTTAATGAAAGGTGGGGGGGGAGAAGAACTAAGAGAAGGTAGGAGGGGTTGATGTTCAGAACAGAGGATCGAATCTCAGAAAGGGAGGAGGACTAACAACTCTCTATGAGAAGCGGGATAAACGGCAGAGAGGAGGGCCTTTTGAAAATTGGGAGAAAGAACCGCGAGAAGGCATTATCCTGGAGGTTAAGAATTAGGTCGCTTACTCAATTAGCTGACTTGGTTCGCGGGTGAGTCTGTCGAGTTTCTGGGACATCGGGAAAAAAGCAACGTCTAGTACGTCGTAATAAAGGATCGGTAAAAGTTAGTGGGAGAAAGGATCTATAACGTCGACTAGGTGGGGATCCGGCCGCGCGATTTTGAGAAAGGAATGGGGAGGAAGCTGCTCGAGAACCAACGGACGTGGGACACGGGGAGAACCTGAGAACAAAAACAGAGCGGTTTTCTGCGAATCGGGTGGCAAGTCAAAAGGATGGAGAAAGACCCGGGAGAAGAGTTGTAGGTAATCTGCAAAACTGCATAGTACACGCAGGCAAGCCCAGGCTAGAGGGAGAGGAGGACAAGTCGGGGGGAAGAGCGAGTATTGGGGGTGGTAAGAGAAATCGTTCAGTACCTGGAAAGCCAACACCAAAAATTTGGACACGTGGGGAAAAGCGCGTTCTTAGGGAAATCGAAGTCAAGGGTTGGTGAAGGGGCAGGACGGCAAGGGCGGGTAGCCACTGACACAAAAAGAAGAGGACGTGGAGCACTGAAATTTGGGGGATTCTTTGGGTGAAATTCAAAACTGGTAAGTCTACTGAATGCGGAGAAGTCGTGAATGGAGAAGGGGAGAGAAGGGGAGGGGTTAACAAAGCGGAATTCACCC
>Ga0179593_1372986_pt1 | contig 18427 bp, 33 predicted proteins | sample CZODoug2_1_08_16_FD_185931 | JGI IMG/M metagenome (GOLD analysis project Ga0179593, IMG submission 185931) | Vadose zone soil fungal communities from Angelo Coast Range Reserve, California, USA - CZODoug2_1_08_16fungal (PacBio error correction) | ecosystem: Environmental > Terrestrial > Soil >...
TTGCCCTTATATAAGAAGAAGGGGGACGGACGGGGGGGGGTAGGCCGCGAAATAAGTCCAAACATGAAAAGTACCATCGCCCCGTAAACAAAGCGTCAATTTAAACGTTCAAAACAGCCTTGTAAGAGCGAGGATTGCACAAGGAGGGGGACGCCGGACGCCAAGAGCACGACACGGGGAAATGATGGGAAGACGAGGAAGTCGGTGGATCGTTAAAAAACGGGGGTAACCTCCCAAGACCATTCGGAATGTTTGGATGGGGGGGAGTGAGGAAGGGCACCAATCCTTCAACGAAACGTAAAAAAGAAAAAGTGAAAGCCCAAAAATTTGAAACTGGGAGGAAAAATCAGCCACATCTTCCTGTGCCCGGTCAGGGAAAAAAGAATTTCGAAAAAGAAGATGGAAGTTGAGGAATATTAGATCCGGCTCTCGGTTGGGGGGGGGGACAGAGGCACAAACTAACGGCAAGTCACTTAATTCATCTTCCCAAAGCGGACTCAAGATCTGCTTTGACAACTAGAAATGTTGGTAGGGGAGGGGGGAGGGGCAAAAAGAACGGAATGGGGCTATCACTTCGCGTCAATATCAGATTAATAGCACAGCAGGAATGCGCGTCAAAAGACGGGTCCCCAATCCAGAGGGGGAGTTTCAGAGGGGTTAGTGAAGCTGGGGCAGGAGTCAGATAAAAAATGAACGCTGAGGGGACAGCCGTGCATGCGTGTGGACAGGGTTAAAGTGCGAGGAATGGTTCAAGTGGCGGGGGAAAGCTCCAAGGACAGTCGAACGAGTGGAGCCCGTATGCAGGGAAGGAACTTTGACCAAACAAGCATTGGGGGATGAAAAAACTGATCTCAAAAAAAGCAAAACAAACAAACCACGGTACTGCAACGAAAAAAGGGACGCAGACAGACAGTCCACTCAATGCAGGGAATGTGCAGGAGCTTCCCAGCTCAGAACCGAGGGAAAAAGGAACTCCAAAATAACCTGGCGCAAACAGATTCGGTATCACCGACTTTGAGGGGGGGGAGAAAGGAAGTTGGGGTCCTCAAAAAGCCAGATACTTTCGTCCCCTTACAAAAACAAGCAACACCCGGAAATTCTCCGTGGGAATCAGAAAGCCCATCCAAAAGGGGACATTGGTCCGCGGTTCAAGACTATTGGGGATGCCAGCAATGAATAGGCATCGTATGAATCCAATCGCGCCGAATGAGGGAATAGGGAACGGGACACCCCAGGATCCCTGAAAGATGGGTTATAATCGAGAAAAGGAAATTGAGGTTCAGGCCGGAGGGGGAAAGAAACCTTCCAAATACGGTCACTTCCCCGAATCAGAAAGGGGTCAAGGTTGACCGGCGGCTCCAGAAATATTAAAGAAAATTGGCTCGGCGCGAGACCGAAGTTGGGGAGAAGACGGCCACGTGAAAATTCACCGTCCAACAACTACATACCAAAAAGGGGGACCCCATTCGCAAATTAGCTTAGCACTGATTTCGCGGAAATGAAACAGATAATCTAAGGGGGGCTGCTAAAAGGGGGGTGTATATCAATTGAATGAACCGGCATACTTAAGCGGGGAACAACAGAAAAAAGGGCAGAATGCTGCATCTCACCCTAAAAGAGGGGGAACCAACAAATCCTCGAACAAAAAAATAGGGAATGTTATCAAAAAATCAGACCAAATCTCCCCTATCAAGGGGCTTTGAAAGGAAGCGCAGGAAGACCCGAAAAGGGATTAAATGGACATCCCATTAGGAAGAGTCAAGGGTTTACGAACATAACGGCGAAACGAACCGAAAAACATCCAGGAGCCCGTTCAAACCACAAGTCGATCGCGAGAAAAAGAGGGGCACAGGGAAATAAAAGGATCAACAACCAGTTTCCTCGTACGATAACGGTAAAAAAAGGGGGCGTTGAAAATGCCACCAACGATCCACCCCTACAAATACGCCCTCCGGCCGTTCCCCTTCCTCGAAGGGAGCCAATGTGGCCAAAATGCAAGCTCCGGGAAGGGACCACAAACAAATGGGGAAAAAGGAAAGGAGCCGCAGCAAAAGAAAAGAAAGATGAACAAAATAAAGAATGATGCAGGGGAAACCACTTTAAGCGCTCTCTCGGGCAAATTCATTTTGACCCGCCAACCTGGGGTCCCCGGGTGTGGCAAAGGTGAAAAAGTTCCGCAAAACCCGAAAGAAGCACCTAGGCAAAAGGGAGGAGGATCAACACTACAAATTTCCATCTCCTCGGGCATCACTCTCAACAACAAATTATGACTGAAAATATAATGAACCACAAGGAATATGCAAAGCCTGAAAAGTGATGTGCGAGGGAGCAAGAGGGGATTGTAGTCGGGTAGCGGAGATCGGTTTCAACTGGGAAGAAAGAACCTCGGGTTCATCTGAAGGTTCAATTGATAAAACCGAGTCTTTCGATGGGTGCCTATCCCTGCATCACGGGGGGGTGGCGGATTGAAGGGGAAGAGCAAGGGGGGGGGATAAGTTGGGGCGGCCGGGAAGGCGGTTCATGGAAAATTTTGGAGCATATCAAAGCGTTGACGCCGAGCACTGCGGAGAAATTGGTGTATCTGGGGGGCGGGGGGAATGTACACTCCCGCGAGGGGGGGGGGAAGGTTAGAGAGAAAGGGCAGGTTATGGGTTCCTGGGGATTGAAAGATTGGGTAAGGGCATAACGATGAGTTGGGGGGCCGGAGAAAGGCTACTGCTGCATTGGGCACAAAGAAGTAAAAGGGGGAAAAAAGGCATCGTTTATCTTAAAGAACAGACATCGGGGGCGAATATTACGGCAAGAAAAAGGCTGGAGGCCAAAATCAAGAGCAAGGTGATCTTTTTGGTAATGTGATGAGAGGGGTTGGACTTTCAGAACTTTTAGGAGGTGGACCCAGATCACGGGGAGGGGGGAATGAAACACGTCTGGAGTGCGGTCGGTGGATTCAAGTTTCCCGAGTTTGGTGGGAGGTCATTACGAAAGTAGAGGCCTGAAAAAGGCCTAAAGAGGAGGGGTATGAAGATTGAAGTAGGGGGAAACGCATCATGCATAAAGAAAAGTGGTGAAAAACAGGGATTCCTCCTGTCGCCGTGGAGGATTGGGGTGGACACAGCGAAGGTAAAAAGGGGGCAGAGAGAAAAAAAGAAGGGGGGGTCAGAAATGATTTGCTGTCCCAAAAAGGGGAAGTGAAAACTGCGCGCGACTCGGAAGATTATTTTCGACGACGACGCATCCCCGATCGAGGCAGTGTGAAAAAAAGCCTAGGAGCAGGTGTGAACTGTTCGATTGCCAACCTGAGGGGAGCGATTCGGAGGGCGTATTCTGGAAAATAGGAGTTAACCCGTCTGCATCCCAGGTTGGCTAATTAGAATGAAAGAGGGAGGGGTGCGGGTGCGGGGTTTGATACTGAAAAAGGGATGGCTTTGTGGGGGGACACAGGGAGTTTCCAGAAAAATGCCGTCTGTTTTTTTGGCACGCCTTTAGAGCAATCATTGTAAGAGAGAGGTGTGAGTCCTTCAGGAAAAGGGCCATGGCGGACACTGGGACGGGCCACCATTGGAACATTCAAAAATTACCCGTGCGAGAAAAATATGCATAAAAAAAGGGGGAATTTGAAAAAGGAGGGACCGCACAGTGACAGAAACTTCGAAGGCAAAGGGATGCGCAGGGAAAAGTATTGCATGGACACTAAAAAAGGGGGAAGAAACTCTCGACCACTAAACTCATGAAAAGAATACGGACTGCGGAAAAAGAAATTCCATCGCAGGAATGAAGCTCGCGAATGATCCGCAATAAAAGAGGGAAGCAGTCAACTATTAAAAATCGCGAGGGTATTGGGGAAGAAAGAAGGTTTCACTCCAATTGCGAGACATTCGGCAAATTGGGGGGTGAGCCAAACGAGGGGGAGGAGGAAAGTGGGGAAAACTCGGGGGGGGGAAATTCCACAGTTAAGGAAAAGGCAATAGACCAAAGTGGTCAGGGCAAAAATTCAAATGAAAAGGAAGATTTCCGATTTTCATTGTCACCGTTAGTAATGGGACTCCAAAAAAAGGGAAAGAGGGATATTGAGGGGAACGGCAATCATTGGCACTCATGGGGGGGGGGGAGAAAGAGAGCATGTGCCCAGACCTACCCGAACAGAATATGATTGGAGGGGAAGTTTTAGGGTCGGGAGAAAAAGAAAGGGGGCTGAAAAGGGGCAGGTGTAAGCCGGACAGAAGAAAAGGAAACGCCATAAAAATAGTCCGAAGTCGTGGTTCCGGGCCCCGCCCGCAAATTATTGGACCCAATGCATGTAAGCCAGAAAAAGAAGAGTCCCACTGCCGGACGTGCGGAACGACAAGCTTGGGGTATGGTAAGGGAATGAAAGACCATTGGGGAACCGGTGAATACTGGGGTACTGGCGTGGAAGAGCGTGAGGGGTTGCTGGCAGGCGAAAAAAACAAAAGCCAGGGGGGTTTAATAAATCGGCCCAGCTCGACACAACGGAGGGAAAAATGGGGGCCGTAATGGGGGGGGAAACAACTGCTTGGGTAAAAAACAAGCGGTCCCAACCTCATTCCCAGCCCCGACAAAATCTTCAATTGTGTCGGCGGTGACGCTGCGGAAAAAAAGAAATTTGGGGTCGCGGAAGGCATTAACGACACGGGAAGAGTAGGACCTTCAAAAAATTGTAACATAAAAAATGTTGTCGCTTCAAAACCAATCTGTCGTGTAACACGCCAACCGACCTTCGGTAACGGTTCAGGTGTGACAGGGGGAGGAGTCGAGAAGAAAAGAATGAAAATCAGCCTCCCTGAGCCAAAGGAGTCCAAAATCCGCAAATCAATTCCAAATCTCGGGATCCATACCAACCAACGCCGTCGCCAACTTCGTGCAAAAAACGTTGAACAAAAGAAGAAAGAAGGCTCAAGGGGGGGGGGGTCAAGCGGTCCGTGGGCCACTTCGCAAAAGAAGGGGGGGACAACTGCAATCCGCGGACGAAATGACTTGATCAGTTTACCACCTCGGCGATGGTCAAATCGGGATTGGGATAACAACGCCCGATGAAAGAGAGAAAAAAAAAAAAATTTCGCGGAGAAAGAAAGTTCGAACCAACCACCCGAAGGCGTGATTGAGTGAAGGAAGAAAGAGTACACTTGCGATTTTCCGAGGGGAAGTCGGTTAGAAAAAAGCTTATTGCAGGTAAGTTGCGAGCTTATGATAGTGACAAGAAGGGAATGGGGTCGAAGGCCGGGGTAAGACGTGGGGTCGCAGGTATTAGGGAAAACGTGTTCGGTGATATTTTCAAAGGGACTTCCCATATCAAAGTGAGCCTCAATTTTATTTCCACATGGAGTAGCAGCCCCAAAGCCACTTGGTTGGGAAGGGAGAAAAAAAATCTTCTATCGGACATTGGGAAAGGAAGGTAACCACGGTACGACGAAGACCTTAACTGGCCTGCTGCGGTGTTCAATTACGAAAAACTCAAAAATCACGAAAAAAATGATTCACCACCGAAGCGTAAAAAGGGGGGATAAAGGGGAGTGGATTTGCATTTAAATAAGGGGGGGACCCAACCCAAGCCAAGGTTATCCAATTCAAGAAACCCTGCACTTTTGCAGCACCTCACGTGAGGATAAAGGAGCCACAAACCAGGGAAGTTACCCGGGAAGCGGGCTGTTTTGAAAATCAATCGAATATATTCTTCTTCAGCAATAGCAGGGCAAAAAAAAAAAAAAAAAAAAAAAAAAAAAAATAAAAAAAAAAAAAAAAAAAAAAAAAGAAAAAAAAAAAAAAAAAAAAAAAAAAAAAAAAAAAAAAAAAAAAAAAAAACATGCAACCGCAACCAAAAACAATGGCATCCAGGGGAGTTGGCATAAGTAAACATTGCGGGCAGGGCTTATAGGCTCCGTCGAAATAATTCTGCCCGAAAGAAAAACACCAAGGTCGTTGGGATTGCAACTGGAAGGGTAGAAGGGAATTCAAAAAAAAAAAGTGAACACTGTACGAGGAGGGGAGATCACACAGAAGGGGGGACTGACTACGAGCCGGTGCAAAAAAAGACCCGCCACCCTCTTCAAAGTCTTACAAAAATCACAGTTCATCCAACGTCTGATTAAAACGGTGGGGTATGAGACGAAGTCAAAATGAAAGCGATCATAAAAAAAAGTTTTATGGATGGGAGAAAGGGGGGACACAATAGGAAATGACCAAAAAAAAAAAAAAAATCCAATGCCTTAAATCCCTCAAACAAAGCACTGAAACCGGCATCTAAAGGAAAAGAGGCAAGAGTGAAACCTCCTCGCAAAGGAGAAAGTACTAACAATCGTTATCCAGCGCACAAACGTCCACGTAAGCTTGGGGGCGGTCAAACCACGCGAGGGGAACAATAGAGGTAAAGGAAAATTGAGGGAAGCAAAAGATCGCAATGTCATTTTGGTGGAAAAAGAGAAGGGGATTGACAGTACAGACCTGAGGCCAGTTTAAAACCACACGTCCGATCGCGCCGCCAGCAGACCATTAAAAATCCGAGCGAAAAAAGGGGGACCTGTCAAGTAAAAAAGGGGGACTTACGGCCGAAAAACGCCTCACAAAAAAAGGAGGGGGGTAGACAAACAAACACCTCCACCCACTCAATCAAAAACTCCTGCCGTTCCACTGCCGACTCCAGCCCTTTTCAGACCTCGAAAAGGCCGGGGGGGAAAAAAAGGAAAACCCAAAGGGGGGACGTCACCAAGCCGAAGAGAAAAAAAATCAGGGAAAAAAACTTCACTGATGGCAAGGATAAACACCCCACCGCAAACAAAATCATTGGCGCAGATGCAAAAACCAGATGGGGGGTAGTAGGGGGAGAAAGTGAAAGGGATAACGCCGGGAAACATTCTCGGGGTAAATTCGGGGGAAAAGAGAAAACGACCAGGATAAGCAAAAACAAAAAACGGAGGGTATAGATAAAAGCGTAGATGGTAAATCCGGTCGTGGGAAAAGAGATCGTTATAGGGGAAGGAGGGGCGGGGGGTATGCCGGGGGAGTCCTTTGGAAGGGCACAAAAAACAGCTTGGGAGAAGAGAGAATTCAGAAAGGAAAAGCGCCATTTTTGAACATAGCCGGACAAGTTGGGGGCCCTGATTGGAAGGAGGCGGGAGTCTCGGGGAGTCCCAAGGGTTGGGGCCTTACGGCAAGAGGAAAAGATGGATTAAAAGGGTTAACATTGGAGCCAGGGGGGGAACCGGAACCTGCCGGGTGTAAAAAGGGTGGGGGAGGTGAGTTGAAAAGGGGGGTACAAAAGTCCGAGAGGGGGGGAAAGCGTGCTCTAAAAAAAAGGAAAGGGGGAGGGTGGTACGGAACTTTGGGGGACGCGCGTTGTTTGGGCAAAGGTCTGGCGGCGCAATATGACTTTAAAACACGGGGAGTGGAGAATTGATCCACGACTTCGGGAAGTTTCAAAAAAAAAAGAATGGGAAACGTTGTTTGATGCGGCTGAAGGTGACAAGGCCGGACGTCGGCAGGGGGGGGTGCCTAAAAAAAGTTGCGCAGGTTCTCTGTTAACTGAAGGGGTTTTTTTTGTGCTTTCAAGGAGACGGGGTCGCGGTGGCCAAAAAAGTCCGGGGCAATGACTGCTTTGAGGTCAAGGACTTCGTTGTGCGCGAGGGAGGGGCAAAGAGGGGTTGGGCGGGGGAAGGACCATGTAGTATGCCCAAACGCGACAGAGGGGAAAGAGGAAAAAAGTCGTGGCATTGGCAAAAGGCCGCAGTCGGCGCACTCTTTTAAGGAAGTTGATGAACTTGGTTAGTCCGAAGAGAAGAGGTTGGAGGTGAAGGGGAGGATCTACGAGAAAAAAAGAGGGCTAGCGACTAAAAGGGGGGTTCAGTGAAGAGGAGCCAAGGTCAAGTCAACGCCTTTGGAACCAGCTTTGGCGCGAAGTGGGAGGAAGTGGGGGAAGGAAAAAGGGGGACGACGAGAGAAGGGAGGAAAGGGATGGGGGAGAGAGTGAACCATGGTCAAAGGAGGGAAAATGGGGGGAAAGAGGATTGACCCACCTTTAAAATTGGGGACCAAAATCGCGAAGGCGGTGAAATGTCGGGAAAGGGGAGAATCCAAAAAAATTGCGGGAATTGAGCGATTCATGTGGGGGGAGGGAAAAGTGCGTGGAAGATTAAGACGCTTGTTTTTGTTTTGAGAAACCTTATTTTTCTCATGCAAAAAAGAAGCGGGGAAAATGAGGGGGGGGAGCAGGTTTGGGTGGGGGGCTCAGTGGAAGATAGGGGGGAAGAATTCTTCCACTCTCAGCATACCATTAATGTCTAACTAAGAGCTATGCTTCACATTCAGGCAGAATTGACGCGATAGCAGGAGACATCAAACGGGGAGGGGGGGGGAGTACACATTAAGCAGCCGTGACATAAACTTCGAAGTCTAAAAGAAAAAGGGGAAGAATGGCAAGTGAATTAAGTCCTCATTTTTGAAAAGCACCGCGCGAAACACAAAAGCTTAATCCGAAGGAAGGCGAAAGAATAAACATCAAGCAAAAGCTCGCAAAGCACTAACACCGGAAGAAAAGAGTCAAGATATTCTAGTGGGGGGGGTTAAAAGGTTGGTCCGCAAAGCATGTCTGCTTGGGGGTGCTTAGAGGATTCCGAGGAAGGGGGGAGATATTCCGGGGAGGAGTACTCAAGCTTAAGAAAGGAACTCCTGTTCAATCAGGGAAAGGGCGTCCGGAGCCGTCAATGGGGGGAGTTATAATTTGGAAGCCAGAAACCAAGAAAAAGGGAAGAGTTTTTGGGGAAACGGCAAATCATCGCCTCCTCTGCGACAACGCATTGGTGTTACAATAAGAACCTGAAAAAGAGGTAGGGGGGAGGGAAAGTGGTAAAAAAGTTAGGGGATAACATGGGGAGGTGGGAGGGGGGAATGGCCCTAGAGCGAAGCACCGTCAGAAAAGGCCAACTCATTCACTAGGGAGTTAAAAATTAACAAAAGAGGATTTAGGAAATATAAGGTCGAAGAAAAGACTTCTGTGCCGTAGTAAGGAAGAGTAGACAGCTACAGCTTGAATGGGGGTCCGGGCAGCAAAGCCTTGGGTAAAAATTAATCTGGTGCTGGGCAAAGGGTATTGACTTTGAAAATTGAAGAGGGGAAAAAAAAAGCAAGGGGCCGGTGTTGAGAAGTGACATAGAGACTCACAAACTGGAAAGAGGGAAAAAAGAAGAACCTAAAAAGGCATTAAAAAGAGGGGTTAAGCATCTTCAACACTTCCAAACACGTCTATCTCCCGTACACAAGAAGGAAAAAGGGGAACAAGGAAAGGCAACCAAGCGGAAAAGTAGTTACAAAAGCTGGGGATCTTCGCACCAGGGAGAAAAAAAGAAAAAAACGGTTCGGTCTTGATCGCAAGGTATCCGCAACCCAGCCGACTTGTAACCTCCCACAACTGAGGAATGAGTTCTTTGCGGGGGGAGAGTGGAAGGTCTTCGGGGGGGAGGGAGACCGGCGAAAAGCAAAAAAATAAGGAAAAGGGGGAAGGAACACCCGAACCCAAACACTTAACCGAATTCTTCCGTGTGCCGGTGGGGGCCGTGAGTCCAATACCACCATCGCAGGTCGGCAAGATGTCGGGCGCTTGGCATTTAAAAGAAGGAAAAGAGCCGGCGAACGGTGGGAGAGGAGTGGGAACAAATCAAATGAAAAAAAGGAAAAAGTAAGGAGATTAAGAGATTTGAAAGTTGAAAAGAGTCTCAAATGCTTTATTAAACCGCCCGGGAATTAAGAATGTGAAGAAAGGAGGGGGAAATCCAAAAAGAAGTTGCAGATGGAAATGGGGAGTGACAAGTCTAGGGAAAAATAAAAACGATGTTCAATAGGGAGTTGGTGGGGGCAGGCATGATTGCAGGTTTGCGAGCTTTGATTCACGAGGGAAAAGAGGAGGGTGTCAGAATAATAATCGTAAAGCAGTGGTCTCAGTCGAGGAGTGCCAAAAATGGAGGATGAAATTTCTTCAAGGAAATTGCCATTCCTGTAGCCTGTCCAGATGTAGGGAAAGAGGGAGGAGAGAAGGTAAAAAAAAAACGTTTGTCCAAAAGGAGGGAGGAGAGCACCTGTCATGGCACCAATGACAGGAAGTCCACCGTCCATGAAGGCTGCTCGGTCAGGACGACAACTCAGGCCCGGACAATGGAAAATGACCAACGACAGAGGGAGAATTAGGAGCCCTCTCTGATTGGCATAAAGATGTCCTCAAAAAAGGCCAGACCACCGTTACAGAATATAGAAAAAAAGGGAAAACTGGAAATCAAAGACGAGAATCTGGCTATTCTACACAAAGTGGATGGGGGGTAACCGACGGTTCACGCCTTCTGCAATCTTATCCGAAGAGAGGATGCAAGAGCGCAGCCGGTACGGGACAAGAAAGACGCTTCACCCATTGCAGACACCGCTGGGTGAAAAAAGACGACTGTTGTCACTAAGGAGACCAGCCAGGGCGTTGAGGGAATGGAAGAATCGGGAGGAAGGTCAAAGGCGGAAGAAGAAGCGGACGCAATCTTTTGTTCGTGCAGGGGGGATGAAATTTCGTCCAAATGATAAAACGTTACACTTTAATCTAGCCAAAGAACGTGTGTATACGTGGACCCAAAATCCCGAAAATAGGAGAAAGGAGGATCACAAGTTCATACCAAATTCTGCAGCTGGGGGAAACAGTTAAGCAAAATAAAAGAGATTAGTGCATGCCAAGTGTGGGCAATCCAGAAAGAGGGGAAAAGGAAAAAAGCAACAAAAGGGACGATGGAAAAAGAAGGAAATTGGAAACGAAACTCCACAGAAAGAAAGGAAAAAGCCATGCCACCGACGAAACCAGTCAAAGATATTCGTTATCTCGCCCAAAGAGAAAGACTTGGGGCGGAGGGAGAAAACAACAGGGGATAGCAGGAAAATAGGGAGAAGGGGGATGCTGGAACAGTAGGAATTCCGATTCTTTTTGGGATCCTGCGAAGTCTGACGAAAGGAAGGATAAAAACGACATGTAGCAAAAAAAAAAGGGTCAAAACCCCCCAGCGACCGCCAGCACTCAAGGTTCCTCAAAACCAAGACACATACCGCCAAGTTAAGCGTCACAAACCGGGGGGGAGGGGGAAGAAAAACATGAAAATACAAAGGGCGAAGAAAACCAGGCCGTTCCATGCCTAAAAGCTACCAATGTACCATTCATCCTAACGAAAGGAAGGAAAGTCCACCAGGGGGAAGTATTCTCGAAAAAACCTTCGGAAGAAGAGAAGAATAAAGCAGGGACACATCCAGGGGGCGGATATGCCAAAGAAGAGGAAGAAGCAAAAAACTAACATCCCTCCACCCGATTGTTCAAAAGGTTTCTGCGTGGGGAAACAGAGATAAACCGCAGGAGCAAAATCTGAAGGAAGAGAAAAGGAGAGGAAAAGAAAAACAAAAGGAAAGTCATCTAAGGGGAGCAGATAGAACAACAAAAAAAGGGGAAGAGGGAAAAAAGGATATGACCAAGGGAATGGAAAAAAAGGGCGTGGATGATTGCTCCCGAAGGGAAAAAAAAGGGTAAGAGTGATCGTGGGTTCTGAGATCGGCGGGTGCAAGCAAAAAGAATAAAGATTTTGGGGGAAAGATGAAGTGAAAATGGGAAGCGCGAGACGACGTCCGTATATCAGGAAGAAGAAGTGCGTTTTGTGGAGAGGCATCTGAAAGGTGTCTAGAAGAGTCAAAAAGGTTGGTGGAAGGGACACTGAGAGGAAATTAGGGGAGGCAAAGGGAAAAAAGAGACTTTACCGGAAGAATGCAGTCGAAATGGGTGAGGAATTGAGACAAACCGCGCGAAAAAAAAAAAAAAAAAAAATTGTGGTGAATTCAGGCAGGCAAAAGAAGGGGGGAGGTGTAGGCATTTACAGGGAGGGGATGTGGCGAATTGTAGGGAGAGGAGGTGTTGAACGCATGGGGACGTTTATCGGATTTCGGAAAAACGATCAGTTTCGCAAAAAAAAGCATCAACGGAACAAGCGATGGGAAAGGGAAAAAGATAGGACGACTGTTAAGAGTAAGCAGCAGGGGTTGCCCGGGGTCAAGAAAGGGGGGGAGCGGGGTGCTCGGAAGGATGTTTGGCTTTCAATGAGGGCAAGATGCGCGCAGGGGAGATGGGGAGGGGGAGTCGGTGAAAAAGGGTCAACGAAGGTTGGTGGGGGGGTTCTCCGAAAGGGGGAAAGGAATTGACCAAAAAGGCAGCAATGTTATGAAAGAAGTCAGTTGCAGCTCATGGCGCAAGCCTTGAAAGAAGACGTGAGGAAAAGGGGAGGGGTAGTCTGCGCGGGGGTGGACGTGATGGGTGTTAACAACTGAGAAGAGGAAACCGGCAGGGCTCGGCCAAGAAAACGTTTGGGTTCACGGTGAGAAGTTGCTGAGCCGACGAGCGAAGAAAACAGCTGGAGAGCTTAGGAGATGGGAGGAGGTCAGACTAGATCCGTCACCAACCGAAATTTTACTGATGAAACCCATATCACGAGGGCAATGACTGGGGAAATGAGATGGAAAACAAAGGGCACTGAACCGTGTCTCTGTAGAAAAGGCGATCGATGCTGGCAACAGACTGAAGGATCCCCAGATGGGGTGGAAAGGCTATTAATATCGAGGGGCCGGGGTTTTTGATGCGAAGGGGGGAAGAAAGGGAGTAGTTTTGGAAGAAAAAGTATTTACCCCCATGCAAAATAAAGACATCGTTATACGAATGGTTTTGGGGCAAAACGAGAGGCTGGACAGAGGGACCGAAATAGCGGTTGTTAGAATAAGGAGGAATGACACAACTAAGACGGTCCGCTGACGAGACCATTTTCATGCACAGAAGGACGCTCTGGATAGAAAATGGAAAGGAAAAGTGGTTGGAGGAACGGATGCTACCGAATCTTTACCTAAAGGAGAAGGGGGCCCAGATGGGAGAGCGCGCAGAAATTATTCACATTAGAAAAAGGTGGTTGGGAAGAAAAGAACCACACAGTACGATGACAGAAGGAAGCAAAAATCAGATCCGAATAATTAAGCTCAAAAAATTATCCGCACAACTGCAGGCCTGCAAGAAGAACGAGAGGAAACGAAAAGCGGGGTGTGGAACGACGGAGGGGAAGGACCTTGGTGAAACATTGAAACAAGGGTGGTGCTCGGTGGATCGATAGATGTGGCTAGAAAGGGTTGCAGTGGGGACGGAGTGAAATCAAAGCCTTTCAGTAAAAAAAAAACAGGAGTTGTTCAAAGGCGGAGGATGTCTCAAGCGAGGGTTCCGCCTTTTCGTTGGTGCCGGGAGATTGGGAGGGCACACGCCGCTGGACCCCCACAGAAGCAAAGGTGGGAATTTAGTTTTGAAGGCCCTGAGAAGCCGAAAGGCGGTTCAGACACGGACCTACCAGCACCAAAGAAGGAGGGGACTGAAAGTTTTGGAAAAGAAGGGTTCGGGGCCCAGAAGTGAGGGATTTTGGCCGTGAATGGGTCCCGGGACTACGAAACAGGAACGAAAAGAACATGTGCCGAGGTAGTGGTCATTTACAGAAGGAGGGATGGACGCAAAAGGCACAGCACAGGCTGAATCAATAACTACGAAACAGTTTCGTCCTACCGCGTGGAGAACGACCACTTGGTGGGAAAAGGGGAGGAAAGAGGGGCAAAGTGGGGACGAAATTGAAGAGGGTTGGTGGAGATGGGAAGGACTTGGTAAATGAGCCGCTGCAAAAACCAAAGCAAAACGTTCGGTTGAAGCAAGTGTAAATTCCGGGAAAATATACTCCAAACAAACAAGAGAGGGAAATTAATAGATGACCGGGATATAATGCAGAAAAAGGTAAAGCTTGGTGGGAAGCCGCGGGGCATCACTTAACAAAGACAGGAACGAGGGGGGGAACAAGTATCAAGGAAAGTGCACCAAGGGAAATGTTGCTCAGGGGAAATCTTAAAACTTTGGTCAGGAAGGGCCACGGCTCCGGACGACACGAATAGAAAAGTATCAGCCTAAACCTTGGCGCTTCCAAGCGGGGTTGAAAAGCCAAGAAAGGAGGGATTTGTACAGGTTATTCAGGAAGGGAGTAGGGGCGCTCACACTTCGAAAAAGGAAAAAGGAAACAACTTGAAACGAACATCTTACCAACAGAAAAAAAAATCCTCGTCCTGTGACCGGGTAAGGGGTCGTGGGATTCAAATAAACCAATGAAATGTGCGACCAATGATTTTGAAAAGGGTCAAAATAAAGGAAAAGCGCGGAGGTGGTTCAGTGGCAAAAAATATCCTCAACGTCCATTAACAAGGCTGAAAGCAGATGAACGAAAGTCCGCAGGGAAAACCTAGGGAGTCTAGGAAGGGAAGTGACTTAACGCTACAAAAGGAAATAACTACTACGGGATATCGAGGGCCGTATCAACCAACCCGAAGGGGGGAAGCGAATGGATAAAAAGAAAGAAACCAGACAACGGGGGCAGATAGGTTTCGTTGAAGCTAATAGGAGAGCCGTATGTGGGCGATTAAGGCTGCAAAAATGATGGGTTGGAAAAGCAGCAAAAGAAAAGGACGACGGGGTCGCGCGCTTTCAAGTTGAAAATTGGAGGAGGAAGGGGAAGCAGGGACATAGAACAAGGAAGTCCTTCTAAAGGGGAAGTCAAGGGCCTGCTGATAGTTGACCACCACCTTTGTAGGACGAAAAATTTCCTGAGTTCTCGGAGGAAAAAGGGGGGGGGGGGCTGACGAAAAATGGAAGAAGCTTGACAGACCAGGGAATTCAGTGGGGCAGAAGAAAAAAGAGCAACCTCAAGGAAAGAGGATCCCACGCTCTAATCTGAAAAGACGATGAGACGCTGTCGTATTGCTGACATAATTGGAAAAAAAAAAAGAAAAGGCCAGCCGTAGCCAAAGTCAAAAAAGAAAAACAAGCCCTTTTATCAAAGAACGGGGATAGAAAATCAGGGGGTCAAGTCAGGGGAGACTGAAGGGGAACGCCTTCTTTGATGCATACAATTAAAATTGCTAACGCTGGCAAGACAATCGGCTCATAAGGGGGAGGGAAAAGAAAAGGTCTCCATGAATAACTGTTCAGAGAAAAGGGGGTTACATGAAAAGTACCCATGTCTGGTCAAAGGATATCTTCTGCCAGTCGAAATAAAACTTCACCGGAAGACGAGAGGAACAGCGGGTAAAATCTTGGGACATGTCAAGGGGGAGGGATCAGAGGAAAATGAACATTGGGGGAAGAGCCACCTCCGGGGTCCAGACGTCTAGCCGGGTTCAACCAAAAATAAAAGAAAGAGCGAAAGGAGGTGAGAAAATGGAACAGTCATGCCACTTCCAGCTGATTAAAAGAGGGAGAAAGAAATTTATGACCACGGATCGGAGAGTCCGTTTGGGGAAAAGCCTATCAACCGGGATGACCGCCAAAAGGAACGAAAGCCTACACGAAGAACACTTGAAAGGAAACGCTGGAACCTAGTCGGGGCAGACACGAAGAAGGCAAAAAGTTACCATGGAAAGGAAAAAAGATGACTATCAACATCAAGAAAAGGGTCAGACCCGGGGAGGTGGGCGCAACCCCTCTCTTACCAAGGCATTAGTTTTCTCAGCGAGGTCAATAAAGAGCAATAGCGGAAAATGGGCCGGATGCGGGGTGGGGAGCAATGCGAAGTCTGTAACGAAAAAGGCAGGCGTCCCGACCCTGGGAAGGGGGAAACCCCATAGCGAAGCAAGACGAGGGGCCACATATAACAGGAGGAAAAGTTCCGGTCAAAACACGTCCCAGTTGAAAAAAACCAAAACAATAGCGGGCGGGGGGAGAAAAACCCCGAAAAAAGGAGAAAGAAAGGAAGTGCGCAAGGAGGGGGGGGGGAAAGCATTGAATGGGACTCCAAGAAACGCAGTCCTGGCAAGGACACCCCCAACAGGACTATTACGAAAAGCAACCGCTCCGCACATAAAAGCCGGGAAACAACCAAACCGGAAGAAGAGCACCCCTGCAGAGAGGGAGAGCTCAAATGCAAAGTCAGCAAACGAGTTTTTACAATTTGGAGCGATAACCGCATACCCCCAATTAAAAAGATACAAAAGAAAAGGGAAAAAATCACTACATACACCCAGGAAGGGAAAGATAAAGAGGGTCGAGCTCAAAAAAACAACGTCGAGGAAAAGAGGAGGGGAAAAAGGAAAAACAAAAATCAGTGAGGGGGATTATTGCAAAACCGAAGTTCTGGGTGGGGATTGTATGCTTAGAAGCGTTCAAACTTTGGAAAAACAACAGAAAAAGAGGGTGGACTTGGAGCTGATCATTGGGGAACCGAGGGATGGTACATAGAAAGGGATATGAGACGTTGTGAAAGAGGGTTGATTATCTCTTCTCGCGGGTGCGAGAATATGTCCCAAAGGGTGGGGAAGTGTGCAAAAGATAGGGAAAGGGGAAGGAAAAGGGAAGAAATGGAAGCGGCATTTGGCGTATGGGGGATAAGGGTAGAGGTGCGTGTGATGTTGTTTTGATAAAAACCGCTGAGGTTTTGACGCGGGAGGACGACGGGGCGGGGAAGTTGCCGGAACTTGGACAGCGGGGAGGTACTGGCGAATCTGGGACGCAAACGTGGGTTGGGGGTTGAAAAGGGAATCAGGCTTTTGAGAAACCTTTCAGGGTTTCCACACGAAGGACGGCAATTGCAAAAAAAGATCTAATCGAAGCGTGAGGTGGAAGAGCGGGGCGCTAGTGGAAGGAGTAAGAAACTCTTTTTTTGAGAGCAAATCCAATGAGGCTTGGACGCTTTGGAAGGGAATGAAGGATGTTTGAGGTTCAAGAAAATAGGAGGTGGAAATTCAAGGGGGGTTTATAATGGTGGAGGTCTGTTTACTGCGCTTTATGAAATTTGTTGGCGGCTACGAAAAAGGGGGGGGGAGGGGGGGGACAAAAGGGACGAAAGCAAATTTTTGGGGGAGGGGGCACGAAGTCAATGGGAGAAAGAGGGGAAACACTGATGAACTGACAAGTGGGAGTCCCCCGCAGGGGGTGGGAGGTGAGTTGTTGAAAACGGCTAGCTGGAAAAGGACACAAGGAAGGGGGGAGAGTCGAAAAAGGTGTTACGTGTAGTGACGGGAGGAAGGAAAAAAGGATCAAACAAGGGAAAAACAGGGAGCCGGAGTTAGGGGACTAGTATTATTTCGGGGACGGAGAGATATCCGTAAAAACCCAAGGGAGGGAGAGGACCGTCGAGGGAGAGAATAAAGGTGGGGAGAAACGGGTATCCAAGAAGGAGAGGAGCGAGGGGAGGAAGCCATTGAGAAATGGAGGGAATAAAAGAATTAGTAGGGACCACAGAAGTTGGTGTCAGTTTAGAAGGGTTCATGACGGCGTTCCTAAGGTGTAAGTGGGGTTGAAGGGGGTTCGAGGAGAGGGGAGGTTTGGGAGCCATCAAAAAAAAAAGAAAAGCGGGATAAAGGAAATCTTTTGGGGGGGAAGGGGCAACGGATTGGATCTCATTGGACTCATCTCCCAAGTGTCAAGGTTCCTGACACGCGCATCGGAAAGTGACGTCGAAGGGTCTAAAAAAATTGAGGAAAAGGGACAGTAACCAGATAAAAAAAAGGGGGGAGGAGAAAAAAGTTTTTGTCGGGAAGGGGAGAAGCAGAACTTTATCTGAAGGAGGCCCCCAAGGGGGATATTTCCGATTGGGATTCATTCAAAGTGGGGAAAAGAAACGACGCTAGGGAAGGAGAAAAAAAAAGAACTCATCTCATAAAGGGGAGAGGCAAAGTCCCAAAGAATGAAGTAAAGCAGGAAAATAACTTATTAAAACACGAGCAAAGAGGGGGGTTGGATTGTTCTGGGTCGGACCTTAAAAAAAAAAGGTCACCAATGAGAGCATGTAAGCGTGGTGGGAAGACGAGGAAGGACAGAGAAGGGGGAGAATTAAAAGGCAATTGCGATGCTGAGTAGAAAAGAATGGGGGTCATAGCGTAATTCATGGCGACGCGGATTTCAAAGAAAAAAGAATTGAGTAAGGTAAAATTGTGGCAAGAAAGATGAAAAAAAAAAAAAACGCCCGTATGAGGGAAGGGGAATTTTGTAGGAAAATCCATAGACATCATTCATTCGCAAGGGGGGGTAAGTGAATCCACTAACACCAAAAAAAAAAAGACAGAGGGCGGGGAAGGGGGGGGGAGGCTCAGGCCTGGAAAAGGGGTCATTTGGCTGGGAAGTAAAGGAGAAAGAAAAAGGAACTCCAAGACTAAGGTCGTTCCGGGCTGTAACGCGCAGACTCGGTAGCAATCAGCGAATAAGAGAACGGTAGTCTAATGACGTGGGGAAAGAAAGTTTGGGGAAAGAATGCGAGGTTAAAAGGGAAAGGGGGAACTAATTAGGGTGTACGGTTCTATCATTGAGGGTGGTACGTTATTTCCGCGGCGAAAAAAAATCGGGTTGCAGGGGAAGGGA
>Ga0179593_1387732_pt1 | contig 18427 bp, 17 predicted proteins | sample CZODoug2_1_08_16_FD_185931 | JGI IMG/M metagenome (GOLD analysis project Ga0179593, IMG submission 185931) | Vadose zone soil fungal communities from Angelo Coast Range Reserve, California, USA - CZODoug2_1_08_16fungal (PacBio error correction) | ecosystem: Environmental > Terrestrial > Soil >...
AAAAGGGGAGGAAAAAGGGGGAGATTCTCTAGGGGGAATAAAGTGTACTAAAAAAAAACAAAAACACACCAGGGTTTGTAAAGGTGGAAAAAAGACACTAAAGAAACACCGCAGAAGGTCTTTCCAAAACCTGCTCCTTCATTCCGACGCAGAGGGGAATAAGACGCCGTTGGTTTGAAAACTAAGCCGTCTTTGGGTGGTCCTGAAAAATTGAAAGACGAATTAACTTGGGGTAGAGTCCCGGTCGGCTCGGAAAGAGAGGAAGAAAGGATGGAGTACAACGATTTACTGGAGACTATTAGAGCGAGACATCTTTGGAAGGGATTAACCCGACGGAGAGAGGGGAGGGATACCAAAGTGGTCACGGGTGGGGAGACGTTTAGAACTGAGGATCTTTGAGACATTCCAGTGGACTGAGTTAGCTTTAGACTGGATGAAACGTAACATGTGAAGACCAAAAAGCTTTGGTTGTTTGGGAGGGCCATAGGGCAGCTCGAGGGTCAACAATGGGAATCCGGCACAATCAAAGGAAAATGTAGGAACTTCTCAGGCGTATTTTGGAATAGACACTGGTGGGGTGGCCCAAGGGAGAGGGGGGGGAGAAGGTGAAAAACATCGTTCTTTGTCAAAACCCATGGAGTGGGTCCTTCATGAAGCATAAGAGGGAGGTCACGTCCCGGACATAAATTAAGGGGAGGGGGGAAAGCGGAAACTTGATTGACTTCCTCATCGAGAGGGTGGAGGTGGCCGTGAAAGAAAGATTGGTTCAACAGGTCGAGGGTAAAAGAAGGGGCCATTGGAAAACACGGGGGCAGTTTAACTACGTAAGCGTCGCGAGTAAACCGAATAATTGGGGAAACTATTCGGAATGCAAGCGCTCCGGATACGACCCCCCCCCAAACCAAGGTACTAAAAGGGAAATCCTTGGGGCCAACAAAAGCCTCATAATGTAGATGTCTTGTTGAAAAGAAAAAGGCTGGGACTGAAGGGGATTTTTTGACGTAAGCTATAACCTAACAAAACGGGAGGGAGCGGCAGACGGAAAAAGGCACATCGGTTGAGCAGAAGAGGAGAGAAGGGTATTAAATCCTAACTACTATTTCAATCACGGGAGAGCCTCAAAATGAAAAAACGATATGGTTTTGGTCTCTCAACAACGAGGAGAAAGGGGGGGGGGGGAACGGCAAAAACCGTCTGTACGATTCAAAGAGGGAAGGTGGGAAAACGTCGGGCGATTTAGGAGGAGAGAGGGGAAGGCGAAAAGGAAAGGAAAAAGAGGGGGGAAAGGTTAAGAGATCCATATCAAGAATGAAAACGCGGTGAAGAACTAAACGCCCGTAAGACAGAAAAAGTCACGGGAGTATTTGATTGGAAAGAAAAAAGAAAATCGACGTGGACAGGGAACTGTCAAAAAGGCGGAGGAGGGTAAAGAAGAGGGTGAAAGATATTCTCAACTCAAGAAGGACAAAAACAATATTATAGGCCGACGACGCCAGGTGGTCCAAGTACGTGGAGGGGGAGGGGGGGGAGGGGTCAGGGAGGTTGCGGGAAAGAGAAAAGGATCTATGAGAAACAAAAAACCCTCGACTCTATGAATTTTCTCAGCCTTTGAAGGGAAAACAGATCGCCCTAACCCGACACCTCAGGGGACATGGGAAAAGGCGGGGTCAAGAAAAGAGGGTTTGTTGTCGTCTCGGAAAAGGAAGATGGAAGATCAAGGTAACATCGGTAAGGGTCAATTTTGAATCAATTCGAAGAGGGAGTAATGTGTTTTCAATCAAATCCACCCAGTGACGAACCGCAGGACGGGCGGTTATTTCCCACCGCCCGTTGAAGGGAGAAAGAGGGGGACAGCAATTCCTAAGGAGTAAAACTCCATCAAGTTCAAAAAAGGGTGCCGAGGATCGGCTGGGGAAGAGCAGAAAGAGAAAAACAGTCAGCCCCGAGGGAACCGGACAGCAATATTTGAAAAACAAGGGGGGCAACGGCCAAAACAGGCTTTTCAAAAAATTTTTGCAAACACCATACGGGTGGGGAGAAATTGGGTTGAGAGGGGAACCCGCGTCAAAATAGGGCATTTGTGAAAACACGAAGCGAATTAAAAACGAACCCTAAGGGGTCAGGGGTAACGGCGGCTCGATTGTGGGCGGGGGAGAAAAATCAAAAAAACATACAAAACCCGATTGATTGAACTCCGTTATTGCTAGAATTCACAGGAGGAGAACCCATGCGGGCGGAGAGGGAGGGAGGGAAAAGCTCGGAGGACCGAAGATGCTCCCTGAATCTTAAAAAGAAGGTTCGGGTTAAATCTCGTTTAAAGGAGGGGAAAAGCATTTGAGGGAGACAATTATCATTTACGAGCGCTCTTTTAAACCTAGCTCGAGGAGGGGAAGTAACCGACGCTGGCGAAGGATAATTTCAAAAATCTAGTAACTTAAAAGGCCTTATTTCTTTGTCAGGCCGCGAAGGGGGGACTTCTAGTTAGAAAGAACTCCTGGGTTGATGACGGGAAAAAGAAAGGTGGAAAAATATCTAAATTACCGTCTCACCCCAAAAGGTTCTGAGAAACGTTAAGGAAGAGAAAGGAAGACTGGAAACGTGGTGAGGATGTACGGGAATTACGGACGATGTCGACATAGTCATAGTTATCCACATACTTGTTGGGGAATGTTTTGAAGCCAAAAGGAGGGAAAGAGCCATTAATGCCTCCTGCGGAAAAGAGGAGGGCTAACGGAAAGTCGGTCCACGCGGATCAATAAGATAGAGGCACACGTAATCGGAGGTATCCAAGAGGCCAGAAGGCGCATGGAGAGTCCCATCGAAAAACGGCGTAATAGAAGGATGGTAGAACTTAGCAAGCCGGAAGCACCAACCTACCTGAGTATATCCACAGGCAATGAGTGGAAAAAATTTGCATGCAAACGAAGGAAAGGAGGAAAAGGGGTTGAAAAACCAAAAATTCGGTTCTCAGGGAAAAAGAGGGATTCCCTAAAAGAAGTAGGAAAGGGACGGGATTCATTTGTGTGGAAGGAATAGTATCGGGTGGGAGGGGGGACACTTTACCAAAGTGGGGGAGGGGGGGGGGGATAAAGACATCACCGTGAGGTGAAATTGACATCTCACTCAACAACCGGGAGAGGAGGGGAAGGATGCAGGGGGGACAGCGTCTGCTAGTGGAATTAAAAGGGGGAAGGACACAAAAGAAATGTTGGTACGTTTTAAAAATCAGACACCAGAGAAGAATTTACTGCCAAACTGAGGCCTCAGGAAACTATTCTTTGGAAATGGAGAGGAGGGGGAACTTGCTTGTACCAGAAAGAAGGGGGGAGGGGAAAGGGGGCATGAAGGAAGCGGGACTTGTATAGCGTCACCGGTAGCGCGTCGCCTCGTAGAAGAGTACGGAGGAAGATGGTACCTCGTATTTCCGAGGGGAGAGCAGAACTGTCGAGTAAAAGCAGGCGTGCGCGACGAGATTATGGGACGGAAAAGTGAACTTTAAGTTCAATCGAAGAGATCCAAAGGACCTTGCTCGGATTCGGGGCTGCCGACGTGGATGAACAAAAGGGATTACGCAACACGAGGAGGGGGAATCCCTATGAGATAGAGGCAAGCCAGATCCCGTTAATTAAAGTTCCAATCCCCGAACAAGCATAGTATAATTCAAGGCGCCGGTCCCGTTGTAAAGAGACAAGGGGGGGGGGTGTTGGCGCACCAATTGGGGGCGTCAGATTGGGGGAACACATATTGAGGGTAAGAACCATTCGTTCAGGGGAATGAATGCAGAATGGAATGTCACTGGCAGGGCCTGAACAAAAGAACGTCGGCGGGGAAAGCGACTTCGCGAAAAAGACCAAGCAGCGTTTTTGAAGGTTTCCGCATCGCTGGGGTCAAAAGCGTAGTAGGTCCGAAAATGAAAAGAAAAGGACTTGGAACTACTCAAAAAAAGCTCTTGGGGGAACAAAGAAAGACTTTGTGACGAGCAGGAAATGTTCGCTCCTCGAGGGGAAAGAAAAGGAGACGGGGGGAAAGAACGTTGGATAGCAGAAAGGGGAAGTCAAGAGAGGGCTAGGGGGACAGGATAGAACCATCACACGAAGGGAGCGTCAGCCGAATGACCTGAACTATCGTCGAAATTAGAGGAGGGGGAAGTCTAGAAAATTAAAATTAGGAGGCATATCCCAGAAAAAGGGAAAAGGGGAAGGGGGTTGGACCCGGCAGCGACCTTTGGGGGGTGGGGACGAACCTTTTTCTGGCTCTCTAATATTGGTCAAAGGGGCCTCGGGGGGTTTTCCTCGGATCGGCAGGCGCTCCACGAAAAGGAAACCTGGAGGTTCGAAAGGGGGAGAGGGATAACATCCTGGGGGAAAGTTAGTTTAGGAACTCCGAACTTCCCGACGCGGGCGGAAAGGGAGTGGTTTTTGACTAACCCTATAACAGAGGCGAAGAAAAAGAAACCCACGGCTGGTCGGAGGGAAAGGGAAAGCGTAAGGAGAAAGCATCTCAAAAAAACAACCTAGGAAAGAGGTTTGACTCCACCAGGTGCCATGGCCAGGCGTTTCTAAAATTTTCGTTGAGAGGTTTCGGCAAAATGGAAAGGAAAGGCAGAAACAACACAAAAGAGAAATAAGGGGGGGGAAAGGCAAGGGGGAAGACAGGACCGGTAAAAAGACATGCCCATTTACCGGGCTAGTCGGGCACGTACCGAGGGTGTTGGGGTCTAAATACTTCTCTGCTAGAGGGCACACTACAGAAAAACCATAAGTTCCGTTCACTGGAAAGGAGAAGAGGCGGGTAGGGTTAGGGTCAAATCCCTTTCATGAATCTTCTTGGGAGGGCCGGGTATGAACTTCACCGCCCTGTGAGGATGAATGGGAACAGTCCCTATCAAAGGGGTAAACTAAGACAGAATTTTTCGTTGCCGAGGATAAGTCCAATAGAAGCGAAAACGTGGGCAAAAACATGCCCATAGAGAACCGGGAAGAAAAACAGGAGAGGAAGGTTCTAGGTGGGCCACAACAGGACTTTTTTGGGAAAGGAAAAATTGCTGAGGATTGCAAGCGTCCGAAGAGTTTTCGGATCAGTCAGGCCGCGAGAGAATAGGGAACCGAGGGTGGAAGAGGGAAAGGCATCAGAAACCGTCTTTTGATGGGGTAGAGCTACGAAAAAAATCTTCAGCACACCAGCGGTGGACGCCTTTGAAAAAGGGGGAGAACATTACTGCGGGCAAAAAGGAGAGGGGAGGGACATCCGTGGATCTAATAAGAGAACGGAATCGGAAAAAAAAAGTAGTTCTGGTTAGAGCAGACTGAGGAAGGAGGGAATGAGGGCGTTTCAATGGAAGGAGGGGGGGAAGGGGGAACTAGCGGGGTTAAACACCACTCTCACTACGGAACTCCAAGGAAAAACTGCGCCATTCGTAAGTTCCGGGCGAAGGGAGGGAAAAGGTACGTGATCGGGGGAAGGTGGGGGGCAGGCACTAGAGGGGACGGCATAGAGGCAAAAAAAGGAAAGAAGGGGTTGATCCGAAATCAAGGGGACAATCGAGCGGAGCCATGGGAAAAAAAAACCATCGACAAAAAGGAAAGCGCACTGAAGATACAAAAAAGGAAGGGTGAGGGGGGGGTTCTAGGACTATGGCTTAAACTAGAGATGCATAGGAAGAAAACGAAGACTTGTTTTGGTTGAAACGGTTGACAGGGCCGGAAAATTCGACATCGAAAAAAAAACCATTTCAGTAGGAAAATCTCGGAAAGTCCATTCGGTCCCGCGCGGTATAATAGTCGGGGGGGGAAGAAAGCTTGTCAAAATGGGACGCAAAGCGCATAAGAAGGGACAAGGAACTAGAAGTCGACCGGGAATAATAAAAAGGGCTACAGCCGACCGTGACTCGATTAAAAAAAATGTCAATGCGGTTGACAGGTGAAGAGCAACCACAAGCCCTCATGGGAAAAACAACACATGATAAAAAATCAACTCTAACAAAAAAAGAATTCTTCAGATAGGATGCAATAAAGGGTCAGTTGTTGGAACGTACTTTATCGGGTGGACGGATGAGTGTGAAAAAAGTTACAAAAAGTGGTGCTGGTGTGTAGGAAAGGGTCAAATAAGGCCAATGAATATCGAAAGACCCCACAACTGAGTATTAGGAAAGAGGAGAGGAAGGGAGCTTAACTACGGTGACCTGTTAAAAAAAAAGTGGTGTGGGGGCGACAACTAATCAGAAAAAAAGACGAGGTTACGGTAAAACGGAGAAGTAAGGCCTCCTTATGGATGCACGCCTTTTTTTAAAAGAAGCCGCCCTGTTGCTGTTAAAAAGGAAAGCCGGCGGTTACGTGCTTGCAACCCCTTTACTCGATTGAAATGGGGGGATACGCGGGGGTCAAAGTCGGAAACGGCGAAAAGGGATCTTAGCTAAAAAAAGAAAAGGGAGGGGAAACGGAAAGACGTAGTCAAAAACGAATCTTATAGAGGAAAGAAGGCGGCCCACTATTAGGATAAGGGGAGAGGGGGGACCAGACGTTCGACGCAGACTGTACGACAGTAAGGCTGTCATTCGGCAAGGGGAAAAAGGGAAAGGGCCGGGGGAACAGAAAAAACTTCTGTGGGCCCTAGGGGGAATTGGAAACAGGAAGTTATGAGCGGCAGCACGACCCCCTAAATAGAAAAAGCGAACAGGGCTGAACGTGTGTAAATCAAACAAAGGGGTTTGGGGAGAAAAATGGAATTTATACCCCCCGGGTGGCGGCATCAAACCCATGCATCAGTGGGGGGGGAATCCAGGAGAATCATGGAAGGCAAGAATTCGCGGGGAAGGACGACAGATAACTTCTGTGACCGAGAAACCTTCCGGAATTCAAAAGCGCAGGCGGAGGGGGAAGTAGATCAGATTTTTGGGGAAAAGCGGGGAAGGGGTCCATCTATCCATGAAAAGAATTACCGGGGGGGGGGGTGTTGGGGGGTTTTTTGGGTGTGGGTTGTGGGGGGGGTTGGGGGGTGGCTTTTTGTGAGGGGGGGGGGGGTTGACCACTTACCGCAGTTACAACAAGAGAAGGGGGCATTCGTGCAGCGATTCGCTCAGGGGGGATCAGGAGTTAAGAAGCGAGCAACGCCTGGGGGAACACGCCTAGGGGGATAGCAAGGAAGGAGGGAAGACCGGTCTGAGAATGGGTGGACTAGTTATCTCTCAACAAAAAGGGAGTCGACGCATTAACAAGACGTCGGGTGCGATCTATAGCTTTCGAGGGGGATGGAAGCAAGAACTACAGGAGGACGCGGGCATATACGAAGAAGTCGAAAAAAACGATTTTGGGGGGGGGTGAAAAAAACCAATCGAAACGCCTCTCGGGGTGGACTGCCCTGGTCGTGATCTCAAAAAAAAAAGTGGGTCCAGGGGTAAAGAGGGAACTACATTCGCGTCTATCTTTCAAAAGCGTTCACCTGGTAAGGGGTTGTCCCTATTGTAGGAAGGATCCAGAAGGGCATCCCTGAACCGGTGGAACCCAAAAAGGAAAGGGGAAAATAGGTTAGTCCGGGCTTGTATTTATTGTCCGAACAGAGACGCCGATTCAGGAAGCGGACGACCGGTTAACTTCCCAAGGACGGTAGAGAACGATCTTCATAGAGGGGAACGAAAAAAAAAGGAACTTACTACTCCAGTGGAAACGGGTGGCAATGAGTTACGAAGATCTAGATGGGGGGAGCCAAATTTAGATCAAGGAGAACTATCAAACAACACAGGAGAAAGAGAAAGAGAGGGGGAGAGGAAAGTGCGCGAAACAGATAGAACGACCCTCGGAACCTCATGGAAATGCAAGGGTGGGTCTTCTCTCGACTATTCAAGAGTGGTGGTGGGTTTCTTTCTAGTATAAGACTCTGTAACGAGAGGGGCCACTCTACCTAAGGGGGGAAGTTTTCAAAGGGTCCAGGCATCTAATAGAGGAGAGGGTCGGCCAAGAAAGAAAAAAGCCGTTCCGACCGCGTTGTAAAAAGTAGTTCCTTAAAAAAGGGAGTATTTCGACAGTCCAGGACAAGATAACCTCAAAATCAAAGAGTGTGGAAGGGACCTGAGAGGCAAGAGAGACGGAACCGTCGGCCCAAGGGAAACAAGATTTGAGGCCATAAACCAGTTGCGTACCACAAAGTCGCGGGAGGGGATATTTGGAAACCACCATTGAGAGGGGGGGTCTTCAGTGCGAGGGTAAAAAAAACATAAGGGGTCAGTCCGACCCAACCGACCCGCAATCACGGAAAAATAGATAAAAACCGAGGTGGAAAAGGGGGGGATTCTTCGCCCAAAGGGGAAGGGTTTGGTTTTCGACTACGTCCAAAGACCATTCAAGCCCAGCGGTAAGCAAGAAGGAATCCGGAAAAGATGGCAGCGTCTGAAGCGCGGGTAGCTAATCAACAGAAGAAGCTGACCAGATCGTATCCAAAAGAATTTCTTACTCTATAACTAGAAGTTTGTTCCAGGGTAAATTGGTTCAAGTCAAGGGAGAGACAGGGAACGCGACCGTACAAACAATCAGCGGAAGAGTAACCAGCAACTTCGGGAACGGGGCGTGTTCCGCAAATGTCGGAGTTCCCGCCGTATCGGGCGTGGTCTCACAAGGGATCAGGTATTATCTGAATTAAAGGTGGTTGGAAAAATGGGGGACTCCCGACCGGGGGGGTAAAGGAAATATTCAAGGGGCGCAACCCAGTGTCGAGACAACACGGGCGAGGAAATCGCTGGGGGAGGTATTGGGCCCGAAGTCAACCTGCTAGGCTGACAGATCGCTAGGTTCCAAAGATTGGTATTAAAACAGGGTTCAAAGGTTTCATCAAGGCGGCATGTGCCCGGGCAGCATGACTGGGGATAACGCTCGAGTAAGGAGTTTCGGCCCAAGAAACTTTATCCAACGAGCGCCTCGTCTTTCAGAGATCACCATGCTAAATAAGAGAATATCGAGGTTCACACGGACTCCTGCGTAATCTACTGGGCTGAAGAATAGAAGGGACACGCCCGGGGCCAAAGTTATCAAAGGGGAAAGCGAGTTGAAACACGGGATGCAAAAAGAAACCAGGGGAGGAGGTTAACCAACACGGGATACGAAGAATCCAGCAAGGTAACTTAGGAAAATTTGGGGGAAAGGAAGAGTATTGGGGTCGGATTAGTTGCGAAAATTTACAAATGGTGAGGGTGGGGGGGAAACAGGTTCCGTAGTAAGAGCTAAAGGGCATCGAGACGCAACACAAAACAGTAGGAAAAAGCTCGAGATGGAACATGGCACGTTAGAGAAGGGGACCTGTTACTAAACCCAACAAAACTTGAGGGACGACACTACAAGAAAAAAAAAAAAAAAAGACACGTTTTCCCCACCGTCCGTGAACAGTGGCGAATTGGAATTTATGGCGCTAGGGCGAGAGGAACCGATGTTGTTAGGGAACTGAAGCCGGCTTGAGGGGGGGGAGTCAACGTGCAAACTCGCGAAATGGGGAGAGACTCCGGTCACACCAAGGAAAACGAGCAAATCGCAGACAAGGAGATGACGCATTAGTCCTGTTAGAGGAGCATTTCTCGCGAGCAGTGGGATCGGCACTGAGGAACAAGATAGTCTGGATAACGCGCATGGGGAAGGGAAAGGGGAAGTTCCTAATCGATCTGTACGAAAGGCAGGTGACCGCCGGTGAATGGCACAGGGGTCGGGGGGGATGTGGAAAGGACAATCCCAACCAGAAATACGTTGGGAATATGCTCTATTTCATCAACAACGTTAGTCCGTCCGAACCACAACCGCTTATACAGGACCGGGCGAGGGGGAGGCCCGGGGGGATAAAAGAAACATGGGGTGGGGGAGAAAAGGGAATCCATATTTACCCAAAGGATGCGCAGAAAAAACCCAAGAGTGAAGGTCAGGCTAAAGTCATAGATGATTTCACCTTCGCGCCTAGAAAAGAATAAGGAGGTTGACGCGACCCTCTGTAGACTCAGGGCGCATTGCGTTGGGAAAAGGCCTCGAGATGTGGGGGTGGAAAAGACCGTAGATGAAAAAGACCGATAAACGACAAATAAATGAACATTCGGGTACAGGCTCTAAGGAAAAGGGGTATAATATGAGGGAAAGCCTAGGATCTCACGAGCTAAGTACGAAAAAGGACATATGGTCCCGACTCTGTTAGTATATCAGGGTATTCTGGGGTCCAGAAAGTGGGCTTAATTATTGTGGGGGAAGATTTATCACAACGATTGGAGGAAAGACGCTAACACGGGGAGAGAGGGGGAGCTATTCGAAGGAGGAAAAGTCCGAACTACATGAGACGCTAGGACTCATCGTTTCTCACCAAAATAAGGGGGTGGTGGGCCTCCAACGCCAGACGGACCAACTGGGATGAAGAGACTTATGGTCCGGGGAAAATCTCGGGTCAAACGGTTTTCAAAACAAAAAAAAGTACGGTGCATTGCAGACTAGCCGAGGAGGAAAAAAGCTGATGGTACTCCTTTTCGAGTACTTCAATCCGATAGCATACTAAAAGGGAGGGGGGGGGGGACACTCGTCGCCTACTAGGGCACTGGCGGTTTATTTCCTCACCCTAGACCTAAGAAGAAGGAACCGTGAACTGTACCAAAAAGGTCGGAGTGTGGAGGATCGGGGTACGAAGAGAGAACTCGAATAAAAACGATCTAGTGAAGAACGCCAGGTGAACAGGACATGCGTGGCTGAAGGGAGGAGGGTTTTGCGCAGGGGGAAAGAAAAGAGAGACTCGCAACAAAAAAATTAGGAGTAAAGGGAAAATCATGTGAAAAAAAAGTCCGCCTCAACGCCAGGACATGAACGGGGGGGGCAGGATGGAAATGGAAGAGGGGTTTGAAGATGGAGAAAAGCGTACTGTAACGATGCTTCCAGCCGGAAAAATCATTTAATTCAAAGGGGCACGTGATTAAAAGCACGGTAGAGTTCTTCAATCCAAAGAAACGAAAGGGAAGCCGAGAATTACCGGGGAAGTCACCTCCCGTTCGATAGAGGTAAGCCTAAACAACAGCCTCAATATTGGGGAAAAAGGGATATTGAGCTGCAAGGGAGAGAGAAAACCGTCGGCCCCGATGAATCCAAATATGGTAGAGCAAAAGAACCAGGGGGATAAAAAGTTCTTCTTCGGGGAACATTATAGTGGGGGAAAATGGGGGGGAGAGGGCGAGAAAACTGAAAAATATGAAGGGATGGCGTGACCTCGATAGAATAGAAGACGAACCGATAGGTAAAAGGGGAAGGAAGCTCCCTTCTTTTGGGAGTTTAGAATACGACAAATAACCTTGACATAAAAGTTGGAAGCCTTTAAAGGGAGCCTTCACGAGAATTCCCCAGAAAAGATCGACGGGGGGAGGGAACCGGGCGAGCGAAAAGAAGCCGGATAAGGAGAAAATAGTTCGGGGGAAAAACGGAAAAAAAAAAAGGGAGGGGGCCAGGCATTGCGTGGAAAAATGGAGCGAGTGGAAAGAGGACAGTTACACAAAGCCGCGAGAGGCCGGAAAAAAGCAAATGACTGAGGAGGTCCGGAAGGTGGTCGAGGTAACCGAAGTATCGTTGCGGGGGGTCAGAAGAGATGAAAGAAGGAGGAGGCTCCGAAGTGAACAAGGTTTGAGATCCTGTGAAAATGAAGAGTAAAAGGGGCTCAAACCCCCCAGTGGAAGGAGAAGGTACTCCGCTCAGTCGAGGGGGTCGGGATTTGGGCAGTAAGGAAAAGTACAGAGGTGCTGATCAGAAGAGAAGAGGTCCAAGACTGTTGGGATGTGAAGGGGGGGGAAAAAAGGTTCCATCCACTTCTTAGAAGGGAAAACGGAAGCACTGGACCGGGCCAAAGCTTGGAGTCCAGGTAGGGGTGCCTGCGCGGTAACATCACAGGGAAAGGAAAAAGGGGGAGTTCTAGAAGTCCGCGAAGAAGAAAATCGGGCACCGCTGAATCCTTCTTCCCATCGCGGTAGAAGAAGAGGACCTGAGCCGAAAGGGGAACGCGAAGAGAAAAGTCATTCTATTTCACAGGGCATGAAAAGACCGGGCTGCAAGGGCAACAGCTAGCAAGGAGAAAAAAATATGGTGCATAATCTCCCCACTGATCATTGGGGTGGGGGACTTACACAGGAGGGTCTGATGGAGTGGGAGACACTTCCAAAAGGGGGGGGGGACTGGTGTTGGAACAGCATGAAAGGAAAAGAACCATTTGCACAGATCTCAAAGCACAACCGGAGGGGGGAAAGGGGGCAGTTTCAACCCCCCAAAACAAAAAAAAAAGAAAACCCCTGCAACACACCTTCCTGCCCAGCCCAAACCCCCCCAAAACGTGTTGGGAAAAAAAAAGAGGCAACACAAAACCCACTGGGACAACCGGGTCCCTTTTTGGGGAATTGGGGCGAACACACCACAGCAAAATGGACAAACTTTTGTCACGATCCACACTTGGCCCACCGCCCTTACCCGCAACGCAAACACAAAAGCTTCCACCCACCACTGGATGGGCCTGCATACTTGTTTCCACACCACTGCGAACCCCCGGCTGAAAACTGAAGGCAAACAGCGTCGTGTGAGCGCTCGGAGATGGTTACGCCTCCAGTTGGTGCTTCAGAACTACGGAACTTACTACACCACAAACGTGTAAAGGTGTGGCACGACAACAAAAGGCGGTGAATTTCCAAAACTGAGACGTGGTCACTCAAATGATTTAATGGAAGACGGGGTCCTTCGCCAGTTGTGGCACGATGCCTTCGTTCAGGGGGGGGATGAAAAATTGCAACGAATCATTGAAATTTGGTAGAAAAGGGACCACGTCGCTCAGGAATCGGGAAAGGCAGGAATCATATTCCGTGGGAACGTATCTTGCGCTTATTAGAACACTAAGGGGGGGAATCAGCCAATTCTCGTCTATTAGGGGAAGACAAAGCGAAGGGTACCATCACTTGGGCGTCGAAAAGTTACGCAGGGATTAGGACGTTCGATCCTAAGGGGGAGGGAAAAGGGAAAAAGGGTTGTCCAAACAAAGGCGTTGGGAATACTCTAGGGGAGGAGTCGTTGACGGCCATGCCAAACCAACTAAGAATGAAATGTCCACAAAGGTTGGGTTAGTCGGACAGGGCGCACGTCTCCAGTTTGACGACACTGGTTGGTTGGGAAAAAAAAAGAATCGCAAAAAGAAGGGTACCCCCCCTTTTGACAGAGAAACCCATGCTAACCTGGGGGGTCAGGGATAAAATGGGGAAAAGTCGGAGGCCTTACAAATACGATCAGCTGGACCCAAAGTCGCGGAACTAAAGGAAGAGAAGAGGGCGTTTCCGTATTAATTGGGGGGGAAAAACTTTCGATTTCCAAGAAGGGATAAGGAAAAGCAAATGCCTTGAACGAAGTGGAAGCAGTTAGAGGAGGGAAACCTCTGGGGATAATCTGAAATCGGGAGTCTCTCAGGCTAGACGTCTAAAAGTCAAAGGCCTGGGGGGGGAAAGAAACTCGGTAGGAGCATCTGCTGCCAGACGAGTAATGGTTATGGGGGTGGGGTGTATGGTCTCTAACAAGCCAAGAAAGGGAGGAAGAAGACACCGAACTATCGGTTCGATCGAGTCGCTTCGGGGAGGGGAGGAGAAATAGACAAAACCTAGGATCTCAATGGGCGGGGCCAAAAACATGGGTTGGCAAAAAGAGAAAAGGGGGAAGCGAAATTGGTGGGCACCTGCGGAAGCTCTAAATATTGGGGAAGTTCAGTCCTACGGGGGTAGCTTGCACAGTTGGCCAGGAATCAATTCAATTAAATATGATGGGGTAGAAGGGATATTATTCCTCACCGACGAAGGAAGAACAAAAGGAACGAAGCGGCACGTCGTGTAAAGGTTGCAAATCCCCCTCATAAAGTATCGCAAAACAGGGACAGGTCAAAAAAAAAGCTGTGAGTGGGAAGAGATACGTGAAAGAGACTTCTATCGAGAATAGGGCAAAACAAGAGGAAAGCGTGCGGACGACCCACCATTGCCATGCTTGAGAAATCTTTTCGCTCAAATGATAGCAAGGAACTAATCGGCAAAAAACAACATCAACGGAGTGGGAGAGAAATACGTGCGGAGGGAAGGAGAAACATATTGCGCCCTACAAGAAAAAACCAGTGGACCTGAGGCCCTAGTTGGTTTTTGCTGCGAAAGAAGGAGGAGGGAAAAAGAGTTCCAAGACAGCCTTTTGGAACGGGTGTCCAAGTGCCTGTCCATAAAAGAGAGGAGGGAGGGTTACGGCAATCAAATCAAACAGAGCGCGCAGGGGAAAATGAGGGTATTCCAGGAAAAAGCCCTGTTCAGCATCGGGAGAAACAGAAAATGATTCCTCCATAAGAAAAGGGGGACATGGAGAGGATCGGGGAGAGACGAAACCGTCCCCGAGGGACCAATAGGGGAGTCAACCATGGGGTGCAACACAAGGGCGAGAAATGGTAAATGTGCCAACACGGGATAGGTGTTGTAGATTGGAGGTCTTGGGAAAAAACGTCAAGATAGCGTTGGAATCGTCCAACCGCGGGAAGAGGGGGGATAGAACCATATTTCGTGGATATAGGTCGACAAACCTTCGGGGGGGGAGGGGGGTTTATACAATCAAATGACGGAGACAAATAGAACCTGTTGAAAGGTCTTCCGAACAGGAGGGGGGGAAAAAAGAGTCTGATCGCAGGGAGTACCGATAACTAAAAGCTGACTCAAGAGTACACCAGCGTTCTGGTGACGCGAAGCAACTGTAAGTCTTTAAAGGAGGGTGATTTAAGGTTAATCTAAATCAGAAGCTGGGTGAAAAAAAATCATCGCGGAGAAATAAGAACCCCACTGTAGTCAAACTAAGTTCTCGATAGGGGTGTTCTACACGATGGAGTAGGTGGAGGACGCGAAGAACTTCATAGCTTATGGGTAAACATAGAAGGCACCATGGGTGGATCCTACGAGGTGGGAAATCTAGAGGTTCAACTGAAGAAACCCAAAGGGGATATCAAAACAAGACGGGAAAACGGGGGCGGGGGGAAAATGAAATAGGGCGGACCGGGTATAAAAAGATTGATAAACATGCTTTGGGGGTTATTGAACGGTGGACGTTCCAATCAATCGAAGGAGCATTTCCTTGCAGTCTCAGCATAATTCGAACTGAAAAAAATGTCTTCCCATTAGAGGTAAGAAAGATTAGAGAAAACTAACGGGCATTACTAATCCAAAGTAGAAAGAGGGCGAGGTCCCATAAGCCTTCTGAAAGGTAACGTTAGTAATAAGTCCGCGAAGGGAAGAACTACCCAGGTCAAATGCGAGTCACGTGGGAAGAACCTAAGCCGCCATTTAACAGAAAACAAGGGTGAGGGCTAAAGGAGGAAAGAAAAGAAAGGGGGCAAGAGATGAGTTTTTAATCGAGGTGAGATTCGGGTCGGGAACACAGGTCAAAGGGGACTGGGTTTGTGTCACATGCCACCGTAGGTAAGGAAGACGTGCAAAATGACATCGCAACAACAAAGGGGATGAGAGGAAGTGGCAGCTGCGAGAAAGGGACGGAAGGGTACTAACACCCAGCACCCTTTTGTACAAAGGGAACACTACAGCAGACACCCAGGAAACCAAGGACGAAAAACTGGTCTCGTAGGGCCGCTCCGGAGGGAGGACGCCATGTCGCTGGGCAACCTGTTTGCGGGGAAAAAGAAGGGCTTTCGGTGAAATGAAGGCTTGTGGGATAAGTTATAGAAAGGGTCACCGGTCGGAAAAAGAGGAAAGAAAACGATGAGCGTAGTAAGAAGGCCTCGCATGGAAGAGAGTATCGATTCCTCAGGGAACCTAGATATGGGAAAAATGAACCGCATGGGAACGAAAGGGAGTTAAAGAGATGTTACGCCAGCAGCTGGGGAAGAGGCAGCCCTTTTAGGAAAACCGTTAATACCCAAGAGAGGGGGGGTATTCACAGAGGAGAAAGGATGGCAGAACATATGGGTAATTCAGGACAAGACCTGACCTCGTCCGGGGGAGGGCGCAAAGAGTCGGTCCAAATAAAGTGTTGGGAGAAAAGGAGCGTCAAATAGATTGGAAACAACTGGTCAAAAGCATCAAACCAAGAAGAAGGAAAGGGATGAATCCTCTCTTATTTAAAAGGAAGGCCTGACACAAAAAAAAAAAAAGAATCATTGACATACGAAAAGGAAGACGTACGGGCGAATCTGGGTCCGTAAGAAGGGAGAAAAGGGGGGTGTCACACGCAGTCAATCCTGGATCCCTGGACAAATTCCTTGGGACACGGGAAAGAAGTCGGGAGTAACAAGAAGACGGACGTGAAGGAGTAGAGAATTATAAGGACGACTCAATCTACATAACTACGGTCCCGAACTCGGTTAATGTGAATGGGTAATGCGTAAAAGAAAGGAGGGGATGAATATTATCAGTCAAAAGCAAAACGGGGGGGGAAGGCAGGGAAGGCCCAGCCGGTTTTCTAGCTTTTGATCTATTCTCTTCAGGGAGGAAGGAATAATAGGAGACGCGAAATATCCTCAGCAATGGCGACACCCCTCCGGGGGCCAACTATAAAAAAACAAAAAAAAAATACGCGAAATTGTGGTACGCAAAAGGGGGGGGGATGGACGCTCAATATTTTCAAAAAGTGACCGACGTTAAAGATCGATCGGTTAAAGGGATCATAGCTGTCTTATGGAGGTTTACGACCTGGGAGAAGGAAGGTCAAATCCGAACCGGGCGGGGATTAAAAGCTACCAAAAAAAAAAGTTCAGCGGCGGATTTTATTGCCTAACCCGAACAGGAGAAGAGAACGTGGAATTTAAAAAAAGGGAGGCTAGTTAAATTCTACCTTCTTCAAGGCGCAAGAGAAAAAAAAATAGGCATCGGCCGACGACTCCTGGACAAGGTAAATTTCGCTGGTCTGGCGAGGGGAGGGGGAGAGATAAGCCGGCTCTCAACCAACTATTGAGGAGAAGAGATCGCGTGGGTCGAGGGAAACCAAAACAACCCCTGAAAAGCAGTTAATGGAAATGGAGACACGTCGGCACGATGCCCTAGTTTTTTTTCAGATGCGCGTAAGAACGGAGAAGGGGCAAGATCCACGACCGTTGTTGAAAGGGGGGGAAAAAAAACTTTTCCTTTCTCATGATAGGTAAGAGGGGGGGAAAAGAAGAAAAAAAGCACTTCCTCCGCTCTACGGGAGGGAGGGCCTTCACCCCCGGTGAAGGAAGGGACTCGTGCAGTCCTTCAAAGTATTAAAAAGAAGGGAAAAAAAGGAAAGAATGACTGCAAATATAAGGGAGAAACTTCGGCCCCGACGGCAACTGGGGGGGAAGGGGAGAAAAGAACCAGTCGGTTAAACAAGGGAGCGGCTGGAGGGGCCACAATAGTTTGTTGGAATTTGAGGAGTGCCCGCGTCCTCGGAGGTTAGGAGAGGAACCTGAGGAGCAGAAAAAAGATGAACTTGAGGGCTTTGAAAATAAACTTAGTTGGGGGGGGGGATAAAGACGCCACAAATACGAACCCATCGTATGGGAAACAGGGAATGTAAAGATTAGCTACAGATGGAAACAAGGAGAGGAGAAGCGCAGGAATCAGAGTAAGGCGACCAAAGAAGCGGGGTATCCTAAATGGGACTGGTTACAGGGAGGGAAAGGAGGAAAGTCGTTCCAGGCATTTTGAGGGAGTTGTACGCCTTGAACTATAAACGGGGGGGGCACCCATAAGAGGGGGAAGGAATAAATAAAAAATAGGGGGCAAAGGCGAAGTTCCGCGAGGTTCGCGTCAAAAGCAAGGGTCGTTTGTCTTCACGAAGGTGAACTCATAGAGGGATTCAGACCAAGTCACGGGGTGGGGGGGAGGAAGAAAATCCCGGGAAAATCGTATGAGGCGGTGGGGAAAAAAAAAAAAGGGGAAGATAAACGGACGCCTCTCAGGGGAGGGGTCGGGGGGGAAATGGAAGTACTGTAAAGGAAGAGAGCGCAAGTAAAAAGGAGGGGTGTGAACGTTTACACATGAAAAGTCTGAAGCGATCAGGAAGGCAATCAAGGGAATCCAGGCGAGGCTAAAAAGTAAGCAGTTCGGGGGCAACGGAAGGGTCTCATAATTATCGGAAAAAAACGAATGGAAAAACTGATCCAAGAGTCCTATAAGAAATAGAGAAGCCCTGAACTCAAGAGAAAATACTTTGAAGATGGGAAAAACTCGCCAAAGCCTGGGGAGTATCGCCCCATTCATGGAGAGTTGGACACGGGGTCAACCGAAAGCCTGAATGGGACATGTTACAAAAAAGGGCGCTCCTATAAAAGAAGCGTAAAAAATCACAATGGTACGGGAGGGGGCAATAAGGGATTTGTGGGGAAAGGACAAATATTATCGGTCTGATGTAGTGTCGAAAAAAAGTTACAAAAGGGTTCTGGGGGGGGGGAAAAGGGAAGGAACCGTAGTATCTGC
>Ga0179593_1736215_pt1 | contig 18426 bp, 16 predicted proteins | sample CZODoug2_1_08_16_FD_185931 | JGI IMG/M metagenome (GOLD analysis project Ga0179593, IMG submission 185931) | Vadose zone soil fungal communities from Angelo Coast Range Reserve, California, USA - CZODoug2_1_08_16fungal (PacBio error correction) | ecosystem: Environmental > Terrestrial > Soil >...
GGGTCCAAAAAAAAAAAATGTCTTCGGGGGGGGGGAGATTACGAGATCACTGGGCGGAACGGGTCGCCTCAAAGGCCTATGCAAATGCATAATGGGAAGGACACTTTCATGAAAAAAAAGCTGCCCTCCCTGAAGAGACGCGTATCGAAAAGGAAGGGAAAAGAGAGAATACGCTCGGAGATTGCCTGAAATTCAGAAAGATGAAAGGGAGTGTTTGCCACTGGTCATGCCGGAGAGTGCATTCGGGGAATTCTCTTCCTTGGGAATTGAAACATGAGTGCAGGATGCACATCGGCAAGTTCCCTATCTGAAGGGGAGGCAATGCGGAACGTTCCTATCCCACAGCTGGGGGGGAAATCTTTACGGAGGAGGCTTTACGTACATAGAAAACTAAAAAAAAACCGCTCATAGTTCATTGGGAAGAAGCCAACAAATATTGAATCGTAAGGAAATGATTGAAAGAGGTTGAGGAGCACGGGGAAAGGAGGGGAATTAATCGGGAAGGACGTTTTCCAAAAAGAAGGGAAGAGACCTGAGAAAAAAGAGTCCGCGAAACACAGGGCTCGAAGCCCCAAGATCCTCTCACAGTGTATCCCTCAAGTGGACGCGGGGCACATTCTTTTCATACAAGGTGACTAAAAAGAAACTTGACCTAACAAGTGTCTATTAACTTATCGGAAAAGGGAATAGTCTGAATCCTAGACGACCAAATATCTGTGCGGTCTCAAAAACCGGAGAAAATGGACCGGCTTCAAGATCCATTCAGATTCCTGAAAGAGGCCTCCGATTTAGAGGGGAAAGAGGAGACTGGTAAAACAACCCGAGGCGCTGACTGAGGGCCATCCAAGAGAAAAAGGGACTCTCTTTACCTCCGGAAAAGGTCACTTCGGGAAAAAAAGCCCGGGTCCAAAGATGCGCGCGCCATACAAAAGAGAAGAGAAAGGAATCATGTATCTTCATGGAAAAGGGAGGGCTCTTTGCGGGGAAAAAGGGAACGACGCCAGGACCGCGAAGAAAAAAGAAAAATAAGACCGCTCCCAAAGGAACTTCCTGCGGAGTAAAAACGACTCGTCACTCCATGGAACATCAAAGCAGAGAACATGGAGAAAAAAACCTATTTTCTCTCGGAAGAATGTCCTGTTATGTATAGAAATACCTCTCAGAATCTAAGGTTCTTCTGAAAGGGAAAGGCGCACTATGTTTAGAAGAGAAGTCACGTCTCGAGAGACCTAGGAAAGAAAGGAAGCGTTGGGCCCTTTAAGAACCGTGAACCGATGGTTGAGAAGAGAGGAACTGGCAGGGAGGAAGAGGGATTCGGAGGGGTTGAAAAGTGAAGCCCAAGACAGAGACGGGAAATCCTCGAGTCAACAAAAGAGAAAGGGTGAGTACCTGCAAATACAGAACGGCTAAGGGGGGGTGAACCCCCCCCTTGAACAAAAAACAAAAAAAAAAAAAAAAGGAAAAGAGTGATACGACAGCCCCGCGAGAGAATGGCAGAAAGAAGATTCGATTGAGGGAGGGTGAAGCCGGGGGAACGGCTCGGAGAAGGAGGAAGAACAGCGTTTGACAAAACAAAAAAAAAAAAGGAAAAAAACCGCCCTGAGGAGTTAAAGAGACGACAAAATGGGGGGGGGTTGCAACTACCGTGAAAAAGGAGATATCACGGGGAAAGGACGGGGGGGGCGATGGAAAGAAAAAACGTCATCCTCATTACGAGAATGGAGAAGATGAGTACGTGGCACCTCGAGAGAAATAAAGACCAGAAGGAGGAGACAATGCGGTGGAAAGATATGCGGGAAAAGTCCTTCGAGAAGGAAGAGGGGTGGCTAAGGCTTCGCAAAGGGCCGAACAACGATGAAGAGGAGATTGGTGCCGTACTGAGAACCCGAAGGGAAAAGGCGCGGAGGAAAAACATTAAGTCCAACGAGGGATGAAAAAACACAACCTAATCAAGAGAAATCTCAACAACAACAAACGAAGAGATCGGGAAAGTCGCCAGGGGTACAGAGAATGTCCTTCACCATCTCGAGCAAAGGCTCTGAGTCAAGGAGAGAGCGGAATTTCCGAAGAACCTAAAAAATTACTAAAAGCAGGAGCAGTTTCAAGCGCCAAAAATTGAAACGCGAATGGTCAACTGGAAAAGATGAAGTACTAGAGACTTCTCCTACGAGACAAAACTTCATGATTGGCAGGGAAAAAGCTCCACAGACCGGTTTTAGACCTATATGAGCAAAGTGTACACTAAGAGAGTTCGCATATGCGAAAAACCGGCGAGTCATAAACACGACGGAAGGAGTCCAGTAGGCGGAAAATAATAAACGAGGGAAACTCCAGTGAGCAAAGCAGACCTGCTTCTCTAGAAAAATTCGTGGGAAAGAAGTACCGGGTTCCGATATGAAAACCCTCTCTTTTACCCTCCTTTATGGTAAACCCCCTCTTAAAGATTTCATGGGAAAAAAGAAACTGCACCCTTGGCATCAGAATCAATATTCTCAGCAGGCATTATCTCTAAAGAAAGGAGTTCAAGAAAGGGGTATGGAAGGGAAAAAATTGTTTTTAAAGGGGCCCCGCTCTAGGAGGGAGAAATTTCTTTCAAAAAAAGAAACGCCGAAGGATTGCCGAACTCTTATGAATAAAAGTAACAGTACAGAAAATCCCACTATTCTAAAGGGTTGGCGAGGCCGGGCTTTGAATGGCATTGAAAAAGAGGAATCGGGGAGATCTTTGCTCGGCCTGGCCAAAAAAGGCGGCGTAAGTAGAACCGACATCCGAAGCACTGACGATAAGAAAAAGGGTATCGTTGTAGATCAGGGGAGAGGGGTGGCAATCTGTCCATATAGGCCTCCTTCAAGAATCTTGAAGGATCCGTCCAAGAACGAGAGGTGGAAACCTAAAGAAGACAGATAAGAGACAATCCTGCTAGGTCGTAGGTGGGCAACTGATCGAGCAGAGGGACCCCACCCGTCGTTGTCGAAAGTTTACGGCGACAGGCAACGCAGGGTCGTAGAATGTCCGGAGAAGGGCGCAATAAGTGAAAAGGACAACGGGACCTGTTCGAGGCAACGACATCGGCTTACCATGGGCCCCGACAGAGAAGTAGGCAGCGCGGGAAGATTGGATTTGGGAGAAGTGTTTTAAGAGCTGAAGAAAAAGGTCAATTTCTAAAAACGGGGAACGCCGCTAGATAATCTCGAGGAAATAAAAAGATTGAGGAACTCATAAAAGGAAAGGATCTGGGGGAAAGAAAATAAGTGAGCCGTTTCCGGGAGGGGCCGCTTAGGGGGGGGGGGAGACAACGATGGTCCAAACTCTGAAAATCTTCTGAGGGAATGGGGGAGGCCGGAAATCCTTACTTTCTCAAAAGAAGGAAGAATGTCAGAATGCAAGGAAAAACGACCGTTCTGCGGAGGCTTCCCAAAACTCATTAGCCGAATCGAAGGAGAAACTCTCCCACCCGGATTCTCTGCAATACGCTCGAGACTGAAGCATTTCAAATTAGGATGGGGCCACTGGAGGCCTTCTTCTGCATTCTGCAAAGGAGGTCCTTTTTCCTTCCTTGAGCGAACTTGATAATTGCGCAAGGAGAGATGAGAATGATCCAAGAAGAAAAACAGCGTTTGGGAAAAGGGAAGTTCCGCTCCTCGTAAGGGAAGACATATCACTTAGAGAAGGGAAAAAAACTAGTCAATGTGAACGAAGAACCAGGGAGAAACTCTCGCCATTGTCGTCGAGAGAAAGAAAAATTTATCACTTACGCGCGAGTTTACGATAAATTGACAATTTCGACAGGAAAAAAAGAAGAGGTCCGCATCGCAGAGTATTCTCACATAGGAGGTTTAGAAAAGTGGCCACATTCGGGAAGAATGTTTGGTCGGGGGAAAACGATGCGCCGGAAGAAGAAACAGCACGAAGGAAGGAGCTGCGCCATGGCGAAAGACCTCTTCGGAATCTAAACTCTGCTGGAAGGCGGCCCAAGCCTCGGGGAGAATAAATTGGGAACGCCGTCGTGGGAACTTCTTCTAAAACCTGCGATAAAAACCACTCGCAGCGGTCTTGGAACAGCTAACTTGGGGGAAAAGAATCTCCGCTTCCTTGCTTTCTTTCCTGCGCCAGAAAGGGTCTCCCTATAATCTATCATCGTCATCTCCTCGCTTGAGGGGACCCCCGCATAGGGCCCGTTTCACGTTTTTTCTTTCCCAGAAGAACGACGGAGCCACCTGAGGGGGTTCCTGGAACTTCCGCCTAGCAGCCCAAAGCACCGCCACAGGGGACGTTTAAACGCTTCGCGGTCGGAAGAACTCTCCACCAGATGTTCTCAGGGATCCGGCCCATTGCTCGCCTTCGAAAAAGGATAGGTGGCTGGAAAAGAAGATAATAACACTAAAGAACCGATGCCGAAAACTGAAAGGAGGACTGCCAGCTGGAAAAATAACCTCTTCCCTCCATGGAAAAAGCGCAGATAAATCAGCAAAGAGTGGGCCTCAAAGGTCTTAATTTATTATAAGGTCCTCATCGTTCGGAATATAGTCTCTGGAAGGACAGAAAGAAGTGTCTACTGTAAGGGTGGCTCCAAAGAACGTAGACTAGTCCGGGGTCATCAGTAAAAACGGGGTTGAAGGGAGGAACTTGCTGCTGAAGGATTCGCGGGAGGCAAGTTGAATGATGACCGAAAGAAAAGAAAAGAAACGCGGCCATCGCCGATAGGGACCCTCCTCTCTGCATCTCCGACGAATACTTCAAAGGTGCTACTGGTTACTTACGCAAAAGTAATTGGCCTCGACTTGACTAAAAAGAGGAGACTTGTCCGTAAATGTCTATCTTTAGCCAGGGATCGGTCTGGTCATACGACCTGGACCTCACGGATAAGGAGGAGGGGACTTCGGCAAAAAGTCGTCCTACACATGGAGATGCCTTGAAGAACGCGCAAAGGGTCTTCTGGAGGAGCTTTTCCAATGCAGCCGGAGGAGTTTTTGGAAATAATCCTCGAAGTATTTAAAAAAATGAGAGCACATTCTTCTCAATAAGACTGAATATATTTGCATTACGAGAAAGCTCTATGGCCTCAGGGTGTGGCGGAAAGGAAAAGGTCAAGGAGCCCCGCACTTCCTACACGGGATGCGAAAGCTGGGCGAAACAAATATAGAACCCACACCTTGAAACACTTACCAGTGTATCCCCTACACAAAAGGGAAGAATTCCCAATTATCATTCGGGTTCTTCCCGATGAAAGTCAGGGATAACAAGTCCTTCGCCGAAAACGATCTCCTCACGCGGGAAAAAGACATCGGGGAATCAGCAAAAATGGGGAAGAAAACACCACGGCCATATAACATTAAATAAGAGCCTTTCCTGCACGCAGGGGGCCAGAGAAAGAGTTCACCCTCGCAAAGAGGAACAAAAGTTCCCGTCCAAAAAGAAGAAAAGGAAAGCTCAGGAATTCGCCACCCTCATAAAAAAATCGAGCTCCCTCGACCAGGGTCACAGAAAGGTACGAGAATTCCTTGAGAGAAAATCCTCCTTTCGTGAAAAGTTAAACGCAAAATATGAAAAGAAAAATCTAAAACTAGAAAAGTAGACAATCGCATCTTCATAAGACTTCTTCTCGCGGGGAGAAAGTAGAACATAGAAGTATGCGTAAAAAAATTGTAAGAAGGTCGCCGGAGTCCTTATCTTATATTAGAGAACTTGCCTTGGGAGCCGACACTCCTCCTAGGAGAAGCTGAGACCTTAAAAAAGGTTCACGTTCTACCAACCGTTATGGGGGAAAAAAAAGGTTTTCCAAAATGGGAGAGAAGCTAGAGGATCGTACAGTCGACAGACCAGAAAAAAAAGAGATGGGCCGAAAGGGAAGAAGAGACACACCGGCAGAAAAAGCTAGTCTAGGGATGGTCTCGGGGGACGGCCGTTAAATTTTCCAAAGTGTCCGAGAGTCGAAGGACGTCCGCGAAGATCGACGGCCAGGGAGGCGGCATCGGCTGAGGAAAAGTCAAGTAGAAAAAGCAAAAGGAGAGGAAAACAGAAGACTCGGCGTGATCTTTGTATGAAACAGCTAAAGGGAGGGAATCGTTCATGGACGACTACACCCGGAGCGTCGAATGACGATGGGATAGGATCTTCCCAAGAGGTGCCAGCGCCTCGATCTCAAGAAGGGTCGGCTGGAGAAGAGGAGTACACCCCGGTCCAAAGAGGAGAGAAAGGGTCGAACCGCCCAGAAGATGGGGCCGCATAGGATGGAGAAAACCGTAGCATGTTAGCAAGCGCGCGACATCGGCGTAAAAAAGTGCCACGAATGTGTCCCGCTCGAAAAAGATTTTGTGAGATCTTCGATTGGAAAAGGGGAAAATAATCGTCCGCCTTGAAAACACCAAAAAAAAAAAGAAAGTCTATATAACGCAAACACGAAGAAAAAGGACAGGCTCAACGATGGAGAATCGAATAAATGAGACGCTTTTAATGGAAAAATGTGATCGGACGTAGATTTTCTATGTCCGGAAAAAAAAGGAGGAACCAAACGCTTTAGTCGTCAAAGGGAGAATGTCGAAGAGACGGGGGAATCATGGCGCCATATCAAATTAGGAAAACAGAATGAAAGGCAGAAGGCAAAGGCAACAAGACCTTTCTGCAAATTCTGACTCGAGTACCGGAAAACTCAGATCCGATCATTAGGAGGAAAAAGAGAAGGGTACCACACGAGGTCAGAACTTTCTTGAAATAAGGAACTTCCTTCTGCATAGGGAAGAAAATGCGGTTTCCTTGGGGGAATAGCCGCAGATTAGTCGCCTTCATCCTCGACTACATTGGGGAAGTCTCCAGCTTGCAGCAGAGAAGCTTAAAAATAGAACACACCGGGCCAGAAGAATACCAAAGCCCAAAGAGAGAAAAAAGGCGCAAAGGGTATGAGATTCCGCCATAGGGAGAAGAAAGAATGATCGCGGCGTTTCCCGTCTAAGGGGAGAAACATCCGAGGGAGAAAACCACGCTCTACGAGGTCCACATCGAGAAAAACAGACGGCGAGGAATCGGGCAGAGATCATGTTGGGGGGGTACTCCTATGTCCGGGAAAGGGCTGTATGAACAGGAATATGAGAATCGCCTCGTCGGAATCTACGACACCCTGGAGTGAGGGGCGAAGGCATCGCGACAACCTTTTGGGCCAAAAAGGATCGAGCAGCAGGCAAAAAAAAACAACTCTCCGCACGGAATTGTGGAGTTAATCGAGCCTGGGTATCTGGAACGGGCGATCCCTCAAAAAAAAAAGCTGACGCGCCGCGATCTGTACACCTGCGGCTCCCTCCCGAGGAAAGGGGTCAGCTTCTCGAGTACACTCCTAATTTGAGAGGTGGACAGGGGGAAAAGACCGCGGATCGGGACGTGCGGTTCGACGACCCGAAAAAAGCCGACGGCGATGCCGAAAAAAAAGCCTAGAAAAAAAAAAGCGCGGTCCCCCGATACGAAGAGAAGAACCATGAACCCGGCAAAACCGACCATTCGAAAGAGGGAATAGTGGGATCGAAGGGATGCCTTTATGGTTAGAAGCGGGGAAAGTAGGGAGTGGATGATGTCGGAGGCTCACTGAAAAAAGAAAATCTACGTGATAAAAAAAGATTGGAAGAGGGGGGTGACCTTTCAAAAATATCCTTGTACCGATGTTGGAAAACATCGGATAAAAGGGGAGGATTCGTCTGTGCACAGGACAGTAAGGAAGAAAGCGACGAGAGAAGAGATCGCCAGTCTTTCAGAGAAGAGAGTTTGAGTACAGAAAAAAAGACGAATACGTCTACCGCTAAAGAAAAAGACGATAGAAGTCCTAAAAGCTCTGACTATTCTAGGGACCTATATGGTAGAGGTATCTTCTTCATCTGCTACGGGAAGGGAAAGGACAAGGAATTCCGGAAGACGACACATTTTAGTGTAAAAAAGAAAAAGCGTGAGATCAAGCGTCTGCATGCGGGCAACGCATCAGGGGGGACGTGAAGGATTCGAGGATTAGAGCCATGGCAGGGAGAGGCGCGGCAATCTGTTTCGTGATAGGGATATGATATGAAAATATCAGATTGTTAGGGAAATTCCGATTCTCAGTGACTTAAATACGCGACGTGAGGCGCTCGAGAAAGGTTGAGGGATCTAAACCAGACCTCTTAGAAAGGAGACGCCAATTACACAACAACAAGTGAAGAATTCTTTTACGAAAAAGAGAGAAGTCGCGCGGTTTATAAGGGTTCGATCCAGTCAAGGTCCAAAGCTCGGCCATCACGGAGGGGCCTGGGCACGTAAAAAGAGGAAGGGTCCGCCAAAAAGAAGAGACGAATGATCTTCCTGCAAAGAATGGAACACGGGCGAGAAAAAGGGAAAGCGCAAGCTTTCGTGCGATGGAATCGCCGTCTCCTGATAAAAATGGGCGCAGTAATCGCCACCCTCAGAAGTAGGATCCCGATGAATGAAAAAAACTATTTTCATCTAAAAGGGGCGCGGCTAATCAAAGGAGAGAAAAAAGGCCCTTGATAACTTCTTCCAAGCCGCAAAGAGCGAAAAGGAACCCTCGCATCGTGTCATAGAAGGGAACACTTCAGGGAGAAGGAGTAGAACAAGTATCAGTAGATCCTTCAGGGGACGGAGAAAAAGCCTTTACGACTGGAAGCGGGTAGTATAGGGGGGCAGGAAATGCAACCGGAGAAGCTCGAATCCTGAGCATCATAACGTAAAAAAAAGGGAACTTCAACCCTCTTTCAAGGGATGTACAGGAAAAAGAAAAAAAAAAAAAAAAAAAGAAAAAAAAGAAAAAAAAAAAAGGGAAAGAAAAGAGGGTAAAAAAAGAAAACAAGAAAAAAAAAAACAAAGAAGAAGGAAAGAAGGAAAAGAAAAAAAAAAAAGAAAGAAGAAAAAAGAAAAAAAAAAAAAGAAAAAAAAAAGAAAAGAAAGAGGAGAAAAAAAAAAAAAAAAGAAAAAGAAGAAAAAAAAAAGTAAAAAATAAAAAAAAAAAAAAAAAAAAAAAAATTAAAATTAACTCCGAAAATCGGAAGTAGTTCTCCCCAGCAGCAAAAAAGAAGATTTCCTAACGCTGAAAGAGGCATCCTACTTCGGGAACGATAAAGCAGGGATAATGGTCACTCGGGAGTTATGGGGAGGCCGAAGCGGTCTCGGGGACAGGGGAAGGGGTGGCTCGGCCTTCCATTAAAGAATCTTCGTCCAAGAGGAAAAACGGTCCAGCCACGATCCCTAGGAACGGGGCAAGCTTACGGAGCAGGAGCGTTGTATTTCCGACAAAAAAAGAGTGGGGAATCGTTCTGCAAAACTGTTCCCGGCAAGGGAGAGTCGAGGAACGAGTGATCTCCCGCGAGACAAAGAACTCGAGAGAAAAAGAGAAGTGGGGGATCGCATGTTTAGAGCAAAGCCGCCGCCGGTCCGCCACTTCGTGGTCAAACCGCGAGTGGTCGGATTCCGAAGAATGCGCGATAGTTAATCGACAAAATCGTCCTGTCGGAGGGTGAAAGAGAACGCCCCTATGTGGAAAAAAAGGGAGGGGATAACTCCGCTGTGAGAGCTGCGAGGGATTGTGGACAAGGGGTAAGGGTGGGGAAAAAATAAAGTATTTCGAAGGGTCAAGGTAGTCATCAAACAACGCTAGGAGGAGACATGGAGAAGCAAGGCCGATTTCGGGAGGGGGCCGGCTTTTAACTAAAGAGTGCCTTTCTATTTTCTATGTCCAAAGGAGGACTTCACTGCTCTGGTCCAAAAGAGGGAGACGCAGGGAGGAGGGAGGACGGAATCCTTGCTAAAAAAGTCGCTCAAAAATGCAAGAAAAGGAAGAAGTGGAAACATGTTAAGGAAGGCATTCTGACCTCTGCATTCCTGCAACATCATGAGCCAAGAGAAAACAGCACTTATGATGAGGAAAAAGAAAAGAAAAAAGACTCCGATGGGCCGAATGCAGGAAAAAGGGAGAAAAGAAGGCAGAACGGTCTTTTTGCAAGAGAAGAAAGCTTCATTGGAGAGTGGCGAACCTTGCTATTTGGGGAAGAAAAACGATCTACAGAAAGAAAGAGGAAAAGGGGACGACTCCACGGAAAAAGAAAAACATCTTCATCTTCTTCCGGACATAGGTCATTTTCTTGACAAAGAAGAAAAAAAAAAATCAGGATCTGCTCGCCCTTGCATGGGGTTGAAAGGAAGCGAGTAACTGAGGGGCGGTTTTCCCGCTCATATAAACATTTTCGAAGGAAAAGGAGAAGCCTGCAAACCAAATGAGAAACATCGCAGCAATATCACATCGGAAATCTCGATACTCGCGGCATATTCAGGGGGTGTAACGCCGATTTCGCAGGAAGAAGGGAGTAGGGACAGAGGAGAGAAATCTCTTAATCTACGACCACAGAGTCGAAGAAGAAAATCGGGCACGCACGAAAGGGGTACTCGGATAAAAGAAAAGATGCCTATCCACCACTTTCTCCTCATGGTCACAGAAGGCTCTGTCAACAGGAAGCGACCTCGTCCGATTTGCGATCCAATAAGGCTTAAAAACGGAAACATGCTCCAAGGAAAATGTCCCCACCGACAATCTCCGTTTAAATCCATACAAAGATCAAAACAGCAGGTATCGTTCCCCCAAAATGAACAAAAAAGTCGCCGGGGGTGGGAAAGGGCAGGTTACGTCTAAGAAGGATAAAAACATGCCGCCTCCTCAAAAGATCCAACAGACTGCGAAAGAAATCAAGCAAAAGAAAAAGAACGCCCTAAAAATCTCATATCCCGGAAAAAGGAGTCTGCCTTATGGCTCTGGCAGGTCCATGCGGGCGAAAAGCCGCGAGCCGAGGTTCGCAAAAAGAAATCCTCTTCGGGTGAGAAAAAAAGGGAAAAAAGTAGACTAGTCCTTGGATAGGGGTTGGGAGAAAGAATAAAGGGGGGCATGCGGAGGGAGTCGTCTTGCACAGGAAATTACCCTCTCAAGAGGAACGTGTCGAAGTAATTCAAGGGAGAAGAAGGGGAAAGTAAACTGCATCTCGACTAAGTACGAAAAGAGAAAAAGAAATGCCTCGACTTAGCAGCAATGGGGTCCGTCCTATAGTGGGGGACGTTATCTGAAAAGTGGACGAATGGGTCACGGGCTTTCCAAAAAGGAGTGAGGGAGGCCTTCGCCAGTAAGAAAAGAAACCTTGGGAAGTGGACGTGCACTAGGCCTTGAAGAGCTAAAATAAGGCTTACGGGAGAGTGTGTCCGAAAGCAGCCGCATGAAAAGGCGCGGGAGAAGGGAACGTGTCTCAAAAAAATTAACGAAATCTGGAAAGTCTTCGCAAGGCGAAAAAGGATAGATTGCATGAGAGTTAAACTGGGGTTAAAATTAAGATTCCGATGGAGAAAAAGGACACCCTTGAGGAACTTGATCAAAGGGGTAACCTCGGCGACTTTGAAAGATGTGACAAGGGAACAAACAAAAAACAACGAGGGAGGAGGGGAAAGGAGTGTACCGTGTCTGGGAGGATTCTTGTGGAGAGAGAAAAAATCTCGTATCGCCGCAGAGGTCCATAAGAAATAGGAAATTTTAAGAAAAAACATCTCGAATGAAAGTATCCGTGACTAAACTCCTTGGGAGGACAGTAAAAGAAATCGGGGATCGTTAGAGCTCGGAAAGGAGATGCACTTACTAGTGGGAAGACGTCCTGCCAAAGACGCTGCTGGCGCATGAGAAAGCGCGACTAAGTAAAAATGTAGTCACGGCCAAGGAGTGAACTCAAAATTCCTGTCGCAAGGGAGAAAAAGGAGACCCTCTGGCGTTGAGAAAGTGTCTGCAAAGATGAGACTATTAAGGAAAGCAAACTATCGTACGTGACAGCTCGCCAAAGTAGGTAGGAGGCCAGTAGATAGCGAAGTCCAAAGAGGGGGGGGGGGTATAAGAGGGGCATTTCCTCAAGAGAGAAGAACTTGCGCAAGGAAGTGGAAGAGAGGCCAGTATCTTTATATTGTCAGCAGGACCTTTAAGGAAGCCTCCGGAGGAGAAAGGGAAAGAGGAAGTATCTTCGCCTTCAACCCGAGAAGTTTGGCTGAAGGGTGACGGGTGGAAAGACCAAATACTAAAAGAGGAATTTTCCAATCTGGTGAGAGAAAATTCTACACTGTAAACGTTCCCTAAAGGAAAAAAGAACTCTATAAAGACAAGCGTAAAGGAAGAAAAAGAAAGAACTTGCGAGCAAAAAAAGAGAGTATAATTTTCTCGAGAGAACTTTTTCATGGAGGGGGAAGGGACTTCTCGGTAAACTGCGGTGCCGGAGGGGAGATATCTTAGAAGAGGAAGCTTCGTAGAACCGCACCGTCAGCTTCGTGAGAACCAGGGAAGGGAGGCAACAAAGGGCGGATCGTTTTAAGAACAGCAGTCGTCGGGGGGGAGGCAGGGAGAAAATGGGCTTTACTTTCCCGCAAAAACGCGGAGGGGAAATCTCGTCGAACTTAACTCAGGGGTAGCTTTTAAAAGAATAGGATTAGAGGAAAGCAGAAGTGGTGTGATCGGCATTTCGGCAAAGCCCTCCGCCGGGAAACGAAAGGAGCAAGAGGCGGTGACGGCTACCGCCAAAGGGCGGAAGAGAAAATTTCAAGGGGAATCTAACCGGGAGTTCATCGGAAAGAAATAGGCGTACCATTTGACCAACATAGACTCAAAAAGACTGAGGAGAGGGATACCCGCGAGAGAAGAGGTAGAGACCGTGTGGGGAAAAAATTCGAACTGGTCAATTCTAAGTAACGCAACGAGGAATTCCCTACTAACCGGGCCTCAAGGAACGAATACAGGGAGTCTTGTGGATGGGGAAAGGTACGGAACATACTATGTGCTCTGGCCGGAGAAGTGAAGCGAGGCCCGAGCGGGAAGGTCGGAGAGGAGGAATTCTATTGAAATGAAATCCTTGCGCGAAGGATCGCCGCCAAGGACGAGACTAATGCATAATTCAGGGAAAGACCTGTTCAGACCTTCTGACTAAAAGAAATCATGAGCAGAGGAAGAGAGAACAACAACGGATTACCAAGGGGATATAGATAAAGGGGGGGAAGAGGGCAGAAAAAGGAACGTTTTGCCCACTTTCGCCTAGGGGATTCTGCATTCGGTTTCCTTGTAGAAAGCCTTGCTATGGATTTCCGAAAGACCTTCAATAAAGGAAGAACTACGACAGCGTTTGGACAGGATTCCTCTTCTTGGTCAGACAAAAGGAACAAATCCCTAGTTCCATGTTCGTTCGCAGAGTCCATGAGAGCTCGAGGACGTCCGCCAATAGGGTGAGTAAATAAGCAGAGAGAGTGTCCGGAGACAAAAGGGACAGTTCGACATAAAAACCCGCTCGACGAAAGGGGCAAGATCGACACAGCGCGTGTACTCCCTCCGATAAAGGAGAAATTGTGGTCACAAAGGGGAGGCGCCCGTGACAAGGGAAAATGTGGTCGATTAACTTATCTGCGCCATGCGAAAGGACCTCGGCTGGGAAGGGAAGAAAAACCCAGGGGTGATCGCATGAAGAAAAAAAGGAAGACCGATCCACACTCTCCTCATTGGAAATTCTAGTACACCCGCGTTCAGGGTCAGGGAAGAAAACGCTCTTACCTCCGCGGTTGAAAAAGACCGTCTTTACACCTGAAAGAAAAGAAAGAATGAACCCACCGGAAAAGAGAGAGAGCCATACAAAGAGAAGGAAATTTATCGTCAGGGTAGCATCCTTCGCCTCATAGAAAGAATGTAACGCAAAAACAAAGATGCCGAAAAAAAAGAGCCGAGCCAACGAAGTCCTGTCGAGGGCCCCTAGAAAAAAAGAAGGGCACCGCATTGACCAGATCACCAATCCCGGGGAAGAAAAAGAAGGGAGCTCTCAAGAAAATTTCCTGGTCGGGACCTCCAGAAATCTCTTCTCGCTTTCTTGAGTGGGTTGGGGGTGTGGGACTGTACCCTCAGAGGAACCCCCGAATCCTTTGGAAGAAAAGGGGGTAGACGTGATCCGAGTCAGAACTCAGAAGTGACGGCGGCAAAGGAGTGATGACCCTCTAAAGAAAAAGTCGCCAGTCGGTAAGCTCGGGGGTAGTGAAAGGATCCGAGGGAGAAAAAAAGAGACGTAAAGCCAAAATCGACGGGAGACCACAGATTCAGTAGTACCGAAAGGAGTAAATGCGAACAAAACGCGTCCCGCCCGTCAGGGAGCTGCCCATAATGCGCCGGACACATTGAGCAAGGGAACGAGTCCGTGAAGAGCTTGGATATCCCAAAGATTGGCGGCTGCAGAAAAAGGAAACGGTTGAGGAAGTGAGAAGGCTCGCCATGCAAACTTTAGCGGTGGAAATTAGCAAGGCTGGCAAGAATCTTTACAGTAGGGGGCACTGTTTTGAAGAGAAACCGATTCGGAGGGGAGTTCCCGAAACAAGTGCAGGGAGAGAGAAGGGGTAGGAACCAGAAACCGCGTCGACTTTAAAGAAAACCACGGTAAGCACAAATAGACAACAAAAACATAGAGGATTCAAATGTGGAGTGGAAAGGGTAAAAAAAGTTACGGCTTTGAAAAAGAACATTCCTTTAATCGCGAGCTCCTCAAGGCGGAAATGGAATAGGAATTTCCTCAAACCATGGAGGGGGAAAACTCGAATGACTCGGAAAAGAAGAAAGTTTCCTTAAGAGGGAGAAAGAATTGCAATCCAGCTGACAGAGGCATGGGAGGGCACTTACTCCCGAAAGGGAAGCCAAACTTCAGCAAGCTGCCTGGCGGAGGAAAACGCATCCAGAAACGCCGTTCTATCGACAAAAAAGTGCGGTGGGAAAAGGAAGGAAAGGGAGAAGTCAATAAACAAAAAAAGACGTGATAACGGCGGAACTCTACAACCTAGACGAAAGGTACTACCCTAATCGTCGATCACAGGGGGAAGGATCGCGTTGCGAAAGGAGTAGAATATTCGAAGAAAAACTATATGCCTTGAGAAGAAAGGCCACGCGTTCCGTATCTGTAGAGGTCATTCAAGAAGAGGGTCCACATAAAAAATGAAGGGATCTTCGCCTTGGAAAAAAAAAAAACACCGGTCTTGAAAGGGCCAAAGTTCCAATCGGGGGAGCAAAGCGAGGAGAAAGCACTCGGCTGGTGAGAAGAAGAGCGGAAATATGGAAAGAACATACAAGGACTACCTTGGCGAGGAACAAGATGAAATTGTCGCTTCGAGGGAACATTTCGGTCCCGAGGGGGGGGGAGAGAGGACCGCGCAGACTTCTTTGGAAAAAAGAAGAGGAGCTTTCAAAGGGATCCGTCAAAAGAAAACCACGATCCGCGGCGACGGCGGCGAGAAATGAACCCATCTTCGTGAAAAAAGGGCGAGACGCACTGACCGTCGATGTAGGGTCGGGCAACCTGGCAGGAGAAGGGCAGAAAAGCTTCGAACGCAAAGATTTGATCTTAAAAGAATTCCGACGAGGGTGGAGGGGATCATAAAGAAAGGTGGTGGATCGCATTTTCGGCATTACAGAAAAAAAACCTGTCCACCAAGTAGAAAAAAGCTTTGACAGGGAACACCGGTGGATTAAGAAATCGAATAATTAATAGGGGGAGAAGGGGAGGTTCTGTTCCGAGCTTAAAAGAAGAAACATTTTTGCAACAGAAAAGAATGTGCCATCGATAATAACTGGATAATTCAGGCATGGTGGGACATCGAGGAAGAAATGCTGTTCAAGTTCATGAAATAACTCGAGTACGGGCCACCGATATGCTATACTTCAGGGGGGGGAGAGGGGAGAGACATGACAGATCTGCGGGGTGCTAGTTTCGAGGATGAGACTAGGAAAGGGAGGCCAAGCGTCTCGTATGAGGCGGAGGAAAAAAAAACAGAGCAAGGCTTCGCTCCAAGGAAAAAAAGCAGAAGTGGGAAAAAAAAGGGAACTTCTTCCATTGAGGAAAAAGCAGGACGAGAGAAAAAAAAAAACGGCGGAGGAGAAAAAAAATCCTTATGTTTTCCTTAATGCAAGGCCAGAACGGTCTGGGGTTGACAAAGGGGGAGCTGCCTTCTTGCATTCTTCATTCCTGCAAGAGCGACAGCTAGGATTAAAAAGAAACACCCGAGACAAAAGGGGAAAAGAGAAAAAACTTTTGTAACCATCGCCGTGCAGAAGAAGAAAGACATATAGAACTCGAAGGGGACCCAAAAAAGAAAAAAGAGGGAGGTCCATCCCCAAAGAAAAAAAAGATCACTGAATCGGCTCGCCCTTCGCAGATATGGCCGGCCAGTTAGAAAAAGAGAGGGATGGATAGAAGGAGGTCAAAAAAATGGACCAGTTTCGACATCCGGCGGAAAAGTGTCCCACATCGAGAAGCTCTCAATAAGAAGAAAAATAGCAGAGACACCTTTTTTGGAACAATGGTACGCCGATCGAACGAAGGTAGAGGAAAAGGATCTTCGCCAGGGAGAAAGAGTCGTAATCTACTACCAAGAAAGTCACCTCCCTGTACGCCACGACTTGTGTAAGAAAAAAGAAAGCCGAAAATGAGTCCAAAAAAAATAAAAAGAGCTCGATGATATCTAGGCTCTGGAAAAAAAAAAGAGGAAACTATCTGGGCGATCAGATCAAGGAGAACCGGCTGAAAATGGGAGATTACAGGTCGGGAAGAAACAGTAAACAAAGCATCGCAGGACACACAATACCCTTCTCACTCTCAAAAATAAGGGGAAAAACAAACGCAGTCGCAATGGAAGGAGTGTAGAAAGAGAACTCCAAAATCCTAAGGAGGAGCCCTCAGATGGACTGCAAGAAAAAGTCCTTCTCTTCCCCGAGAAAGAAAACCCTCATTGAAAAAGGGCCCGCAAGGGAAAAGAGGAGCCCTCGCCTATTGGGCAAGGGTCTTTCAGGGGGGGGGAGGTGCTCTGTCGGAAGGGGCAGCGGTTAATCGGAGGGGATTTTCGGGCAAAAAAGGGTCGACTGTACGCCTCCTCAGCGGACAAAAACCCGAGTCTTGGGAAAGGAAGGTGGAGCCGTGACTCGTTTTGAAAAAAGAATTAATTATAAAAGGAAGAAGGGTGCAGTGGAGATGGAGAGAAAATACGGAACGCGTCCTCGGAGGGTTCAAAAAAAAAGGCCTCTCGGGAAAAAAATGCAGTCGAGTAGAAGTAAAGGGGACGTACTGAGAGCATGACACGGGCCATCTGTACTCATGCAGGTAGAAATCCGAATAGAAAGTCTCTCTTGAGAAAGAGCGACGTAAGGAGAGTGAAAGAGGTATTGACTTAGGATGCCGCCTACACAAAAGGCCGTGAGGAAGAGGGGGGCAATATGAGTTGAAGGCGGGTGGCGGTCTTCAGAAATGCACTGGTGAGAGTAGGAAGGGATCTCGCAGCGAGGTGAGAGCTATTCTTTCGAAAGAAGGAAGATATGAGAGGGGGAGGGTCATTCTAGATGGCCGGAAAAAATTAAATTCCGATAAGGAAGAAACTGACGCAAGGCCAACACGCCAAGAGGGAAATTGAAGTGAAAAGAAAAAAAGACAAAACGCCTTACCCCGCGGCGACCTTGAAACCTAGAAAAGAAAAGGATGAGAAAAGAGAGATATTCGTGTAGTCCTTTTGGGGAGCCTTCAACCAGCAGGGGGAACGCGTTTCGGCCTACAGGAATTTCCGGATAGAACGGCATCTAGCGAAAATATTAATATCCGTTACAAAAAATTGCTATAATAAGCTCAGCCGGTTAGTTCAAGCGGAATGTCTATTCACGTAAGGGGGAGAAACGAATCCGGAGAAGGAGAGGGAAACGCACCCTCACGGAAAAAAAAAGAGCAGAGCTCCCGAAGAACGTCCTAGTGAAATTGGAAAGAGGCGATGCTTCAAGGAAAAAAGGTCTCCAAGGGAGGAAAGTCGTCCAGGGAAAGAGATAAAGCTCGACAACTATCGGAAATCGTTCAGATCGTCGAGGGAAATTCTCTAAAAAAGACTTCGGAAAGAGAATTATTCAGATGCACCCTAGAGGCAGGGAAGCGTTCCTTATTGGAGGAATAACACTGGAGGGAATGTGCCATCCGTATAAAAAAAAAAGGAAAGATTCAACTTTTCATGAAATCACTGTCTACCAACGAAAGAAAAAGAAATACTCGTCTCCGTTTTGTAAGAACAGGAAAGATGAGGCCGGGAAGAGGAGTGAAGGCATAAACAAGAAAACGGATAGGGAAAAAAAGAACGCTGAGGACCTTCAAGAGAAATCCCACTAAGGCGAGGGCTGAGGGGGGGGAGAGGCCGTGCGGTGATCCATAGGAAGATATTTCAGAAGGAGGGGATAGGAAGCCAGGAAGGACGAAGCGGCGTTTACCTTGAGAAAAAAAAGATCCGCTGCGGGAAACGGGCGGCGGGAAACAGAACTATACTTATACAGTACTTGTATGAGATGAATGTCTGTTGGGAGAAGAAAAGGGCGCGCGGTGTCCCTACGGAAAAAGTCCATCA
>Ga0179593_1404172_pt1 | contig 18424 bp, 19 predicted proteins | sample CZODoug2_1_08_16_FD_185931 | JGI IMG/M metagenome (GOLD analysis project Ga0179593, IMG submission 185931) | Vadose zone soil fungal communities from Angelo Coast Range Reserve, California, USA - CZODoug2_1_08_16fungal (PacBio error correction) | ecosystem: Environmental > Terrestrial > Soil >...
GCGAAAGGTCTCGGTAAAGTTGGGGGCGGAGACGCAGGCACGGGGTGTCGAGAGCTATACTTCATGGGGAAGGGAGGACCATCCTCTAGAACTGGGGACCCTCGGCGGACTGGAAAGCTTATACCCTGTAGGAGAAGGAGTAAGGGTGAAATGTAGCGCGGAAGAGGTGTGTCGTTATCGCTGAAAAAAGGGGGGAGGGCTAGGGGGAAATGAAAGATAGAGAAGTGTTGAAAGAGGGAAATATGGAAAGCAGTAATGCGGGTGCACCCTTTTTCCAAAGCGTGCGCTGTCTGGGGGGAGCCGTGGTCCCCATGCATTGCATGTCGGACAAACCGACCGAAGACATTGAGAGGGGGAGATCAGGTCCCAAAAAGGTTGGAAGAGAAACCGCTATAGGCCAAGCTGATCAGCTGCAAAGAGTGATCTTCGACGGAAGAAGAAAGAAGAAGGCTTCTCCCGAAGAGCCGTTAAACACCTAAAGGATCAAGGCGAACCTGGATAAGTCACCCTAAGGGGTACCCTAAGAAAGACTCCCAGCAGATGAACTGGCGGTCGGAGAAAGTCATCACCCTCTCGTTAGAGGGACAAATCAGCTCCATCCGGATTACGACTTTCCAGTCAGCCCAATCCCATACCCCAACCAAAAAGAAACGAGAGCAAAACCCAAACGGGTGGGGAGAGAGAAGCAGATACAGGCGTCCAGTCGGGCAGGCTATCGATATCCTTCCTCTAGAGCAGGACGGGGGAAGACATTGAGAGGAAAAAAAAAAGGAAGGCAATTCTCTGGACTGACGGTGGACTAAAGAAGCCTCAGAACATGGGATCAGGAGCTCTGCAGACAGCTGGTTCCTGGTAACAGGGGAACGCGGGGAAAGAAAAAAATAGTAGTGAAAAGAAGAAAAAGGGGCTGGGACACATATCGCCCGATCTAGGCGTAATGTCGATGGCGTGCCGGGAGCCTAGAGGAGCTGGCAAAACCCAGCGAGGCGATTACCCGGACCATGAGGTAAGAAAAATCAACAGGGGGACTGATTTGATGCTTGAAGCAGAAGGTCCAGTTGGGGAATTACTGGGGTCCCGGCCGCTACTGCTTAAGAGAAAGCGCTGGTACTAGGGGCTTCGTTTCCGACAAAAAAGCAGCCAAAGGATTCTAAAGCGATCCGAGGGACGTGTAGAGAGGGGTGGGAAGAGGCCCCGCAGGTTCAGAAGAAAGGCTTCGCGTATGTTGGAGGATCTCCGGCAGCAGACGGTTCATATGGACGAAGGGACTACTAGGAAAAAAAGGGCACGGCTTCCCGAGGCGATTGCCGGGCGCAGCCCGCGAAGGGGGGAAGGGGAAGAGGTTCCAATGAATCATGACGTGGACTCCTATATGGGGGGGGGCGACCAACCATGTCCTGCATCGACTCGAGATCAAGATCGCCGTGCGATGAGGCTGGGGATCATAAGGTGTCAGCAGGGGACGAAAGAAGAGGAAGCTGCACATCGTCGGGCCACTCAGTGTTCAAGAAAAGTAGGGGCTATCAACCAGTCTACTCACGAAAATCATCCTTAGTGAAGGGTGGTCTGATAAACGCATTCCACATGGTCCCCAGGGACAGAAACCTGTCCGTCCTCACACCGCAAGGGACGTTAGGAAGTCTCCCCTAAAAGGAGCTTCTAATGAGCCAGGTCGGATGGAATCCCAGGAGGAAAGGAGGCACTGAGAACGGGGGGGAGGGGCGTCATTGGAAACTGCTCTCAGCAGGAAACATGGTCCAGACCGGGGGGGATAATTTTCCCAATATCGTAGAAGAAATTCTCATTTCTCCTCGGAGTAAGAAACCGGCCCTAGTCGCATCGAGGTCAAAAGAAGGTCCACCGTGGGCAGAAAGGGACTTCACTCGCTAGCATCAATGGACGATACTTATCGTACGACATGAGGAGCGGGGGGGGAAACTTTTAGATCCGGGCATCATACAAAATCAAAAATTCGAATAGACCGGCAGAGAGAAGGGAAAACCGGTCAGGGATCTGGGAAGGAAAAAACCGTCCTATCAAAATGGAAACTGTGGACCCTCCTAGCGGGTAATCGCGCCGTACATTGCAAACGAGAAGAAAGGGGCAGAAAGGTTGGTGAGGATCTTTGCTGTCGCAGGGGGGGTTTTCCGCTTGAAAGGCATTTAACGCAGACAGGAGGAGCATCCCGACGGGCCGGATGAAAGGGGTCCTGAGAAGAAAAGCAAAACTTAAAGGAAGGGTCCGGGAGGAGGGCGATGAATTCTCTGGATTCCAGCACGCCCCCCTACCGAGGAAAAAAAGGAAGGTCCTAAAAGCAACTGGAAACCTGCGAAAAATTCCCCTTGGGATGAACGAGGTCATGGGGATCGGACTGGGAAGGGGCGAGGAAACTCGTCCCGGCCGGGCAAAGGAGTGCGGGAGACCGGGAGACTACCATCGACGGCAAGTCGCCCGGTGCACGCGATTTAGAGGATAGGGGGGGAGCCATCGAGGGGCTCTGCCCCTCCGGAAGAAGAAAGTTCTCTTGGCGCTACATCTCCCGGGTCCATCAAGGGTAAAGAAGCTGTCCCACAGGGAAGGGGGGGGGACAGGACACTACTATCGCGGGACATACGGACATACGGAAAATGACTACAAGAGGATTAACGAGGGCGAAAAAGTGAACTGCTGATGCCGTGAAAGAAAGAGATAAGCAGCATGGGGAACGACCGGCAACTCGCCAGGATGCGAAACAAGGAAAGGAATGGGAGGGGGAGGTGAGTACCTTGACAGCAGGGCTTGAGGAGCCCTGAAAAGTGTCCCTCTTCTAGAAGAGGGAAAGGGGCAAGAAGGGTAACGGGAAATCTCTCTAACCCCAACGGAGGTAGAAGGGAGGCTGCCCGTTCAACCTTCTTAGTCAGGCGGAGTAGCCGCGGGACACAGCGTTCAAAGGGGAGGCCCATAAAAAGGCGCGAGACAGGTCGAACAGCACTACGGAAAATTGGAGCAAGACGGAGGGAACGGATGGGGGAAACTGTCACAGGAGGAGCGCAAAATGTCTTGACCGCTTCCAGCCTCTCTCCGACGTGACGAATCAGGGCGGCAATCGCGTGTCCAAGAAGGGAAGAGTTAAGCAAAGCTGTCGTGGACCAGGAAACCAGGCCAGGGGGGAAAGCGTCGACCGGAGGCACACGACCCGAGAGGAAAAAGCAAAAAAGGTAGAAATGGGGGGGGACCCCGGCGAACTATCAGCTAGGCAGCCCCCTCAGGGGAAGGGGACCTCTCTGTGAAAAGCGGCCGAACGGGACCGTGCGTCAGCTCAAGGGAGGAAAGGTCACCTCCCGCATGCCCCGCCGGAAAATCTCCCTTGAAGAGGAAGAGGGGAAAGGGGGGCGGACCACGTGACCGGAGGGGAGACAGGTCTCCTGACTTGTGCCGGACCGAACGTCCTCGAGGGTTAAAAGGGGGTTCTGGTCAGATCCTAGAATAGGACGCCCGCCGGATGGCAAACCGAAAAGGGGCCTTGGTGAAGGGGAGATGGGAACAGGAAACGGAATGAGCGCCGTCAGGCTCCAGAAGGAAAAACTGCAGTCTGAAGCAGGGGAACGTCAAAAAGTTCATAAAAATACAAATTCATTCGAAAAAAAATGCTAAAAAAAGTGAGGCTCTGTGTGCCTGGTCAGTAAAGAGAAGGCCCGCTCATGAGGCCCCGTAACTTCACTAGAAATGTTTAAATAACACGGGAGGACGGAGGAAAAATCTCGAGGAAAGGCGCATGAAAAAATTCGATTGGTCTTCTTTAATGCGGTATACAGCAAAGGACAAGCGACGCAGGACGGAGAGAAGTCGAGGACCAGTGATGGAGCCGGAAGTCCAATATGGGGGACAAACTTTGGAAGCAGGGGGAGGGGGGAACGAGATGCCGATAAACTTGCACATTGTGGACCAGCACTGCGGGGGAAACCTCGAAGTCTGTTCGTACGTGGAGGACATCCATGGGTGATTTGACCAGGGAGCTTGCATCGATGGCAAAATGAGACGAAACCCTCAGGAGGTCCCGAGGTGGGGAAGACCCTGGTCGAATCACACTACCTTTCGTCACGGGAGGGGCCGAGCAGTTTGCGGGGTCATGCCCTAATGACGAAAGAAACCTCTTTTTTCTGCCGAACCGGTGAGGATGTTCACGGGGAAGCAGCCGGGAATGAGTGAACAGGACACCTTATCGAGGAAAGGAAGGGAAAGTGAAGCTCCCTGGGAGTCACCGGTCCTAAATTTCCCCAAGCTGCTGCTACGACTGTGCCCGCGACAGAGGACCGAGAGAAACGGGTATGAGAGAACGAAGGACGGTGATCGAGAGAGGGAATGAACATCGAGGGGGGGAGAAAAAGCCACAAGAGAGGACGAGAACGCGTAGCGGCTGGAACATCGCAAGACGGGGGATCCGCTACAGACGGTCGGCAAACGAAAACCATAGGGACCGCCGATGCAATGCCGGAGAAAATCGGAACCCATCCGAGACTCGCGTCGATGAAACAAAGGGAGGGCGCCTCGTCTAGAGAAAAAGGAAGAACGGCCAAGAGCTCGAGGGGTAGACCGGACGGGGGGAGGGGAGTCCACTCAGAACGAGGGACCAGAGAAATCTTCTCCGGGGAGGCAAGGGACGCCGTCCTAACCACCTGGACCTTGATAGGGCAAAAAAAGAAAAGAATGTACCGCGGGATCTAGTAAGATTACCATAACATTCCGGGGTAAAAGAGAAAAAAAACGGCTGGGTATGCCACGGCGCCATGGAGAAAAAACAATCCAGTAAACCCGCAAATTCCGCAGCGTCGTCGTTGGAGGGCGATCTGTAGGAAGCAAGTGGGGGAGATGGCCCGCTGCGAGCCCCGTTGACCAGAACACTCTCTTAGGCTTCAAATAAGCCTACGGATCCCTCTCGGACGCCTGAGCAAAGGAAGAAAGAGGAGAAAAGTCCGTAAAAAACGGGCATGCTGCACAAGCCGGGGGTCAGGAAATCTAGGACAGACTCATAAAATGAAAGAGAAAGCATGGGCGGAATTGAAGCTGGTATTCAAAAGATAGGTCAGGGATCCTGCTGGGTTGCACGCGACGAGACGAAAAACTTACGCCAGCACGCAGTTTTCATAACGCGGAGTGCTGCTGGGAGGGAAGTAAAAGGGGATGTGGCGGCGGATACAGTAAGTGGAAAAAAAATACGGTTGGGGGAACAGGGCTCGGACTGGAGAAAAACGACCTTATGGACCCGTTACCGAAGATGGAACACGAGGCAAGAGAGGGAAAGCAGATGTCGGCCGGGAAGTTCCTGCTCTAACTGGGGGAGAAGTACGATGGAACACTCTCCTGCACCAGGTCGGCAGGCCCGAGACTCCAGCAGAGAAAAACAGCAAATACAGAACCGAGCTTCTCAGACAAAAGCAAGGCTTGGGGGGGAGAAAAAATTCCCAGAAACCCAAAGCGCAAACTGCTAGAAACTTTCATTGCAGCCAGAAAATGACCGTGGGGAAGAGGGTAAAAGGACATGAAGCTCACGCTCAAGGAAAGACACTTGGGGCCCTCCGAGACAGGGGAGAAGAAGGGCACTCGTCACCAGATGGCTTCTACTTAGCCGAGTATGGATACACCTCGTTCCTTAACTTCTCTATCTGGAAACAAAAGAACAGTCTAAACTCCAACAGGGGGGTCCAGAAAAGTCTCATAGAGCCTACCAAAAACGGGGGGAGGGGGGGGGAAAAGATGTATAGCATCAGGAGGGACTGGAGGGGGGGCAGGTCGAACTTACGGGTGGACGGGGGAGATCTCTGCCAGCCAGGACCTAGGTTGATGCCATCCGGCAGGCTCTTCGAACCAGAAGGGGAAGGTCAGATTCCGTGACGTTTGCGTGGACATCAGGGCGCCAGCTCTTATCTGAGGTTTGAGGATGGGGAGGGGGGAACGACGGGACCTTTTGCACTGAAGGGAGAAAAAAAACTTGGGGAAAGGCAGGGAATAGTGGGGCTGTCAGTTAGGAGGGCTGGATACGAAGACAGGTCATGTCCTCCGTGTAACATATGATGTAGAACTCGTACCCAGGAATGGAATCTTCAATAGAGGGTCGAGCAGGGAAACAGCGGTTCAGTAGGCCAGAAAAATGCCTACCATCGCGATCAAAGGCCGAGTGCCAGATGTCGCAGACCACAAGGAAAAAACTGGGAGGGGGCCTGCTCCGAAATCCGTCACCCCCAGACTCACGGCGAAAATGGAGACCTACGGCCCAGCCAAATGCTAGCACCGAAGACAGAGAGGGAAAGGAAAAGGAGGGCATAGGGAAGTCGCACTCGGTGAGGAATTCAAACGAACAAAAGGAGGTAAGGAAAAGATTCATTGCAAAAGACACCCAGCCTTAATACGAAAGAAAAAGACATTCTTCCAAGGAGTTTCAGTGCGTGTAGGGGAGTCTGAGAAGGAATAGGAAAGCTCAATGCAAATGTGAAGCACATGGACGTCTCATTCCTCCTAAATGACGGGGGTGGCTCAGAAAAGAAACAATTTAAAGTGGGGGGGCTCCAGGGAAAGGGTTGTTCTTTAAACGGGGCGCGGCACGCGGGCAGAGCAAAGGGAGGAGACAGACGCCCTCGCGAGCCTGCGGAATGCGGACCTTACGTGCGTGGCCTAGATGCGCTGGAAAGCCAAGCCTTGGGCAGTCTATGCCAGAAAGTTTCAAATGAGGTCCGCGGTACCTGTTCCAAACGATCAAGGGACAGGGGGGGAGAATGACAGGGATCCCGGCAGCTACCTGACTCAACAAGGGATCAGAATAGTCGGGGGGAGGAGGAAGGAAAAGACAATCTCACGGAATGGAGACCAGACTGGAGAGGGACCTTTCCAAGCAGAATAGACGAGGAAGCCAGAATTCATCGACGAGAATAGGAAGTAAGGGGGCGGATCTCAGGAAGGCATAAAGTAACCATCCGGGGGAAGATTACTCCGACGGAAATCGTAAAAAACAAAAAAGACTCTTTAACCCCGACGAGGGCCCGGTCCAGCCCGCGCCGAAGGGAAGGAGGGGGTTTGACAAGACTCTAACCGCTGTGGACAACCGAATGTAGGAAGATCTAACGATAGAGATCGCACAGGGGGGGGGGGGGGGAGAAAGGGAATGTAACTCATCCGGTTTGCTAAAAACGGCGCGAAGGCGGGTCAGAGGATGTCGTCCATCAGCGTGTGGCAATGAGGCAGGGATAATCCCATTCTAAAAACGATTGAGCAAGCTTATTGAGTAAGGTTACGGAGGATCGCATTCCGCCAGGGTGTCCAGGCACATCAAAAAAAAATTGTCGCACACCCGAAGGTCGGGGAAGTCTATTCACTTTGGCAGGCATCAAATGACCGCGTCTCTACGAAAGGGGGGTAGCGGGGATTCGCCAGAGGAACCTTCGGGCAAGTAGGGTTTCGTCGTCATTTACCGAGAATAAGGCTAAGCAACATTCGGAAGCTTGGTACATATCGTAGAAAGAAAAGGAGGAAGGGTTCGAAGAACACTTGAGTGGAAAGCCCGACAGGGAGTAGGGGTAGGTTCAAGCGCTCAGCAGAGGACACCTTGTTCCAGAGTTGAGTCCGCGGCCTCCATCATGAAAAAAGACTGAGCGACAGAATGACTCGCGGGACATGGTGGGATACAGGGCCAACAGAACTCCTCGTCAAGGGCAATGACTCTCTAAGGAAGGAAGACGCGCCTATGGGGAAAGGACGCCCTGTCAAAAGTATCCGAAGTACGGGGGCCTCCGGAGGGAAAATTCGTGCCTGAGGCACCACCACTCCTGTGGTTCAACGGGTCGAAAAAAGGAGCTGAGGGCTGGACATTTTGTCCGCTTGCTGCTGTTCGGATCGGTAGTAAGGAATCATCAGAAAGGGAGGGGGAAACGTGGGGAAAGGTCAGACACTCACCCTTACCTTCATACGCGCGGAGGAAATTACTATGAGCGATCTTCAGAAAATAAACTCTCGTGCGGGGTCCGGCACAGACCCTGAAGGACCTGTCAGAAGAAATGCACGGGGACCAGGTCGAAAGGGGAGAGGCCGGGGCGCCAATTGTCATTCCTCTGCCTTAATGAAGGCGGCGGTTACGGGAGCCAGGGCACTGCCTCGTCAGAACAGGGAGTTTTCCCTCAATTTGCCCGCGACTGGCTGCCAGCGCTGGCGAGGGACCGGCCCAAGGGGAACCCGCGACCTGATTTCTCGTAAGAGAAAAGGTTAGTGCAAAGTCCAGGAGGAGGCATTCCACCGACTGGGGAATGACACGACACTATGACTCGTCAAGAGGACTCGACTACCGACTATTCTTAAAGCAGAGGGAAGGAGGGAAGAAACAATACATCATCTAAAGAGGATTCCCGCCGGCAAAGGCGCCGGTGAGAACCCTCCCGTGGAAGGTCAGAACCTTTCAGAGCAAAACCCTTTAAAGAGGGGAAGCACTGACGCTGGGTCCGCGGCTACCCCGCGAAAAAAAAGACTTGAAAAAGCATATAGAAAAAAACAACAAGAGGGAGAAGAGATTCTGGACACTTAAAAGGGACAAAACCGTCTCGGGGGAGTAGCAAAGAGGAACCACTGAGGAACCTCAAGCCGGCCTCGACATGGGTCGAACAGCGCCGAAGGGAGGGGTTGATCATAAAGAGGCGGGGGGACGGCGGGACACTTAAACGTCTCATTCTGGGAGGGGGCAGCCTTCCTAAACAGTCACATCGCCGGCGGGAGAAAGCGGTCGTACGAAGGGCGATGCACGAGGTCCGAGGAAGAAAGGGGGAGGTGGGAATTAAAACGCAAAGGAAACTGAAAAATACCGGATGAAATAAACCCGGGTGGGGACGCAGCGAACATCTCCAGTCTCGGGGGAAGGCCTTCCCTGACTATAAACATGGCAGCCCCAGCCGAGGTCCAAATCGCGTGAACCAGGGGGGGGAGGAAAGGTGACCAGTAAAAGGCGCCCGGGCCGTCACCACCAAAACTGCAAAGGTCGGGAGGACCCTCATGAAGAGTCCGAGACCGCGGAGGGGGAAAACGGGGGCCCGATCGCGAGGGTCTACAAGCTTGTGCAAGGGGACCTTCAACCCGCCTCTAGTTCTTTGGGGTAAAAAGGCAGACATCGCAACGGGGGACGAGGAACGCAAGGACGGCCGGGGGACGGGTGCGTGAAAAATTGATCCTGAAACGGCCTAGGAAAGTCGTATGCAACATCATGACAGACCGACGGGGGAAAAAAATTCAATCTGAAACCATGCGACAACGACAGCTTTTCCGGGGTTGAGAAAAAAAGCGACCACCAGGGCGGAATGTGATGGCATCACGGTATTCCCCCATCCAAAGGCCCCTTAATAGGACGGAGTGGGCGTCACTTTACCAGAAGCGCGACCGGCATAAACGCGAGGGCGGGACCGGAAGTCTAAAAAGGGCAGGATGCACCCCAAGAACCTGTATACAAAAAAGTTCCCGGCGACGAGTCGGAGGGAGACGTCTGCGCCAGTGAGTGTTGGGGCAAGGGGGAGAAGGGCATCTTGGGTGGACACGGGGGAAGGGTTGACCAAAGAGTATTCCTACTTAAAAAGGGGACCCGGTAGTTAAAGGGCACACTCCGTGAGTCGACATCGACCTGGGATTTGCGTAAAAGAAAGAAGGGGAAAGCGACTGCAGCAAGTTAGGGCATGTTAGCTGGGAAAAAAGTCCCATTCCTGAACTCAACCGCGAGCAGGACCAAGAAGGGGCCGCTGGGCAAAAAAGAAAAGGCCTGGAGTCCGCGCAAGGCTGTCTCGAAGTCAACCCGAAAGACGCACCCTTCGGGTGCGAAGGAACCTGTTCAGGGTGCCCGGGGACCAGGCAGATGCGCTTGATCAAAAAAGGGACGGGAAAAAGGCGGATGTACCATGAGCATTGCATGCGCCTTGGTATACAGGGCCTCAATGGTAAACACGCTGATGGCGAAAAAAAAGGAACTTCAAACGCGCGGGCCCGCGAGCACGGAGAGAAAAAACAACTCATCTGCAAGGTGGAACGAGAAAGATCGTAAAAGGAAATGGACAAGCTCTCTACCAAGAGACCAAGGGTGGATGTAACAAGGGGGTGGGATCCCGCGGAGATTGGGATTAAGTAATCGACATCGGGAGGAAGAACGCGTAAATCAGCGGGCGTCGCGCTTACATAGTGGATGATGCCTGTCCGCAGAAACCGAAATCGGGGAGGAGGGATTAACCACAAGGGCTGGAGCCCTCGTATAAGAGACAAACTGGGCGAGAAGCAAGATCTCGGTGAATCCTGCCGGTGAGTTTCTGTAATTCAAAACGCAGACCGGGTACAATTAGCCTAGGGGGGAAGTAGATGGGCAGGACACCATCAGAATCCCCTGGAAAGGGGGGATGCGGAAAGAACATCCAGGGGTAACCAGCTAGAAGATTAGGAAGGGAACAATCATTGACCGGGGAATCTACCCCACAACGGCTGGATGAAAGGACGCAGAAGGGCGGATCCACGTCAAGTCCCGCCATTCGCGCGTAGGAGCGGGCGGTCTGTCGGGGGTGAGATGACAAGCTCTGAAACGAGCCCCGTTAAAAAACGCGCGTATCCCGCAGGAAGAAATGTCCTGTTCTGGTCTAAGCGGGGAGGAAACCTCCGAATAAAGACTTCAGACTGCTGAGGTTCTTAACATGGGGATTGGAAGATTGAAGGAGATCATACAACGAGGGAACGGGATTTACGCAAGGCTAGCGGAGGAGGATACGAGGATGCTGAAGACTAGGCGGAGAAGGATGGAGCGGTGGAACGCGAACGCGAGTGACAAAGTACTACTAGCCTCAGGGGGGGTCCCAAAGAAAGATTGGGGGCGGGGGTGTCCTTAGCCGGCAGGCTTGGCCAGGCGGACTCCAGGTTCAACAGTGAGAAGAGAGGGGAAAACCTTCGGGTAAGGGCAGGTCCTTATTTAAAAGGTCATTCTTCATGAAATGCAACAGGCAAGCCAGGACAGCGGGTTCGGCCTGGGGAGAGGGGGCCTGCTACGAACGCGCCGCCGGTCACTCGCGCCCCGCCTTTCTGGGCCGGGTAAGATCTGACAGAGCATGTGACAGGCGGCAAAAAAGCAGGAACGGTCGTCGGACTCACAGAAAAGAAGGAGCATAACTATTCACTCAAGCTAGGATCTTTTAAGGAAGCAAAAAAAGGGGAGAGGGGAGAAACACCACTTAACTAGCAAGCTGGCAGGCCAGAAAGGGAGTGAAACATGACGGGGAAGCAGCTACGACGGACCGTGCAAGGTCAGTAGAGTAGACCTGGGGGCATCCAACTAGAAATGGCAATTCTCTATCTTAACCCGTGCTCGTACGCAAGACAAGCGACCGGAATTCAAAAACACCAACGTAGATAGGAAAAAAAAGGGTCAACATTCTAGAAGTGATGGCGTATCGCAGGCAAAGGTGGTCGCAGATCGAGCAAGAAAGGGGAAAGAGGGGGGAGGCCAAAACGAGAGAAAAAGGCGAGCCCTTCGGACTTCTGACGTCGGCTCCCGGGTCAACGGAACAGTCATTTTAGTAATGAGCCGTAAAGAGAATGGGTTTCTTGATCGAAATTGAAACGCGGCAGTGGCTGCACTGAAAGATACAGAAGGTGAAATTTTAATAGTTGAAGGGAAAAATTTTCCTTGCCTAACCAAAAACTTTTCCTGGACCGCTGGTCAAAAGGCTATGAGCGGAACCCGACGAACGCATGGATCAATGGAAACGCTGTGGAGATCAGCAAAGACACTTCCTTAAAACCAGATGATCCGCGGCCGGGGGAATGAGAGGGACATCGTCCTAACTTGTACAGCGGAGCAGGACTCACAAGAGGGGAAGGTTCACAACGACGGAAAAGTTAGGAAAAGTGCCCTCATTCCCCCGTACCCTTATAGCACCGAAATACTCGATGAAATGACGCTCGGCGGGACGGGCGGGTCACTCAGAGTTAAGTCACCGAAACAAAGTTAAGTCCTCTAGGAAGAGAATAAAACGTCTAAAATGACTTCAGCTATCAGGCGAAGTGCAGGGCAGGGGGAGGACGGCTGTCATCTGAGCGCGGATTTAAAAACAAATTTTAACCTGGGATGATAGTCTCAGATGAAAAGGGGATTAAAAAGGGGAATAATAACAAGGATCAGGGAGGCGCAAAATGCAGGAGCACGTGGTCATTGGGAAAAAAAAGGGGGGGAGTTCATATAGGGGGGGGGAAATGCTGCGACCAATAGGGCTCCCGAATGGGGCTGCTGATGGAGGTACCTGTACTGACGTTGATAACCAGGCAGGGCGAAAGGGGGAAGACAAAGGACGGGGGTCTTCTATTAACACGGAAGGAGGGGGTCATCTGGACGAAAATCCAGCGGGGGAATGAGTTTCATGATGCGGCCGAATCAATTCCAGTTGGATAATGAAAGGCGTCCCGAGATGACCTTATCGAGGCTCCGCAGCAGGGGAACGCGTCTGTGTCCTTCAAACAAGCCCAGGCTTGATTGGATACCAGCTGGGGGGGGGGGAGATCTGGCCAGTTCTAGGGGGAAAGAAACTAGGGCAAAATACTTTTTCACTACCTGATTCTCGTGGGTCAGTGGATCTCCGGGCGAAATCCGAGGGCAGCCCGGGCAGAAGACTCACACGTACTCGACGTCCAGGCTTCGTCACCAGAAGATTGCCCGGGACCGGCGCCCACGGAGAAGGTGTGACACAGGAAGGTAATACTGGTATCAAACAAATTATGAATCTCTAAGATCGGGCAGACGCACGGGAGAGGATGAGCTCAGTCCCGGGTGCACTAGAGGCGCGAGAGAAGTCTTCTCGGGACGCCAGCGTGCCCGGAAAGGCCGGGGTTATCGTCAAAGACTACTGCAATCGGTTACATCAGCCTGCTGGAAGTGTTCCTGATACAGCTAAACCAGCCTGGTGCAGCTCATCAAAATTCTACCGCAACGGGGGAGGTCGATGAGGAGGATTCTTAATATGACCAGGCCAACCGCTCGGCGCGAACCACAGCTTATTAGTCGACAGATTCCCCTTGAGGCACTGCGAACTTTTGGATGGAACTTTAAAGCGAAGCACAGTGGGACAAACATGGTCAACAAACAAGTTGGAGCTTTTTTGTGCACATTACGTTTCGCCTGGGGAAGGTGGCCGACGAAAAACGGGCTGGGTGAAAAGACGCCACTCAAATTAGTCGGACATACGGGAGCAAAGGCCTTCCCCCCTGTGACAAGAGGGAATAAGGGCGGACCACATCCCCGACTGGGGAAAACTAGCGACCCCCCCGCCAGGAGTTAGCCTGGACGTGGCTGTATACCATGGCAAGAACCCTCCCTTAAGGTTCACTCAATCAATTCGAGAGGCCCGTAAGCGCGGAGGGAAGTGCCGGGCAAAAACCTTCCTAGTGCGAGGGGGGGAATCCGAGAGGAGTCGACGTGCCAAGGAAAAAAGCAAAACGCCCCCTTCTAATTGGGGTATCCATGAAAATATTGGGAGGGTCGCCAGGGGGGGGAAAGGAGGCTGGGGACGAAAAGGAGGAGGAATGGAAGCAGACCGACGGCGATTCACTTTTGCCAGGATACAGAGCAGCAACCACGTTGGGCCAAGGCAGGCATCAAGCGCGGGTCGGAGGGGAGGGGGGGAAGGGAGGGCGAAAACAGGAAATCGATGACAGGAAAGGTCCGAAAAACAGGGCTACACTGTCTAATATTTGCAGGGGCCCAGTGGGGTCAAGGAGACGGTCCGAGGCCGCATAATGCGGGGAATCTACTACTGTTTACAATATTTGTACTTGTCGCCAGGTCTCGGACGCACGGTCCTCGTCGAAAAAAATGGACCGAATGCCATCTATTGTCATTCCTCTGCTTTATCTTCCACTGAACTGCCTCCCCGATACTGACAGGGTTCTCTGGGACAGCACGGTGCGAACGAGGAAAGAGGTCCACCATGGCCGGGTTAGAAAAAGAACGACGACGCGGGGAAATCTTCTCTCACATCTACTACGAAACGAAAAAAGGGAGGGAAAGCGGCGATGGGCCTGCTGGAAGGCCGCAAAATAAACTATCCAAACACCCCGCATCGATCATAACTGAAATCAGGGAAGAACCATTGCTGATTCGACCCTCCTAAACTGTGGCTCGTTACTACCTTTCTAAACTGGATGGGAAAAGGGGGACGCCCGTTCCCTTAAGGGGGGTTACCGCGTTACAAAAAAACAAAAGAGAAGGAACTGGGGGTAACGTGCAGAGCATCTATAAAAACAAAAACGGAAGAGGGGAAAGAAAATTCTGCACTTAAATGATTTCCGTCATGGAGGTATAGCCCTAAACCCAAAAAAAAACCTTTCACCTGTGTACACTCATCAATTAGATCTGGGGACCCAGTCGAACGACGAATCCGGACGTTTCGGGGACAGCCGAGGGCTAGTTCCGCGGCCCTAAATCTTAGAGGCTGCTTGCAAAAGGGGAAAGGGAAATCAAGGAAGACTCACACGTACGGCATCTTCGGTAGGCGCGGAAGAATTCGATTTCCTCGCAGGCAGTCGTGGGGGATGCAAAAAAAAGGGAAAAAAGATGAGTTCTACCCTGGGTAACCTACCTGGATAGAACAGCTCAAGCCGACCGTCTCTTTTCCGAAGGACGGCGATCAGCGCTGCAGAAAAAAAAAAGCTCTGCAAGCGTTGACACCCTTCTCACTGTGCCTTGAGCGAGCCGGCGAAGGGAACTCCTCCAGAAAGGCCCGGTGGAAAAGGACATCGCCCATGAACATCCGGCCGGAGCGTTCACAAATGTTCAAAAAAATCTTAGACATTTCCCCAAATGTTCTGGGTCAGGAGGACACAGTCCTCTCGGGAGGGGGTGGCTCAACATAAAGACTCTTACTCACCCTCCTTAAAACCCGAAGTCCTTGGTGCTTGCTAAATGGGGAATGGGGTACAAAGGGAAGAGGAAGGATGCCTCGCATAACTACCTCCTTACCCAAAAACTTCAAGCGGGAACACCCATAAAACGCCAACGGGGGTGGAGGGGACCTGGCTACAAAAGGAAAAAAGGGGGCCCCCAAACCCCCCCAACCACTGTTCCTGGCAGCGAGATCCTCTCGGGTCTGGCCCCCTAAAACTTCGGTCTACCATTTGTTATGCGACATGCCCAGAGCGCGAATGAAAGCAGCGGGGGCGTCAGAATCCCTACGGTCATGTCAAAGGGCTGTCACAGGAACACCAGGAAACCGGTCTAATGAAAAAAAGGGTGAGGAGAGATAAAAGGGGGCTGCGCAGGTGATGAAAAGCAGGAAAGATTACCCTCTTGTCCCACTTTTAATCTACTGTCCCTCTGGGATGTAAAAGACTACCTGCAAAAAAAAAAGACGGCTTGAAAAAAAAACGGATAGAATCGACAGGGCGTTAAATACCTAAGTGGAAAAGCTTCATCCTGGGGGGGAAAAATTTTTGCCGTTACCTCGGTGTGGCCATGCGACGAAAAAAGAAAATGACCGAAGGGGCCCCGCGATAAGCGAAAATGAAGACCGAAACGAGAAAGGGTGCGCTTCCCCTAATCCACAAGGTGGGAAGCGACAAAGTTTCGAAGAAGGACGCATTAAGAATGATGATCAGGAAAAAATCCTAAGAAAACTGGGGAAATTCATCCCTGGGAATCGGCATAGTGAACAAAATGTGGGAACTCCGATTCAAACGTCTTGACGAGCCCGAGCCCCGAATGAATAAAGAAATCATCGGCACTGATCGATAAAGGAGCTGCAATGACATCTGCGGGGGGACCAGGGTGATTCTATTACTTCGGCCTACAAAGGGCGTCATGGGACCGGGCTAGAGCGTTCCGACCTACGATCTGTCTAGTGGACCGGCCCCCGGGACCAGGGAAGGACATGCCGGAAAGAGAAAAAGACGCATCGCTCGATGAACCGTCTGTCGTCCTCTTTATCGACCCCTTCGAGAACCCCGCCCGATTGTCACCAAAAACGGCCGGGGGAGATTGGGAGGGAACACGCACAAGAGGACGAGCGAATTGCATCAAATGCACGGAAAGAACGTCTGTACACCTTGACAGGGGGGAAGTCGGCAAGCCAAAGAAGGTCACCAGGGAAAAAAGATAAATCATAATGTCTCTTCCTCCTTAGAAAGCTGGGTCTGCCACGCCCCTGGCGGAGGAAAACAGGCACGAAAGGGGGGGTTTCCAAAATGCCGAAGAGGAAGAGGGGCATAGCGCGAAAGTGATCTCACTCTCTGCAGGGCCCTGACAGAACCCCAAGCGCGTACTGCGCGCAGGGAAACGGTGAACGGATGAGCAGAAAACGTCCGATGACTTAGCAGGCAAAAAAAAATCATCTGGGGACCCAAAAAGTTCATGAGCAAGTGAATTACAGTCAACGACCCTTGAAAAAATGGACAAATGAGGAATGAAGGGTTGGAAAAGCTGGGAGGAGTGGGAAGGAATATGAAATCGGAGGGTGCTGGTGGACCGAGCAGCGAGTGCTCACCGTACCAGCCGTCCTTTCAGATAGCTAGCGGGCCGAGCCGAAAAGGAAACTGGGCCCAGGGAGCCGGCAAGTGCCAACGGAGGGCCGGGTTTAACCTGCTTGACTTAGGGGATCAGCTCCTTATGAACCTTCTTAGCGGCTCCTACCCTCTTCCGACGGACAAGGAGAACCTTGGCGGAAGGGAGACCTAGAGAAGCTTGGGGCCGGCTAGACCCAGACCCTACAGAAGGGGCCTGTTCCCTCTCTCAGAGCAGGCACAGGGCGGCAAAGAACAAGAGGGAAACGTTCAAATCACAGCAAGGACTCAGAACTAGGACCGCTCAACGGCCTAACTAGCACCATAGCCAGCGTGTCAGCGAGAGACACCCTCAGCATCAACGAGGAAGGCGACCTGGACTGTAAGGCCCGGAAGAACAGGGCTACGGATGTAAACTAAAGAATGGCTCGACGGTGCCTCTATGGCATAAGAGGGTAACCTTTCCTGCTCGAAAACAACCCGTGACGAAAGACCCAACAGAACGTCCGAAAAGGCGCATCTAGACGACTCTACACACCCGGGTATGAAAAAGGAGAGATGCGGCAAAGGTCGCGAAATGTGAAAATATCCATGAAAAAGTGGGTCGCAGAAAAGAGCAAGGGAAAGAGGTGGAGGCCATCCTCGAGCAAAATGGAATAAAAAACACGGGACCGCAGTGATTCGTATCGACTACCTTTCCAGCGAGTCTTACTTGGTTAGGTTAGAATGACACGTGGACGGGCTGGCGAAAACTGAAAGATCGAAGGGGAAGGACTGGAAAGAAAGGTGCAGGGAATGGCTGGTGAAATAGCCGACCGCCGAGATGTTTGCCTTTTCCATTAAATTTCTCTCTGGACACAGGCAGACCGGCGGCAGAGGGTAAAGGAAAGGCCGGCAGACTTGAAAACCCTAGACAAAAGAAAGCACTGGGGAGAAGAGAGGAGAGCACTTCCGCCAAGGTCCCCATAAGGGAGCAGCTAACCCGAAGAACCGGTGAACAAAAGGACAGGATAAAGCGAACCGGGCCCGGCAACCTTAAACACTGAGGGCAAAGGGGACAGCATAGCGCCGCCGCCTGGAATCTTACCTCGGAAATAGCTGAGGGGCTACCAAAAAGGAGACCAGCCGGGGGGGAGAAGGTAAGTCAAGCGAACCGTCTATCCACGGCCGAGAATAAGGCGTCCATCAGTGACTTTTCTTCCTTTCCTAATAGATTACTGGGGGAAGAGGAAAAGGGACGAAAGTAGCCCAAACGTTTCGGAAAAGCGGGAAAACCCAGCGAAAGGAGAAGGGGCTCTAGATATCAAGGGTTCGGGAACGGGCGCGGAAGAAAGAATCACAGAGAACACTGCTGCGAGTTCGCCCTCGCTGGACGAGGAGAAGGAGGGAAAGGGAAAGGAAAGGTGACCAAAAACAGGCGTCTTTGTCACCCAGCCAAGGGGGGCCGACCCTGACATGATTTCCTCATAAAAATGGGGCCAGGAAGTTGCGCTGCCGAAAGGGGTCCAGGTGTAGTCAGGGGAAGGGAGAAAACTGAAGAGAAAAAACCTGCTCAGCCCCAAAAAAAGTCGGCTGGACGATGGGGATCGCTTCTTCCCCATACCGCGCAAACTCCGATGGAGACTCGAATAAAGGTGGCCTTTCTCGGGCTGGTGAGAGGGCGCCAAGACTGTCATCGACAGCGATCTTCGCGTAGGGTGGGAGGACGGGGAAAAAAAAAGAGGACATTCCATCACGGGCCGTACCGACCGGAATCTTAACTCGTCCTTCACCAGATTTCCCGGGGACAACAGCCGCCGGGAGCGGAAGTAAATCTTACTGAGGAAGATAGGGGAGACCATCGGGAAGCTCTGTAAGAGAAGAGCACACAAAAGATGGAAACAGAGGGGACTCGCGGCGCGAAAGA
>Ga0179593_1682769_pt1 | contig 18424 bp, 29 predicted proteins | sample CZODoug2_1_08_16_FD_185931 | JGI IMG/M metagenome (GOLD analysis project Ga0179593, IMG submission 185931) | Vadose zone soil fungal communities from Angelo Coast Range Reserve, California, USA - CZODoug2_1_08_16fungal (PacBio error correction) | ecosystem: Environmental > Terrestrial > Soil >...
ATACAACAAGGGGAAGACGCCGCGAGAAAGGGGGGAGAAAAAAAGCGCGGCAGGGGGGAATGAAAGAAAAACGTTGGCGGGGTGAAACACCATAAAGGAAGGGGAGCGAAGGGGGGAAAAAAGCAAAGGGGGTGCATGCTTTGCGCGCGTGAAAATCTCAATGCTATTCGTTTCGAATCAACTCAGATGGCGAAAAGAGGCTCAAGGGAATCAAAAATGAAGAGAGGGGAAAATAGGGGGTTCTCGATAAAGACATATACAAAAAAAACGCTCAGACAAAGAAGAGACACATTTAGCTCTCCTCGGGAAATTTTCTATGCTTGGGAAAGTTCGTGCCCGAGGAGAAGAGAGCGGAAGGAAAAGGAAAAAAGTTGACTAGGTTGTGGGGGGGGGACACGTCAAAGAGGTGGATGCCGCGAGGGGGGAAAGGATCAAGGAAAATGGCCTTCATCGCCATTTCTAAGGGAAACCCTAAACTGTTGGGGAAAAAGGACGTTTGAGAGAGAGCTAGGGGGAAGGAGCCCCGAAGGACAGGGAAGTCCCACCAGCGGAATTGCACCGCTTTGTCGCGGGTTTTAAAGAGGGAAAGAGTGCGCTTTTGAGTGTGCCTGAAGGAATGTGCGATTCCTTTCCTACGAAAAATGGAGGGGGAGGGAAGGATTTCCACGACAAGGAGGAAAGGGAAAGAACAGCTCGGGGCGGCAGATGAAAGGTTTAATCACAATAGAGAGAGGGGGGGGGAGAAAGACGGCCCGGCGCAGCTTCGCCATTATAACAATCTTCGGGAGGGGAAATTCTCTTGGAAAAAAAGGTCGAGTTCGAAAGAGAACAATCGCTTGGAAGTAGAAGAAGAGAGAAAAATTCCAGGGAGCGCTGCGAGAAAAGGGTGTTTGGAAAGGGGGAAATGGTCCCCAATTGAGAGGGGGTCAAAGGCCGCTGAGTGGAGGAAAGAAATGAGGGGGAAACATCTCCGAAAAAAAAGTGAACCCAGATGAAGAAATAGAAATTTTTCATTTTCCGACTACTCTTAAACATGGGGAATGCGCAAAGAAAGGACGGAGGGGCCAAAGAAGGGACCTGTGTACCGCAGGAAGAAGAAGGGGATGCCGGGTAAGAAATAATCACTACCTCCTGTCTAGTTCGTTAGGATGATCATGAGGGACTTCGCCTCAAAACAGAAAAAAGATGCTGCGTTTTGGAAAAAAAAGCTCTGAGGACCTCCATAAAGAAGACCGATGCATCCGTTCGATCCGGGGGGCAAGGGAAGGACCAAGCGAGAAATATTTCTAGGGGAGGGGAAAGCGGGAACTTCCAAACTATACGTTTAGTTTTTAGACCATGCCGAGTTCAGTGAATTGGGGGGGACGGGAAAAGGGGTAATGCGAAACCCCTACTTGTTCAATCATCCAGATCAAAGGGAATTGACGGGGAAGAAGGAAGAGGTAGATAGGGAAGGGAGGGGGGTGGGGGAAAGGGAGGCGTTGCGTCGAAGGGAAAATCGAAGCGCCCTCTTTTTACCCGAGACGAGAGACGCGCAATGCCAAAAAAAGGAAAAGACTATGGAAGCAAAGGATTTTCACTGTGAGCAAAAAAAGGAAGGATGGGGGGGAACTCCCCAGAAAACGCCGATAGAGACTAGGTCTGCGGGGAGAGACACCGGACTGGTGAGAAAAGCTCACGACAAAAGGAAGGGGGGGGGTGATATCGTGGCTCAGAAAAAGGTCCACGTCCACTGGAGGGGGGAGTTTCCGGGTACAGGGAAGAAAAGAGATGACCCATTGCACGGGCCTGCAATTTCAAAAGAGAACCGTTAAAAAAACTCGGCCAGCCGACGGCAATCGGATAGAGAAAAAAAAAAAAGGGGGAAATAGAGAGAAAAGGAAAAAAAAAATTGTCGGAGGGCGTTCTCCTAGGTTCAGGGAGAGGGGGAGTTTGAGCCGGTGTGGATGCCCAATGGAAAAAAAACCCTTCAAAAAGAACGCAGGGGGTGCTTGCCAAGGAAAAGGTGAGGCATTCCGATGAGGACCGCCACAAGGTAAGACCACGAACCTAGTAATCGGCGCTGGCGCGTTGGGTCAGGGGGGGGTCAGACAAAGGGGAAAGTTGTGGGGAAGAAGGAAATCGCTCAAGTGGCGGATCGGCCCGGAAAAAAGGAAAGAGCAAGGTAAAAAGAGGGCAGGAAGCGACTTGGGTGTGGCCGAGGGAGCGAAAACATCCGCCCAACCAAGGAAGAGAGATCGAAACAATTCGCAAAGGTTGGTTGCCCTTAAGGAGGAAGTGGCCAATCCCCAAAGGAAAAGGAAAAGTTTCCAAATTAAATAGGCGGCCAGGGGAACAGTCAACACTGATCCTTAGAGATGAAGAAGGACCAGTCTGGAGACTGGAAACTTGGCACACTCTCGAAGGATGCAAAAGGAAAGGGGGATCGAGGCGGCGAAAACAATCAAAAGCAGGAAGCCAAAACGCAAGGGAAGCCGATCGTGTGGTCGTCGAATAGGGGCGCCAGTGAGAAAGGAGAACTCTAACAAAGGCGCAGAGAGTTTTAAAAAAACCGAGGGAAAGAGGGAGGTCGGAACTGCAAGCGCCCTTCGCAAAGAAGAAATCCGCTTGAATAGTGGGTCAAAGCAAGCCAGACCGTTCGAAAAGGAAAAGGGAGACGACACTTGAAGGGTTAAGACCTTCTAAGGGAAATCAGAAAAAGGGAAAACGGGAAAAAATCAGGAGCGACAAAGTGGAATCAGCGAAACCTGAACTGTACCACAGGGGTCAGAGAGCAATCGGCTTAAAACCGAACACGATTGGCCACGCCTGGCCTAAAAACATTGGTTCAAGATCCATGAATCAAACAAATGAGGGGCTATGGGGAAGGCTACTCGGCCAGAAAAGGGAGGCTATAGAATAGTAACGAAAGAACTGCTAAGGAGGGTATATTCACGGGCAACTAGAAGCAAGATTAGGGGGCGGGGTGACTAAAAAAGGTTGGTCCGGAGAGGGGAAAGGAAGCCCCAGGAATCGCACGGAAGGCCACACGACAACGAAAAAGAACAGGGCAATGAGGCGTTAAATGAGGAACAAGTGGGGGCTCTTAAGACCTTGGGGAAGAGGGCCGCTCCCGTCTCGGGGAGGGCGCGCGCGGCGAAAAACTCAAGGGAAACTCAAGAGGGAGAAAAGATCGTCCCGTCGAAATGCCGATGAAAGCCGTTTGTAATAAAAAAAAGGAATCTAAGAAGAGAGACAGATTAAAGAAAAAAAAAGAAGAAACAGGGGAAGGAACTCCATCAGCCGCGACGGCATTCTGGCCACCTGAAGCGAAAAAACTGCTCGGAGTCGCTAAATAAATTTCTGGCGCGATTCTTTCTTGTCTTATTTCATAGGGGACTGCGGCCGGTGGTATGTCAAAAAAAGAAAAGGCATGGGAAATCATTTGTGGACGTTCAGAGGGGGAAGCATCCAGCCGCAGCGAACTGGGAGTTACTGGAAAAAAGAGGGGGGTATCGCGCGCAGCAATGCAAACGCAACTTTCAAAGACATTTCGAACCACTCGTCAAGGGGAGGGGGACTCGGGGAACCGCAAAGGGAGAGAAATTCACGGTACACGAAAAGGGGAGACATGAAATCGCAAGAGACAGGAGGGTAAATCCTCCGGGGAGGAGGACAAGAAGATATGACACGAAGTTTTTCCGGAAGAGGGAAAACGCGGCGAATGCAGCATGGTTGCCGCATGAAAGGGGAAGGAGCTCTCTGCCGGGGAAAGAAAAAACAACGTCCTTGCTACTGAAGGGGAGAAATGTTATTCAATAAAACCATTTCGGAAAAGGAAACTGCGAAATTGCGAATCAACATCTTTGGGGGAAAAAAGGACCGGGCCAGCTGGGCGCTAACCGTACGAAAAAAAAAAAGGCAAGGACGCTGAAGAAACCAAGGGGGGGAGAAATCTCATACCACGACCGCGGAGCCGCGAAAAAAATCGAAGGAAAAGAAAATGTTGTCCTCGTTAAGAAATCTTGTTCTATTATTGCAGGGGGTGAAATGGATGATAGTACGCACGGGGGGGGGAACAGGTTAACCTGGGTGCGAGAGGTTTTTGGGGAAGTTCTGGGGGGGCAGGGACCTTGAGCCAGGCTCGGCTTCCCAATTGGGGTCATCCGGGAACCCCTCTCCATTTCGAGGAACGCGCATGACGGAAAAAGGAGCGGTACTGAGGGAAGGGAACAAGCCGCGGAAAAAGTCGAGAAAGGACCTAAAAGGAAAAGTTTTCGAACAGTTCACCAGTCGGCGCAATAATCATTGCGTGTTGATCGTTTGTGTTGCCCGGGGAGGGAAGAAAAACAATGAATAGGGAGAAAATGCGCGCAGCGGGGAAGTCCAACGAGGAAAAGAAAAGGTGGAGATCCCGTTAAATGGGGGGAATCACGGCTCAAATACTATAGGCGCTAACGCCGGAACAAGGAAGAGCCGCTGCACAAGAATGCATCCAGACCTTCTCTTTGACCATGGGGGGATAGTCAAGAGAGACAGAAGGGGCGGTTTTTGAGACCCGCCCAAGAAAGGAGCGATGAGGAAAGGTGGTCGTAGGGAAAGTTAGGTGGTCCGACAAAGGGAGTCGCCAGAGAAAAGGGGATGTCCGAGAGGCACCCCCGAAAGGAAACGAAGAGGCCAAACAATCATGTATGCTGGCCGGTGCTCCCAAAGAAAAGGGAAATCGGCGTCAAGGAAGCCATGAAAAAGGGGAATCGCCCGAAGCACAATAGCCGGAACGGAATCCGCTGCCGAAGGACACAAAAAGTTTGGGTCGAGTTCCGGCGGAATGTGATTTCACAATGAAGGAGCGCTGTGAGGGTGTCCTAGGGGGGGATAAAAAGGTGGTGGGGGAAAAAAAAAAACAGGCGCTTTTATTTTGCGGGCGGGGGAAGGTCGATAACCGAGTCAGGGAAGGAGAGAGTGTGCCAAGGAAACCTTCATGACGGGAAAAATATCGGCGAGGAGGGCCCAGACTAGGTTTCCAGGGGTCGGAAGAACTACAGGCCGGGGGAGAAATTTTACATGCGAAACCCAAATCCGGGGGAGTCGTGAGGGAAAAAAAAGCACTCACCGCACAAAGGGATTGCGGAAAATTTTGGCGGAAAGTCACAGGGGGCGATAGAAAGTAGCGTTCGTAAGAATCCACACAAAAAGAGGGGCGCGAGAGGGGAACGCTCTGAAAAAAGGAGCATGTTACGCATTAAAAAGATACTCCACCGTTGAAAAAACACAAAAAAAGGGAAAAAGGGGGGGGGTTCCCGCGCAAAACTCCACGTCTTACAGATCCTGTATATCGAACTAGGTTTTCGGGATACGGGGTAGGGAAAACCTCCTTAGGAAAGGACCCACGAAGCCAACTAAGGGGGGCATTTCAAGGGAAGAATAGCCGCGGCCGCACCTTCTTTAAGGCACTGCTTTGTTGGGAAGTTGGCCTGGACAAGCAGAAAAGAGGCCAAAAGTTACACAAAAAGTAACATTTCCGGAGAACCGGGAAGAGGGCCGACTAGAAACAAACACAAAGAAGAGGAAAAGAATCGAGGGGATTAACATCAGCTTCAAAATCCGAAAAGGGGGAAGCAAATGTCACGAGGGGGGACAGCGGCAAGTGTGGGGTGCCCAGAAAAAGGGGAAAAAGACGGGAAAGAATGTTTTTGTTTTGCAAAACCTCAGAGGGAGGGGAACCTCCAAAGAGCAAGGTGCGGGAGGAGGGAAAAGAATTGGGACTGGCAAAAAAGGGAAGGCGGTATCGACTCGACATAGTCGAATAGGCCCCAGGGGAGGGGGGGGTGCACGCGGGAAACATCAAAGGAACAATTGGCAGAAGGAATCGTCGGTGTTGTAAAAGGGCGCCTGACGCATCAAAGACAGCGATCGGTCAAAAGAAAGGGGGAGCCGATGCGTCAGGACAAAGGAGGCTATGAACACTGAAATGGCGAGATCGGACCTAAAAAAAGGGTTGCCCGTGGGCTTGGCGGCGGAAAGGGGGGGGGGGGGGGAAGGCAGAAAAAATGGAGACCAAATGAAGAGGCGGAGCGACCAGGAAAAACGTCTAGGGGAAAAAGTTCCGAGGGCCGAGAGTCCCATCCTGCGCGAATCTGAGTTCCGACTTGCCGGTGAGAGAAGGAGCAAAGGCCGGTGAGCGAGCGAGAGCTCACTCACCTAGAAAGGGGGAGTCCAAAAAAGTGTTTATCGGGGGAAAAAAGAAGGAACACGTCTGATCCGAGATTGCTAAAATTCCTACGGCGGCGGAGTGGAGAATGACGGCAGCGAACGCGTTGTCACCTTCTATTCAAGGGGAATGCCAGAGAAAAGAAGGGGGGGAAACCTGAAAAGCTTGGAGGGCTTAAAAAACGAGAAGAAAACGACGCGTCGTTTCTTCACAAGGGGACTAATTTTTTCGGGGGGAAAAATCCAGGGTCGAAAGGGAAAGAGAATCGAAAAGAGAAGGGTCGAAACAAGATTCCCAAAAGGGGAAAAGCGAATTACTTAACACCGTCCTCAAAGCCTCAACTCCTTGAAGACGCAGACCCTATGGGAAGGAGGAGGGCCGCAAAAGGCCACACTGAAAAGAAACAGGTCCGGCGAACAGATGAAATTGAATCAAGGAAAGAAGAGAAGCAATAGCGATATAATCCTTAAGACTCAAAAAAAATCCTTGATGAAAGAAGGGAAAGGGCTCATGGGCTGTGGAAACTACGGCCGTAAGAAAGGGAAAAAATGCACAATCGCACGGGCCGCAAAACAAACAAACTCAACCCTCAGGGGGAGGAGCAGATGGGCGCAAACGGCGGATTCACTTCGAAAAGGGAAAGGACGTCTCGTACGGGCTAGAGGGGACGGCGAAAAGAACTATTAAACGGAAACCCGGAGGAGGAGGTCCACCGATGGGCCGATGAACGGCTGACTCAGAAAGCCTAATCTCTTTTAAAAGAGTTCTAAAAAAAAAGGACGGCGCAAAAGGAAAAAAAATTGACAGACGAAAGAAGCCGCGACGATCCATAGGAGGGAGGAATACTTGACCAAGCTCAAAAAGAGGAGAAAAGGGAGTAAATGAAATTTTCTGGCGAATCGAGAGGGGAGGGAGTGAGATAAGGGTATTAAGGGGAAAAAGAACGATTTTAGAAGGGGGGGGGACTTTGAAGGGGTACTAAAAAACTTGGGAAGGGAAAAAAGATGGCGTGGGGAGCACGCCAATCGCATTGGCCAATCTCTCTCATCTAAAAGCCATGCTGCATGCCGGGGAAAGGGCGGAAGTGGGATCGCAAACGTGCAACGGGGAAAGAGACCATTTTCAACTATAAAAGGGAGCTGCGCGAATTTGTCATGACGAAAATTCGTTTCAGATTATCAACAACCAACCTTCTTGGGGAGAAAAAAAACGATGACACTAAAGGGCAAAAAAAAAGAGAAAAGGGAATTTGAGGGAAAAAACGCCTTCGCCGTACAGGTGAAGGCAGTAAAAAAACGTTACAGACATAAAAAGGGGGATCTAAGGATAACCCGGCACGCAAAAGTGCGGAACATGCTTTTTCCAGGAGAATCTCAACGGTTGGCAATCCCTTAGACAGCGAAAGCGGCTGGATGCTACAGGGGAAGAGGCCACAAAAGGAAGGGGGTTCAGAGCGAGAAACAAAAGAGCCAAGGCGGCCTAGACTACCCTCAGGACAAGAAGAGCGGTCATGGCAAAAAAAGAAAAAAAAAAAAATAAGGAAGTGGGAAGCTGTTGCGGGGGAAGAAGAGGGTTGTAAAGTAAATTAGAGAAAGAGAAGAGGGACAGTGAACCTGTGGGCCTCTTTGGGGGGGGGGGGCGCCGTCCTCCCGAACTCAGGAAAAAAAGGGTCACCCAACTTGGAGAAAAAACGGCCATTTCGACGTGAGCGAAGAATGGTTTGAAAAGGTGGAAGAAAGAAAAATCGGCCGCGCCGTCGCTGAAATGAAGGATAGAAGGAAAGCGGCGATTATTGAAATCGTGGGCCGCGCAAAGAAAACAGTCGGGCGCAGCCCGAAGTTAAGGTTCGTGGGCAAGGCCGGGTGCTATTCCTTTGCAAAAGGGAACATCGAGGAGAGAGGCCAAGGGACTGGCGAAAAGAGGTAGCGGAGAGGGCCGGGCGAAGAAGGGAGTGGGGAAAAGCTCAGAGGAAGTAACAGCGTGACGGCCCCGAGCTAAGCTTCCTAACAGGGGAAGAAATAGCCCAAGCGCGCCGAGGGGGAAAAAGTGTTCGTTCGGGAGCAAATCGCTGGCCCAAAACCGGGGTGCGGCCCTTCGAGGGTAGACGTGAACTTGACGGTATTGTCCAAGGGAGCAGGCATACCTTTGTCGGGGCCATAATAAAAAGGGGAGGTTCGCAAATGTTTGGGGAAAGATCTCCAAAAAGAAAAAAGAAAAAACCAGAAATCGAAATGAAAAAAGGTGATAACTACTCTTCAAGGGTTATGAGATACCCTGCACATAAGCTTCAGGATTTGCAGGGAAGCTTCAAATAAGAAAAAAAAAGCCGGACTTGTTGGTGGGTCAATTCCTTCACGAAGGTTGGGGGGGGAGTTACAAGGCGGAAAACAAATGAAAAGAGGGTTGTTCAGGATGACGGAGCTCTAAAACATAAACGAGGCTGGGGGAAAAAACAAACAGAAGGCTTTGATGGGGCAGAAAGGACGGGAAGAGAGATCTGGGCAGATACCTTCAAGCCAATGGGAATCCATGAGGCAAAAAAAGGGACTTGAAAAAAAAAACCTGGGAGGGAGGTCACAGACTACGTGGGACCGGGTTTGCTAAAAATGGCCGGGGGAAAGGCAACGAAGGAAACAAGGCTGAGAGTGCCGTGGTCAAGAGCATCCTCACGGGAAAAACGGATTGGCGGACTCAAAAGAAAGGGATGGTGTGGCGATAGAGAATAGGCGGACTCGGAGGGGGATCCGGTCAAATGCACGCACTTTCTAGCGATGATTCGCCGCGTGCGCAGAGAAATGAACAAAAGGTTTAAGAAAGGGAGGGGAGAGACAAAAAATTGCCCCTGTTTGGGACCCCGAGATCCAAGGGGGGGGAAGTGTAGCGTCTGGGGAGACGTGTGTGAGGCCCAACGCAAAGAAGAAGCAAGCCGGGGGGCGGAACCAATCTTTACCACGTCAAGGGGTGTAGGGACTGGAAAAAAAAGAAGCAAAAAATAACTCGGGAAACATGAACGGCCTGAAAAAGAAAGGGAAGATAAACGGCAAAAGGGAAACAACCCCCAACTCAAAAAAAAAACAAAAGGGGGGAGAGATCCTATGAAGCGTATGCCTCGGAGGGTTCACGGATGCCGTGCAAGGGAAGGGAAGCCTGCACGCAAAGTGTTGGTCACACAGAGAAAATAAAAAAGTTCCTGGGAAGAAAAACGGATTCCTTTCACCTCAAAGAATCCACTGGGGGGGCTGTGCAGTGGGGGGTCCTGGCACAAGGAGACTGGAATCGATGCAGAATATTCGGCCGCTGGAAAAGGGAAGGGGGATTTCGGAAAAATTTTGCAAGAGAAAAAAAATGATGGGTTGGGTTAGGGGCCGAAAATGAGTAAAGAGAAAAAAGACCGAGCGGTACAGCGCGTCAAGAGGAAGGGGGGGGGGACCCGGCGAAAGGGGTCGAGAAGAAAAAAAGAAACTGAATGGGAATCGACAAAATAAGAACCTTGTTTTCAAGTGGGGAGCTCGAAAAGGGGAACAGCCCCGGAATGAATACAACCAATGAAATAAAAGAAAAAAGAAAAGTAGAGAATTCAAAACAACAAGACTGGGGAGACTGGATTCCTGGGCAACCGGAGGAGAGATATAACGGATGCACTCGAGAAAGGCAATAAAGGGGGGGCCTTGTTCAAAAAAAGAAGCATCATTTGACTCGAGAAAAAAATCGCAGGGAAAGCACATGCCGCCTAACTCTATTCTCGGATTGGGGGAGAAGGGGAATCACGAAGAAGTTCTGGGGTGTTAACGACTTGAAAAAGGAAAGCCCTTCGAAAAAGAATTAAAAGCTCTTGGGGGGAATCAAGGAAGCAGGATCTTCACCCAATTTCATTTTCAGGCGTGGCCGGGTGCGACCAATAGAAGCATCGGAAAGCGGCCCAATCTGAACGAAAAAAGAAAACCCGTTCCCAATCGACGGTAGCCAAAGAAGAAAAGAGCTGATCGAGCAGAAACAACGAAGGGAAGAGACACAATGGTAAGGGAAACCGTCGAACAGATGAAGACATGGGGGGGGGAGGTAGAATCGGAGCTCTGGGCCGCAAGAGGCGATCTAATCGAAAGGCAGAGCTCCGTAACGGGGGAAAAAGATTCGGAAAAGAAGTCGGCTGGTGGAATGAAACGCGAGGGGCCATAGGAAAGATCCTGGCTAAAAAAGAAACGGCCGCAAACATCAACCTGACATGCTGAAAAGAAAAAGATATTAATCCTGGGAGACGGGACGCAAACTTCTGAGGAATCGACGCACATGCGAAAACAGATCAAAGGACCCGTCTATGGAAGGGAGAAAGCTTGACAATTAAGCCGAGCTTGCTATGGGAAAGGACAGAAGTGACGGAAAAAGAGACGCAACATGGGCAACGGGGACTCAGAAGAGCTGAAAAGAGTGAAGAATAAGGCCCCGAACAGCAATAGCTTCTCATATTATCTCAGGGAATTGGTAGGAAAGAGGCTCTAAAAAAGCAGGGAGGGTAAAAGCGGGGAGGGAAACACCTATGGGAAGATTCAAAAAGGTGGGGAAAAAAAAATCCATCCGGGCTCACGGGCGAAGGGATGCGTTCAGAAAAAAAACGCCATCGCGAGGCAGCAAAAAAAAAAAAGTGCACAGCACGGGGAAGAAAAAAGTGAGGTAATAAGTCAGTAGCAAGGCGTTTGTCGGGGGTAAAAAGACCAAGGGAAAAAGGAAGGTAACGGGGAGAAACATGGATGGAAATCGCTAAAAAAATTGGGGGGGGACAGGACTTGGGGGAATTCGGGGGAAAAAAACAACGTAGGGAAATAAAAGTTGAAAAAAACAGTGCGCGCGACGAAGGGCATAAGACGAAAAGAAAATTAAGGGAAGAAAGAGGTTTTTCGGGACACAGAAACGTCAAGGGATACTGGATTCGAAAGGGGAAGGAAAACCTGCCAATGGGAGGAAGTGCACGAGTCAATGCGAGTGGCGTTTTTGCGGGGCACGCCAGATGATGTGGGTAAAAAACTGCAAGAGGGAGGCTCAGTCAAGGAAAAAGGACCCGCCTTCGCCTTAGGGAAAAAGAATGGGAAGGGGAATACCGAAAAAAGAAAGAAAGCAGTCATAAAAATCGCCTAAATGTCAGGGCTCTCAATAAAGCAGGGGGGGAGAATGGAGATGGAATGATCGTCGCTGGGCTCCTTGGGGGAGGAAAAAAGGGGAACCTGGTTTTGAGCCTAAATCTGACTGAGAACTTCTTCTACAAGAAATTCGGCTTCCATGGGTCAAGAGAGAGATTCCATGGGAGGAAATAGAGGGGTGGCCGAAGCTCTACGTTTCCAAGAGGGAATCGCAGAAAAAATAGAAACAAAACAGGAAAGAAAGGATGAAAGACAGCTTTTGTCGGCGAAAACCAGGAAAGGCATGTCGAAATGCAGGGTGTTGGAAAGGTTCCTGGAATTCAAGGAGAGCGGCGAGGGAGAGGCAGCAAAAAACAATCCAAATTACCTGACAGCTGTTCCCGGTGGGCAAAAGCTACCGACTGAAAAGTTAGGAACCTAAAATTGCCGTGAACACGAGGAGAACCGAAGATCATCGGCTACGACCAATTGACCAGTGTGGAGTCGGCAGGGCGACAAGAAAAGTCGGGGGGGCGATAGAGGCCCCCCGGCGGAGAGCTGGCAGGGAGAAAAAGGTTTCAGGATTTAGAAAAAGAAGTTAAAGATGTGAAAACCGAGGATAGTAAAAGATGAGTGTGGGATAAGAGCTTTAGACTCAAATTTCCTTACCCAATCAATGGAAAGAAATCGAACGCGTCAGTGATGCAATGGCGTGTGCGCAAAGAACTTGAGGAGAGCAGCAAGGAAAATCCGAACTAAAAGCGAATAAAAAGGCAAGCTAAAAAGGCAAAAGTTTTTTGTCGAGGTTCCGGGGGGAATGTGAAGAAAAATTAACGATGGCCAATAGGCCAGAAAACAAGAATAAGGGGTGCTGTCAGTGGTGGAAAAGCCCGGAAAAGTGGAGCGAAACTCACCTTCACGATACATCCGTTATAGAGAAGACCCGGGAGAAAAGGAGGAGACGCAATACTAGGGATACGTATGTCGTAGAAAGGGAAACCTTAATTTTCCTGTTCGAACTTGGCAAAGGAAAGAAGTTTAGCCGTCAGGGGGGGCTGCAGCCACCAAAAAGTAAGAAAACGGCAAACGAATGATGGGTCCGATATACTCGCCATCATGGGGGTGGCGGGGTCAGCCGCGAGGGTCCACAAAATCAACCGGTCTCCTCAGGGTACCGGGCTAGCGGGAGGCTTATTATAAAGGCCACGTTGATCAGGTTTCACGAAAAAAAAATTCCAAAGGTTTGAAGAGGGCGACGAAAAAAAGAAAGCCACGGAGGTTGGAAAGAAGCTAAAACGGAGAAAACGGTGGGGGGAAGACCATCCTTCGTACAGTCCGAAAAAAAGTGGCCGGATGGGTGGAAAAGGAATCAGAGGAGAAACCGTCTTTCCCAAACTGGAAGTGGTGTATTGAAAAAGTATGGGCGAAAAAAAAAAAAGAAAGAGCCCAGAAGAAAAAAAATCCAAGACCGAACTTGAAGAGACAAAAACTCCAACAAAAAAAAAGAGGAGGAGGAAAGATGAAAAAAAAAACTCTCCGAAATGCAATGGGGGGGGAAAGAGGGAGGAATTTCGAGCCAGAACGAGCACAAAGGACAGAAGGGGGGGGGGGAAAAGACTACGCAGGGGGATAAAAAGATTTCAACTCACGGCAGCACGGGCTGCGTAAAAGTGGGCTGGCCACACCGCGTCGGGAGCACGCAGAAAATAGGCAGGGAAAAAAAACCTGGGGAAGAATGAGAAAAGGGGCAAGGCTTCTCCAAAGGGAAAAAGACTCAATGAATTAGTAGAAAAGGAAGGGGATCATCGGATCTAAAACCACGATTTTTGTACCGGAAGAGCGAAACAAAAGAAAAAAAATCAGGAACTGAATGCGAGAGAAAAAAGGTAAGCAAGCCGGGTGCATTTTCGTATTCCCTGGGCTGGCACATGGCGTTCGAAAAAAAATGCAAGGAAGCCAGGTGAAAACTTAGTCGGTTAAAAGAAAAGAGTAAAAAGAAAATCCTGGAGAATCTGGATGAAAGATACATTGGGAAAGGCGCCTAAAGCACAGGGACACGAAAAAAAGGGGTCGCCGAAGGCCTGTTTCCAAAACGCAGCATGCGGTTTATCGGGGGGTCGAGAAGGCTCAGACGGAAGAGGGGGGAAATCACATTCCGCAACTCGACCAAAATCTCTTAGATTATTTTCGAAAGGGACGTAAAAAAAAAGGGGTATGGAGCTGGACAGCAAATTCGCAAATCCTGAAGCCGCCTGGAAGCGGTGCGCAAAAGAAAAAAACCTGAAGGAAGACAAAGGGGAAGGAGTTTGCAGGGGCTGTGATGTGGGAAAAAAATGTCGCAATCAAGATCAGTGGAAAAAGGACACCTTCGAACAAAGTGGTCAGGCGAAAAAGCCAACAAAAAAAAACCCCCAAAAACAAAAAAAACCCAAAAAACCCCCCCGAACTGGGGCCCCCCAAACCCCCCAAAAAACCCCCACAAAACGGCAGAAAAAACCCTGTGTCATCGCTTGATAACAAAGGGGCAATCGAGGGAGAGAAGACTAAAGAGAGGGGGAAAGAGACATGTCGCGGCAGAGGAAAATAGGGGCTCAAGGGAGCAAACGCCGATAGGCGATATAAATTTAGCGGGGACTCAGCGAATTAAAAATTAGGCACTTGAAAAGTCTGGCGGGTACTACTCAAAAAGGCAAAGGGGATGGAGAGCTTGGCAAGGACTCGCAACGGACAGGGAGCAAAAAACACCAAGGAGGAACATAACTGCGTGAACCCTTGGCTCCCCGCGGTGCAAAAGGTCGGAAAAAATTCAGGAACGCGACTGCAAGAAATTTGCCTTTAAAGGGGAAGCAAGGGTCTTGAAAAAAAAAAGATCCAAAAGGGGGGAAAGAATGGGAGAAACGGGCTGACCTTTGGGAAGAGTCGGCTGGCGAGAAGGAAAGAGTTCTGCCCGCACAGAAAAAGAAGCCAAAAAAAAGTTCTAGTCCGTGAAAATCATTCTTCGCGAATAAGTTGAAAGCCCATAGTCAAGAAAAGGGGCTCAAGGGAGGCGACTAGTCTTGCGGCTCTGAGCTGGCCGCCTCATTTTAGAGGGGGGTCGAAAACACGAGGAAGGAAGGACATTGGGGTTGCCTGACATCAGCACAGCACTGGGGCTAAAAGGAAAACAAGAGGGCGGATTAGCAAAAAAATTTTAAGGGAGGGGACCATCCAACAGCAATTTGCAGGGGGAATACCATTTCGTAATCCAGGAAGTAGCAGGAGTTTACGAAGGACGAAGGCAAAGGAACGGGTAACGCGAAGGAAAAAAGACATGTTATTACAGAGCAGAGAAAAGGACGGAAAGGGGAAAAAGAGTCTAACAACAGACTCTTAAAAAATTGGAAGGGCGAAGCCTCGCCGCGAGTGCAGTAAGTTCTCTCAGGAGGCCTGTGAAGGGGAAAAAGGGGCCGTTTTGGCGAAAGGACACGAACCAGAAAACGAGGGCTGGCGAAGAGATTTCGAATGGGAAAAAAAAAGGCAAAATTTGAAAAACGCAGCGTCTAGAATGCGGGGGGAGGAAATCACGCATATTGGTCAAGTAGCAAGGAAAAAAAGAGAGGGTCTGGAGAAACTACGTCCCGGGAAGGAGGGCCTTAATATGTACCAAGTTCTCAGGGAGAGGGGAAGAAACAAGACCCTGCGGGCCAAAAATAACAAAAAAAGGACAGAATTTGCTCCCCTCAGGGAAGCGTTGGGAAGAGAACGAAAGGGTCGCGAAAAAGAGGGAAGCGGGAAAACGGAGTCCCCCAGCAGGGGAAAAAGGGGTGCGTCTCTTGGTTGGGGTCAATGATGAAACTCGTCTAGCCAAAGGCTCGCTTCAAAGAAAAACTGCACAAGGGGAGAGGGGAAACACGACTGTTTTTGCGTTGCTTTTGGAGGAAAGTCATGCGTTCAAAAAAGAAGAGCGCAAAACGAATCCGACGGATTAAAGGCACCGAGTTGGGGACCCAAGGGGGCGAAAAGAATGGAAGTTGTTCTTTTGAGTGTGAGCGGGAGTGCGATTATTGCCAAGAAAAAGGCAATGCAAGCCGTAACGTCCACCCATATTCTCCAAAAAAGAAAGTAAAAAAGAACGGAGGCGCGTGGGGCAAGGAGAACGAAGCTATTTGACTAACGCGAAAAAGCCGCTTCGCCATGGCTCCCAAGCCCAATGTGCTTTCAATCTGTTCGAAATAAGGGAAGGGAGACCAGGGGAGGAAGACGCAGAAAAGCGCCTTTGCCCAATCAAATCGGGTCAATATTCAAGAAATGCCAAGGCTTAGAGGGGGGAAGAGTTGCTACTGATAGTGGGTCGAAGGTTTCCGACGCCAGGGTTGAATATAGGAATTTGAGGGAAAGAGCGGCACACCATAAGAAAAACTGAAATTGTCAAAAAAAGGGCGGGTTCGACAGACTTCAGATTTGCCGAAGGAGGTGGAAAACAAACACGGAACCCTTCTTCCGTAATCCGAAATGACACGAAAAAAGTAGAGTGTTGGTACGAGGGGGCCGAAGAGCCGATGGTGCCGCGGCAAAAAGAACAACAAGAGGAAAACGTTTAACCAGAAAAGCCGAATTTAAAAAGCCGAAGAAGGCCGCGTGAAAGTCTCGGACCAAGTGTCCCAGGGCCAGATGCAAAAGAACATGACGTCCCGGTGTGCGAAAGAGGCCAACCGTACGTTGTTCCGTCAAACAACCGCCAATATTTCTGGGTCTCGAAAGGTTTCCTGCAAAAAAAAAAGGGGGAAAAAAACAGTTTCACAGGCACTGCAACCACGGTTGGAAAAAAAGGGTATCAAGGGGGAACAGAGGTGCGTTTGGGGCGATCTAGAGTCAGTTCGCCAAAGGCCAAAAAATCGCTGCCGAACACGGGACAGGAGACAAAATGATCCTCCGGGGGAGGGCGCATGGACTAAATCCTGCCAAAACATTTGACCAGCCGGGGCCCCTTGATGGTTTACCCTCAAAATAAAAGGTTCCAACGAGAGATGACTAGTTTCAGCCTTGATCACGGGCGGGGGCCAGGCCCAAGAAGGAACTGGAAGTGCGGGGCCGTAGGTTTGAATAAAGTGAAGACCCGCAACCTTAGGAAGAAACTGTTCCAGGGAGTCTCCAACCAACAGTCAGGAGGAAAAAAAAGCCGATGGCCCAATGGCAACGGCCGTAAACATTGAAGGTCCCCGCGACAAAGCTATCTCCAGACGACACAGAAAAAGAGGGATGGGGAGGAAAAACAGCGAGCAATGAGTTTCTCCGAAATGGTCGAAGGGACATGTTCAGAGGGGAAGGGATGCAGGTGTAAAAAGAAAAAAAAAGACGCAAAGGGGGAAAAACGTGGAAAGAATACCGCTCAAAGGTCTTTCAAAAGCATCAAAGGAAAGGAGAAAAAAAAGATTGAGGAATCTGAAAAGGGAGGAAAAAAAGGGGTCAACGAGGCTCCGGGGATAAAAGGGGCAATGGGAGGGGCGACCCGTGAAAATCTTCCTCAAAGGCCCGGCATCTTTGGATACATAAGAAGCAAGGAGGAAAAATAAAAAAATTGAGCAGCGGGGGGGCCGGATCTCTGCGAACGCCTACTTGCAAAATCTAAAAAGTAATGGAGACAAAAGAAGGGAAGACGTTGTTGCCAAAAAGTAGGTAAATTCATGAAAAAGGGGAAAAATAAAAAAAAGAACTTCTCCCAAGAAGAGCCAGTCGAACTGACGTAGTGAGAAAACCTTAAAAAAAGGTCTCCAAATCTCTCAAGGGATGAAAAAAGGGAAAGGAAAGCGTCTCAATCGAGAAAAATGAAACTCTGGCATGTGTTCGGGCGCTGCAAAAAAGGAGGGGCCTGTTCCAAACAAATCCGTTTGATAGTGGGGAAAAAGCAGAAAAGAAAAAGATGTTCTATTCAGAAATCGTCCGCGTTATTATTTTCGGGACCGGCAGCGAAAAAATGCGAAAAACACGAAGAGGGACCCTTCTCAAGCACTGCTTTAAAGAGGGGGGGCGCAAACGGGGAAAGAAAGAAGGAACGAGGCAAAAAAACAATTTTTCGAAAAGTTTGACTTTAGGGGGGAACCTCAAAGGGGGGAAAGAGGCCAACCAAAAAACCAACCCACAAAAAAAAAAAAAAAACCCCAACAAAAAAAAAAAAAAACAAAAAAAAAAAAAAAAAAATTAGGGGACGAACTAGCACTCATGCCGGGTAGGACAACAAAGGGAGGAAAAAAAGACAGACGCTGGCAACCGGGGATCGTGAGACCGAAACCTGCCTTTTCATCTCTTAAAAAGGGGGGGAAAGAGACGCCGGGACTCGACAAGGACAGTTCGGCTAACAGATGAAACATTGGGGTGCTATGGGGAATTGACTCGAAGCAAGAGGGAGGGAATAGGGGTCTCTGAGCTCAAAAACACCGAGGATCGCAAAAAACCGCAGTTCTGGGCTGGAAAGAGACGGAAAAAAATCTAAGAAAAAAAGAGGCACAGGGCCGCTCAAAAAGAAAACGTCAAAAGAAAAAAAAAGGAATGAGGCCATTAAAAAAGAAGGGGAAGGGAAAAGACAACTCGTTCAAAATGTTGACTTCGCTCCGGACTCCGCGGCGCAAGGAATGGAAAAGATGATCTCGCGAAGAAAAAAACTGAAGAGGGGAAATGGCCGATGAACGGCTGATTTGGGAAAAAGCCGAGCGCTTGAAAGAAGATGAAAAAAAAAGCATAACAGAGGAAAAAAGCACAAAAAAAAGTGCACGGGTGGACCTCCGGGTCAGAAAGAGGATCCGTAAGAAGTCCGGGGGGGGAAAGGAGAATGCAGGTTCAAAAAAAGGCTGCTAAATGAATAGGACGAAGATAGGCTCTTATTGAAGCTGCGGCCGAAAAGGAGGTATTTCGAAAAATAGGGATAGTAAGGCGAAGGAAAGTTTTTGAAGGGGAAAAAGCATCCAAAGCGGGGAAAGCTACGGGGAGGAAAAAACCCTAGGGGCCAAAAAAATTACTCGCGAAGAGAGCCGGCCTGGGAAAACCAGGTTAAACCAAGTCAGGAGCAATGACGGGAGGGGAGCCTCGCAAAAGACGTTTTGAACTAGCTGGCAACACGGGGAAAGAAGGCGGGAATCGAAAAAAAAAA
>Ga0179593_1567611_pt1 | contig 18423 bp, 17 predicted proteins | sample CZODoug2_1_08_16_FD_185931 | JGI IMG/M metagenome (GOLD analysis project Ga0179593, IMG submission 185931) | Vadose zone soil fungal communities from Angelo Coast Range Reserve, California, USA - CZODoug2_1_08_16fungal (PacBio error correction) | ecosystem: Environmental > Terrestrial > Soil >...
ACCAAAGAGATCAAAGGGGCGGTGAAAGGGTCGAGGGGGGTCCAAATTCAACCCCTTTTCGATCGCGGGACGGGTACTCACCTGAGGAAGATTAAAAAGATGGTAGTCGGCCTTATCAAAGAGCTGCATGTTTGGGGGGTGTTCAGGAAAAAGGTGGGCGATTGCACTGGGTCAATAGGGTAAGGCTCTACAACCGTTGCAGGAGGGAAAATGCAAAGATAGGGGGGGTGGGGAGGGTGGGCGTGGCATGTTCATAATTGTTCAAGGGAGGATCTAAAAGGCCTGGCGATTAAATGGGTTGGAATAAAGGAAAAACCAGGATCGTTCTAGCAGAAAAAAGAACGATTTCTCTTCTCAAGAAGTAAAAAAAAGGCGTATTCGCCCAAACATGGGTTAATGAACTGCGTCCGAAAGTGGACTGAAGCGCCCAGGGATTCATAAGTTTGAAGGTGCCTGCGTGGTTGGAAAAAAGGTAATCACCTGTGGTGAGGGCGTTGGCCAGAAATCAAGTGCTTCCACATAAAGGGGGGGAATTAGCATCGCGGCTTTCTTCCAATTAACAGGATTTCTGGCTTACGGCGGACGAGCCGGAAACGAGAAAGTGTGTTTCAAGTAGACGGGCTGATTAGCTAGGGTGGGGGGGAGAAGGGGGGGGAGGGAAAATGAAAAACGGAACCATGCGATCCCCCAACGCTTTGTGGGGTGTGAAAAGAATCAGGAAAAACCAATTTCTTCCAAGCCGCACGGAGCCGCTCTATGCATGGATTGCCGGGTGAACCAAGCAGGGGGGAAACGCAGCACCACAGGCTAAATTGGGCGGGGGGGATTCGAAAAACAGCGAAACAGACGGCGGCGGGGGAGGACATCTACTCGCGGAGGTTGGCTCTAAAGGATTTGGGAAAACGAGGCAAGGGGAAAAAGTGACTCTCCGGCTTCTCTTCACTAAGGTCGGCGAAAAAAAAAAACGCTGCGAACTAACGTCACTCCGGAAGACCTGCATCAACTTGGGTAACCGAATTGGGACAACAGTTGGCAAACAACGTGGATTGAAACACATCGAAGTCCTGGCGGGGAGGGAGGGGGGGGACTTTGGGGTAGGAAGATCTGGGGGGGATTTATCAATCTGGGCCCAAAGGGGAGGATACAAAAAATCTTGAAGGAGGAAAAAAACGGAAGCGGGCTGATGCTTTCCTCGCCGGACGGGTTTGGGAGTGACTCACACGTTCAAATAATGAGGGCCACGTTTTCCAAAGACCGGGGGGGGCGGGGGAAAGGGGGAAGGACGTAGTCTTTTGGACCAGTCAAGGGATGTAGGGAGGAGGTTAAGAACTCGTCAGAGAAGAAGCTCGCAGAATTTGGGACTAAAGGGGGGAACGAGAATCTGGACCGAGAGGCGAGCGGCGGAAGGGATTCCAAAGGCAGCAGGAGATTTTAAGAGATGCGTGCCGAACCTCGGGAAAAAATTGCGGAGGGGGAAAATCGTAACTGGAAAGCACCATTATGCAAGCGGATTCCTTGGGTGCACGGAGCTATCTGGAACTCAAGAGAAGACTTGAAACCGAGCCTGAATATGCAGGAAGAAACTGAAGGGCAAAGGGGGGGGGAAAAGGGGGGCCGGCGTGGAACTGGTGACATTATTTTTCCACCGGCGGGGAAATGAATCGGGGACGCGGGGCAAGGAAACCGCTTCTTGAGAGGTCGCGCCCTCGGAGAGTAGGAAAGATTCGACGAGGGAAAATGGGGCAATCCTCCATATGCAAAATCGCCTCTTCCAATGTAGACTAGGATTTGTTTCAGGACGCGTTCCGCCGGAAGCGGGAAGACAGGGGAAACTTCAGGGAAAAAACAGTTACGGGGGGGGAAAAAATCCGCGAAGCCGGAGCCCAGGGTCCATGAAAATTGAAGGTTATCGGTAGGCAAGGAAAAAGGATGTGGGGAGAGGACGAAAATTTTGGACGCCCACCGGGCTGGATAAGAGAGGGTTGAGGAAAGGGAGGCGAGGGGTGGTCACGAAGAGGAGAGTTCGTCGGAGATAGATCTCAAAAAAAGGAGGAGGGAAAAAAAACTGGATCTTCGTGCAACCAACGGACGCGCAAGTTTTGTTCAAATCCGGAGAAAAAAAAAAAAAAAAGAATACAGGAAAAGGTGGTCACGTCCTCTCCCGCCAAGGCTTCACGGGAAAAGAAGAGGACAAACAAAAAAAGTCTAGGGGAAGGCCAAAATGCTTCCCGGGGAGGACAAAATCAAACATAAAAAGGGGCCGCGACTTTATCTTAGGTTAAGGCGAAGGCCAATAGGAGCCTCGTCTAAAAGGGGAGGCTCTGAAGGGAAAGGGTGGAAGGGTAGGCGGATTCCTCATCCAATGTCAAGGAGAACGCTTCTCAAAGCCGGGGTTTACTTCCCTGGAGAGGGAAAAAGAGAAGAATGAAGAACAGCCGTGGAATTCAGCAACCACACCAGTTTCCAAAAAAAGGCCGGGACAGATAAAACCCATTCAGTACGTTGAAGAGAGGGGAATTCGATGGGAAATCGTTCCGGTCGCTAGGGGCCGTTGGAAACAAGGAGGCTTGCATACTGCATCGCAGTTACGAGGAAAAATCCGAAACGAGAGCTGGCTACAAAGTAGAGGGAACCCATCGCATCCAAAACAACCTGAAAGAATGAGCTCTATCGAGAATCGGGGAAATGTCGCAAAGGGGAAAAAAAACGCGAAGCGACAGTAAATAGACGATAATGATTTTTTTGGGTTCCCGACGCCAGCCAGCAAAAAAAAAAAGGACTGGCAAGCGGGGAACTGAAAAAAAAGGAGGGAACCAAAAGGGACTTTGAACGGGGGGCAGAAGGGGTTGACGGAAGAAACCAAGGGGTCCGGCGAGGAAAAATCAGCCACAAGAAAAAAAAGTGGAGGGTTAAGAAGTTGGCTGTCAAGCCGCTGGCCCAGCCTCATTTAGAAAATACAAAGGGGAGGTCGATGAATCCCCAGTACAACAGGAAGCCGCAAAGCTAGGGGTTGAAGAAAAATGTTGGAACTTCGTTGCACCGACGTGAATTGAGAGAGCCTCGATCTTCCCTAAGGTGATGCAGGGGGAGGGCTCAGATGTGCTACCGCGCTTAAATCTTTAAGCGTGGTTGAGACCTAATAGTGGAAGGGCCGAAGGAGTCCGAAAGAGAATGGAAAGTTCAAAAGAGCAAAGGCGGCGGGGGGAAAAACCGCAATGCAAGACGTCTGGTGGAATGTAGGGTTTTTCGAAAGAAACAGCGGAGAATTATGCAGGGGTCACTGGCGCTGACCATTCGGACTCACCCGGCGAAAAATGCATAGAGCAAAAAAAAGCCATCTGGAGAACTGGGATGAGCGTCCGAACGCAGCAAAAAAGCGGCTCGCGGATTAAGGAATGTGGGCCGCTCAACAACAGACCTCAACTTTCTAAAAACAACCAGAATAATCCACAACTATCTTGCCGGGTTCTTGACAACTCACCCAACTCTTGCACAGATTCAAACAAAGAGGAAGATTAAGCGAAAACGAGAAAGGAAAAAAGGACTCCAAACTCCTGAGACAAGGAAGCCCATCAAAGGACCTTTCGTTCAATGGAAACTAAAAGGGGAAAACCGAAGCTCCTGCAATCTATCAAAAAAACACCAATCGGAAGGAGACAAAAATTTTGAAGATGGCCCTTACTCTATTACAGTCAAAACCCAGATAATAAGGTTAACAATTCTTAAGCGTCTAGCGCGCCAAAGGAGGTTTCGGGGAGACCTGGGGAATCGGCCCAGCGAAATAAAACGTCGTCATATTTATATCATCTGCCAAGAGTTACTCCGGACCAGTTAGAATGCTAAAAGAACTTGAGACAAATGGGAACATCGCGTCCTCAGCAACAGTCTGAAGAAGAAGCCGCAAGGAAGACAAATATCATCTTTCAGAACCTTCTGAAAAGAAAAAAAATGCACAGAGGGAAAAGGGCTCCGGAACAGCCTATACTATCTAACGGGGAGGAAACAGTCACGCCTATCAGGCTCTACTACGCACGCTCCTCGCAAAGAAAAAGACCACCTTTTGAAGAGAGTGTCATCTGGATCTCTCGAAGAGGTAACTAGATAGAAAAAAAGGAGGGAGATAAAGGAAGAAGATCAGAGGACAGAGACGCAATTGTAGACATGGAGGTGCGAGCGCCGGGGCGCTTCGAGCGCGGAAAGGTAAAAAAGGATAGGGGGCTGAAACGGCGAGTTTGTGTGGGCAGAAGGTCCCTCTGAAAAAGTGGCGAAGGAGAAGGGTGAAAAGCTGAGGGAGAATTTCGAAGTACGACGTGGGGGGGGGGGGAAAACTCAGCGTTGTAGGGCATCAAGTTGCTGGGGTAAACTTCGAAAAAGGGCAGGAAAAGGCCGATTTATGAGAACCGGGAAAGCCAAAAAAGTCCCAGTAAAGGATGCGAGCACGCCTTCCCGCCCTTTGTCGTAGTTCGCAAACGAGACTCAGGGGTGAACTGCTTACTTAAGGCCCTTTCCTTCAGCTCGCCTGGGGTAGGGGGATTGCACAGGCGTAAAAGGAATAACGGGGAATAGATTTCGGGACATTGCCCTCAAGGCCAGAAGGCTGGACTGGAAAAGGACGGAGTTTGCGATGAGGAGCAGCTTCGTCCAATGAAGCGTCTTCTGAGTTCTTTACGCGGAAGCAAGACGATTTGGAGAGTGACGGAACACCCCCCCCCTTCTTCGCTAGTGGTTGCGAGAAAGGTGGGGAGCGAGGGAAGTTGGAGTGCCCATTTCCGGCGTCCGCTTGTTTTTTTGGAAAAGAGCAAAAGCATCTTAAAAGGGGAGCCAGAAGCAATGGAGGTCTTCCGGGTGACAGAGGACCCAAAAACAAGAGGCCACCTCCGCATAAGGGGGCGAGGTGGATTCTAAAAAAGCATTTGGAAAAAACCGTGGGGGAAAAGGGGAAAATCGCGAGCATGTGAGCGGACGCTTTGTGGTGAATAGGCCGGAGGAGATGGGAGAAAGGCTATTCTTCACTATCGGCGGCTCCAACCTCAGTGCCAAAATCCGCGGGTAAAAAGACGACCAAGGAAAGCTCGAGCAGACAATTCGGAATTGCCCACAGGTGGAAAAACGTGGATGAAACCATCTCTGCTTCCTAGGGCATGTTGTATGGAAAGGGATGGTGGTAAATGAAGGCACAAAGCGGGCTTCGTCCGCCCAAAGGAACTTTAAAAAAAAAGGCTCGTGTCTACACGTAAACTGCTGGAGGGTGTGAAGAAGGGGGCTGAGTGCGTTCGAAATCCACTGGGGGAAGAAAGCTGACAACGAAAGGGGGAAAAAAACCGGGGGAAGAACTTTTGAAGGATTCGTTGGAAACCAGTAAGTGAAGGAGAGGAAGAAGCAGGGTTTGCTACGGGCAGACTTTCCTGCGCGCGAGTAAACCTGGGGATGGTGAATGGGGAGAAAAAACATCTTTGACCAGATTAGGAGAATCTCTAGTCCACTGAGTTCCGGGGCGCAAAAAAAAACGGGGGTCCAGATATTCTTGCACCGCTTTAAAGTTGGGGTCGGCATCGTAACGGGAGAAGCCATGATTCAATCAAGTATTCCTTGGGGGGGCTGAGTGAAAAAGGAGGAGCAAAGGGGGGAAACGACTTGAACGAAAAAGCCAAGCCTGCTTCCATCGGAAGAAGGGGAGCTTTGCCGGGGGGGGGGGGGGGGCGGTCAGGGTATTAATGAGAAAAAACTTAGAATCTTTTATAGGACTCACCGGGAAGGTCAAATAAAACAAGTCCTTGAGAAGCGTTCGCGCCCTCTCGAGATGCAGGGGGGTCTTATTAGAGGGGAAAAAGACCTAGAAAAAACAAAACAAAAAGGGTGCATGAGGGAGGAAATGTATACTCTATTGATTACTCGGGACGATGCAGGGGCCGCAAGAAAATGCACGTCTCTGAAATTTCTTTTTGCTTGAAAAAACCGGAGGGGAGGAAGGGGAGGAAGGCAGGAGGTAGGAGAGGGGGCGGCGTCGGTGACAGGGGAAGAAATTCAGTTTGCTTGGGAAAAGGAAAAATGGTGGAAGCGCAACCAAAGCTGATGAAAAATTTCGAAGAGGGGACTTTCAAAACTTGAGCAGCGTTGGTCACGAGGAACAAGAGGGGAGGGGTCGAGATAGGAGAAGAAAAGATGAGGAGAGGAGAGATGAAGAAAATCTTAAAAAACCAAAACGCTCAATTTTTGAAAGACCGGCGAAAAAAACGATTGAGCAGCGTGGTGGGAAAAAAAGGGTCCAAAATCCGCCACATAATGCTTCACGGTCACCGCCGCCGGACCAGGAGAGGACCAATTTGAACTGGATTTGAGGTCCAGGGGCACGCATTGGGGGGGGACGGAAGTTCGCAAATCCTCACTGCAGCGGGACCGAAAAAAGAATATCAGAGTACCAGGCGCGTTGGGGTGTGGCCCCAGCAAACGTTGGGGCGACGCTCTTCCTCATAAAAAAAAAGGATCGAGCAGGAAAGGAGGGCCGCGCTTCTAAGGAGCCAGGGGGGTTTTGGGGGCAAAGAAAAGAACGAGAATCGGGAAGCCGGGAACCTGTTACAGCCCTCAAAAAAGGGAAAACCAATCCGACCGCCAATTGGCAAGCTAAAAAACAGCACTTGGATGGCGCGTTCAAGAGTTCCGAGGGGGCGCTACGATGGAAAAAAGGATACAGAGAATTTTCATCGCGGACACATGCAGAGTCCGAACTCGGACATCAAAGGGGAGGGGGGTCAAGGGCAGGACACTCAAATCTCTGGAAAAGCGCATCCGCATAAAAAGGGGAACTAGCGGAGAGTAAGGGGGCGCGCAAAGGTCGGAACAACGAAAAATGTTAATACCATAAATGCCCGGGATCAACCCATGTTAAGCGAACAAGGATTGAGCGTCGAAATTTCGGGAAGAGGGTCTGGAACCATACGTTCTTGTGGGACTGGTGAAAGTGGAACGGGGAACGAAGAAATGCGTCCGGCGAGAAAAAAAGCAGAGAACACAAAGGGAAAAGGTGAACGGTGAACTGGCGAAAGCAAGCGGGGCCAAGAGCAGATAAAGAAACTAAAAAAAAATATTCCATCCACAGAAAAGTAGCAAGCCGCAGGTGTTTTAAAAAAGGGGGGGTTTAAAGAAATGGTGCTCCTGACGAAATTAAGAAGAGGCCACGTTACCCACGTGGGGGGGGATGCAGGGCGAGCAAAACACTAGTGCTAGCAAAATTCAGATAGTTCAGAGAGGCGAACCTGGGAGGGGACCATCGTCAGAAGGGCGTTCAACAAACTCAGTAAGAAATGCAGAGGGAGAAAAGTGAGAAAAAAAAAAAGGGTCACGAACGGTTGGGGTTACATCTGTGGGGGGACGAATCCCAAGAAAAACTGAAGCAATTATCGAGGTGGCTGCGGAAGACGTTCTGGAAAAGGGTAGCAAAACTGCAAATAGTCTTCTTCCGATCTGGAAGAACTTGGGTTTGGGTGAGGCTCCGCGGGACAAAAAAAAAGATTCTGCAAAAATGGGAGAGGGGGGGAAGAAAAAAAATGAAAGACAAACATCGGTCTCAAAAACTTTATCGCAAACCCACCAACGAGCGAAAACAGGAAAAAAAGGGGAACAACTCGCCACAAGTCTTCCATCAGAGGAAGCGTAGACCGAAAGCGGGAAGGGGGCCGTGAGAAGGTTCATAAGAAAAAGACCGCCGAAAGAAGACCAGCCTCGCTTTCGTTCCATGCCCAAGCAGAAGGCCAACGGTTGATTACCGCTCCTCAATCGAATACGAAACAAAGTATTAAGAATGGCTCTATTTAGGAAATGGCCAAGAAGGGAAGCCATTCAACCCAGGGGCCCACTCTTGTTTGGGATAATAGGAAGGGGGGTCAGAGCGAAAGCGAAGGGTCAGAAGTCTCTACTATTGCTCTCGCACGGCTAGATAAATCTACATCGCCAAGTATCGTTTCAGAAGAAGCCATGGCAGGGGGAGGCATGATACAGACGCCGGGGAGCGCCTTGAGTAAGAAAAGTTCTGTTCTGCATCATCACCGATTAGGGGAAAAAAAAAAGCCCCGATCCAAGCACAGGAAAAAACGAACACAACAGAAGGATCCTGGGGTGAGAAGTCCAAACCCCTCGCCCTATCAAATATATCACCAAAAAAAAAAAAAAAAAAAAATTCCAAGGGTGATTACAAGGAAACTCGAGAGGGAAGCATACGCCAAAAGGGAAAACCACCGCGGAGGGTCCTACACTTTGGCTCTTTCTCTGGTCTCAAAGGGGGGATAGTAACACAAAACGGAGGAGGAAGATAGATATTAAATAGAATCTATCCAGAGGGGAACAAGTGAGGGACGCAGAAGGGAGTAGATCTCTTCGATCAGTGGTGTACTCACCGTCGAAGATAGGGAGAAGAAGGAGGGTTCGACGGATCCAAAAAGGTGTTGTGAGAAAAGAAAAAATCTACGATATTTTTAAGGCGCGGGGGAAATCAGTGATCGACTGGAAAGAATGTTGCTGAGGCAACGGCGAATTCATCGGCGCGGTGGTTGTTGTGGGGGGGGGTTGCTTTCCTCAAAAAAAGGGGAGGTAACGGAAAAAAAAAAATGCAGGTTCGAGAAAACTAAGCCGGGGTCGCTTCTAAAGCTGTCCTGCCGTTTTCTTTCGAGAGACTAAAAAGAGGGAGCGTCGAAACTATTTCGCGACTCGCTCTCCTGATGAAAAGCCAAGTATTCGCCAGGGGGCAAAATGCTTAGTCAGGCCATTTCTTCATCGGCGCAGGTCCTTACTAAAGTGGAAAGGAGGTGGATTCATCTTGCGGCGCGGAATAGGGGGCATAAGGGGGGGGGGTAAAAGCAAGAAACTGGCTTCCAGGAGAAAGTTCTTTTGCTATTCGCATCGTCGAAAAAGTTTGAAGTTCGTGCTTACGAGGATCGCTGGAAGAAGTAATTTTGGGTGGCAAAGAGGAGGAGGGGGGGAAAAAAGTTGGCGCAGCAGAATGTCGGGAAGAGCTGCCCCCTTAGGGGGAGAAAATGTTTTTTTTGACGCGAGGAGGCAAGACAGGAAGGGGGGCCAAGAGCTCCGGAGCAGGCAGCTATTCATTTCTTAGGGGGAAGCCGGGAGGGAACCCAGAGCAAAGTGCCTCATCCAAAACCGCATAAGGTTCGCCGGGGGGTATTCCAACCCCAGGATTGCGGTGGGAGCCTCGACTCGCGGATTGGCTTCTTCGTTGTGTTTGAAAAGGCCTTTCTGCGGTGGGAGAGCCGGCTGCGAATTCTCTTGATCGCGGCTCACACCCGAGGGGATCAAAAGAGGGTAGAGTCCGAAGAGGGGGTAACTCTCAAGGAAACAAAATAGCTGCAAAACAGGAACAAGTTCCACCCACGTGGAATTGAAACGCGGCTTCCGACGGAGTGGACTTTATTGGGGAAGGAAATAGATGAGTTGAAGCTGGCCCAGATTCGTCGGCAAACAGAAAGACACTCGGAAACAAAAGCAGTGAAAGTCAAAAAAAAGGGCACGGCTTGGGTGCTTTTGTACTCGCAGGGAAGAGTCCAAGGAACGGATATGCTCAACTAAAAAAAGACAACTTAGGGTGGCCAAAAAGGGTTTCCGACGTAAGTCGTTGCGCAAGGCAAAGAAAAGGTCCGGGGAGGGGGGAAGGAAATCCTGAAAGCAGACCAAAAAAGATCAAAAAGTTTTCCGTGTTCGAACGGGGGCGCGCAGAGAGTTGATGGGCGATCGATCTGCCATGAGTTCGATGAGTGGTCATGCGAAGGAAAGAAGATTCCGAGCGGATAGGAATCGGGCTGGAGAGGCAGTATGACAAAGTCGCTCCATTTTTTTTTCAACACGTTAGCTCTTCTTAAAAAGGCCTCACCCTCCGGGGCATCTCTTCCCAGAATTACTTAAAGATTACCTTCCGGTACGGGGACGTTTTGGGACGTTGCGATGTACCTGTGGTATTGGTCTTTCTAGCAGTCAACCCTTCTATGCCGCGGGGGTCCTCGAAAATTTGCTTCTTCTTAGCTCACGTGCTTTCCTCTAGTTGTATCACTCAGGGTAATCCTCCCCTCAGGAGACCTTTCTGAGTCTCAAGAAGTCACAGGAAGTATCGAGCTCATCTCGACGGGGGGTGCTTCTCTTGCTTCTTCTTTCTCCCCCCCTCCTTTAGAGGTGTTTTCCTTTGTTCAGGCTCAGAGAAATCTGGACATTTCCGCCTCTGGCTTGGCCGCTTGTGGGAGTCTTTAACCGCTGACGCGCTTTAGTTTCTGGAGAGGTCGGGAAGATGACAAGAGAGGGGTGGAGGAATAGCGTGCTGCTGAATGGTCGTAGAAAAGTTCTCTCTCTCTTCCCTGGGTACGGGGGGGGATATGCGCGCACCCGCCGAAGATACGTAGTGGGAGACCTTTGACGTACGGGTTGTAGCTTCGTTTTTCTGTTTCCGAGGTAAAAACGTGCGAACGCAGTCTTTTTGTGCGAAGCGAGAGGGCTTTGGAAATTAAGGGCCTGTCCGGCGGGGGGACATTTAATGCCATTAGGGTGTGCGGAGAGGGGGAAGTTTTTCCGCTCCCCGGCTGCTCAATATCGGGTAAGGCCATGTGGGGCAAAAAACTGTGGGATCCCGATTGCCACGGGGATGAAAGGGGCGTAGCTATACTTCTCAAGACACACGCATTGTGGGGGGACAACACTCTCGACGTCTGCTCGTCAGGAGGCGGTGCATCGAGTTTTGTGGTCTTCGGGTCAACGCGACGCTCAATTTGAATTCCATAAAAACCTAAGCAGTTGGGACGCGGAAAACTTCCCGAATCCCGCACAGAAGGAAACGGGCACCGACGCGGAACTCCGAAGGAAATTCGGGGGAACAATGGGAAGGGCGAAAAGGCTTCCGCGGGAACGCAAACAGAAATGGTTCCGCGTGAAATGGAGGGAAGGTCTCATGGGGAAAAACCTCCTCAGTCGGGCAGAGGCGCTGCACTCTGGGGATTAAATTGTGAAAAAGGAAAAAAAGAGTTGGGACGAAAGGGAAAAACTGGAACCGCCACGCATCACGAGAGGGGAATCTCACGCTTCCAGGGGGGAAAGGAGCAAAAGAACGCGAATAAAGAAAAAGTCCTACTAAGTGTGGAAGGAGAAGAAACTCAATTAAACACGGAAGGAAAAAGCTCCTTCATTACTATAAAAAGCCTTGGCCATTCGCTTTAAACGTCGTTCCAAACGCTCAAGTAGCAAACCAAGGAGAAGGGAATTTGCAGCTCCAGTGTGAAGGAAAAAGAGACGGGAAATCAACGTCTGGGTCAGCGGCGGAACCACTAATCTCTGGAAAAGGGACGCATAACTCAGGGAGCGGAGATCTAGAGCATCTCGTGGAAGAGGTCGGCGATCACGGGCGGAAAAAGGTGGAGGCTCTCAGGCTCCGAGATCAACCAAGAGTTTCAACAAGAAAAAAAGACAGGAAAGATTCCGTCGCAACTCTTCCCGATAGTGCAATGAGGAACGTGGATTCATCTTTTGAAAAGTGACGGTGAACGCCACGAAAGGATGACAAAATCCAACAAACGAACAACGCGGGGCCATTTTGAAAGAAGGGGGGTCCTTTCCAAAAGAAAAGCTGGGGGCCCATGGAAGATAAAGACAAAAAAGAGTCACCATCCCCATAGAAAAAGGCATCCGCAAAAACCCCGATGTGTTGGAAGCCAGTGGGGAAAGGGGGGTGAGGCCCTGCCTGCGCGAGCCGCGAGCGTTACCTAGGGGAGGAAGGCAGGAGGAAAGGGGGGGCTAATAAAAATCGGGTGGAGTGGGGGGGGAAGAGGGATAGTTAAGGAATTCTCCGGATCCGGGATTCCGCCCAGAAGAGGGGGGGATCGGTTAAAAAGCAAAAAAGAAAAACCGCGTTCGAGGGAGGGACCTCAACCTGGAGCGTCTTGTTGTAAAGCTGTGGTGGTCGGGGAAAAAACTCAGAGTATCGGAGCTGCTGAAGCGGGTCTGGAAGGGGGGGGGATCGGTCAAAAATCAGAAAGCGGCTCAAGGAGCCACGCTGGAAGTAAAATTTTACGTGATGGGCTGGCTCAAAAAACAAACAGCGGCTCGCTTATCGCCAAATGGGTCACTCTCACGCAATCGGAGAAGGCCTCACGAAGAGAGCAGCACGACGCCACCAGTCTCCTCTATTCGCTTAAAAAAAAAGAAAAAGCGCTTCACTGGGCCTAGAGTCTCCAAACAAAAAAGCCTGGAGGCTAGGAAGCAAAACGGCCTTGAGGGAAAAGGAAAACGCCTCTATGAAGGCTAGAAGCAATCGAGAAACAACAAAGAAGTCCGAAACTTTATTATCCCCCGAATTGGAGAAATGGACCTTGAATAAGCAGAAAAAAGATCCAGGGTCTAATCCGAGGCTTTCAGTTGGGGGGGGGCCGTCTCTCTCGGCTAAAGTCCTTTTCCGAGATCGTACTATCCCAGGGAGGAGGGAACCGGGGGAAGAAATATGGTTAAGCCAGGATCGTGTAGAAGAATCCAGTTCCAATTATTAAAATGCTAACGGGGTGACTTAGAACAAAAGGGAGTGCAGCGCCCAGTCCCTCATCACAATTGGGACTTAGGAAGAGAGACCAAATGAAAAAAATATCATAAGGAGACCTTCTGCCCACCGAACAAACATGCCCTCCTTAGGAAAACGAAACATCTCCTATCTAAGAGATCCGGTGAGTACAGTAAACACTCTATCGGGAGAAGAGACGCGCGAATAAGAGGCGATGCTAAGACTTTGCGCTCTGTCGAATTGAGCTCTCCGAGAGTTAAGCTCGAGAAACAAAAAAACACAGAGGGGAAGGAATACGGAGAGATTGGGGGGGGGGGGGGGTTTGTTGGGGGGGGGGTGGGTGGGAGGGGGGGGGGGGGGGCAAAATTGCCAGACTCCACCCTGGGGTGGGGAAAATGTCAAGCAGGAAGTTGAAAAAGGGAAAATTCAAATATCTGCAGGTCAGAAGCTCTCTTCTAGCGCTTTGACTTTAAACCAAAAAAAAGGAGAACTATTCTATGGGGGTTATAGTCGGGACAAAAAGGACCCAAAAGGTGTTGGGGTTCGGGGGGGGACCTACATTCACGCTCCCCGCGTATAGGGGGGGAGGGGGCGCGTTTTGAAAGACAATTGAGCTGAATGAAGGGAGGAAAAAAAACCCAGAATACAGCGAAGGGACCCTCGGCGTCGGTGTTTGTAGTGCCATAAGTTGCAAACCCCTGTTGGGTCATACCTGGGGGGGGAAAGGGAGTGGAACCACTGGCGATGAGAAAAATTTTCAAACCAAAAAAAAAACGAACAGGGGGGTGTACTGGCGAGACCCCAGATCGAAAAGAGGCTGAGAAAAAAGGAGTCGGTCAGCCGAGGCCCTGGAAAAAAAAAAAAAAAGCACCTGGTAAAAAAGGAGGAAACGCCCCCTAGAAAAGGAATGGTTACATGAACTGGCTTTAGAAAAGGAAAGGCAAACACTCAAGGCAAAGTGATTCATAAAGGGTTTGGGGGGGGTGGGGGCCTTGCCTGGTGAGCGAGAAAGGGAAGCCGGACAAAAAGGGGATAGAGGGCAAGGGGAAATTGCCACCCTCCACCAAGGCCCACGGGCGGGGAAACAAAAAGGACCTTTCGGCCATTCGTGTGGGGGGGGGCGATGGGAAAAGACTGGGGGGAAAATTTAATCTTGTGCTGAAAACGAGGGAACACTGGAAAGGGGGGCTGGAGCGGGGGGGGGAAAAAGTTTGTGAGTCGATACTGGCCTGGAATTGACTTCGTGGGGGGGGGGTTTGGCAAAGGTCGAAAAACAGCGATGTCGGGGTTTTGAAAGAGCCTTCCCCATTTCCAGGGACGATCACCGCAGGTTTTTTTTTGAGCGCGGAGCAAGGCAAATCAGAAAAAAAAGTTACTGAAAGGGAAGCAGTAGTCCCTCGAGTTCAAGGTGCTGAAGGGGGGGAACCGATTTAACCACCAGCGCTCCAAGACCGGGGAACAAAACTCCGCATAAGTATGAGGGAGGGACGGAAAAAAACATCAGTCCCCCACCAAGGACTGTTAAGGTGGACCGGGGGGGCATCAGGAAGCGGATCAATTTGATAGTTACAACGAGGGTTTGTAACTATTCCTCTCGAGCAAAGTCCTCTCAGGGTCGTAATCCAAAAAGAACCGGACAAGAAGAAAGGAGTCACCAGGGGCAAAAAAACCGCTGTAAAAGAGGGTATGCACTCTATGAGAGAACTTTCAAAGCAAAAAAAAACTGTGTTAACGCCCGAGGAGGACGAGCAATTGTCAAAACCAAAACCAAATGGGGAAACAAATCGGCCGGCACTTCCCTGGCGGAGGGGACAGTGGGGGAATTGTATGTGGGTGGAATAATAAAAGAAACTTTGGGTGAAAAGAAAAAGCTGGAAAAGCGGCAAAAAGTTTGCGTCCGCCCAGAAGAAACCAGGGGAAAGGAAAGGGTGTTCGTTTTCCACCTTGGGGGGGCCTTCAGGGGGAGGGGGCGAAAAGTGGGGGCCAAAGAGCCGTACGAGGGGGATTGGCCGGGTCGAACAACCAACTTTTTTCAAATCAAAGCCTGGCAACTCAAAAGTACAACAAGACGTATGGTGGGGGTCACAAAAAAAAAAACATAAACCGTAAGGAAAAAGTCCAAAAGGTCTTTGGCGCAACAGTAAAAAGCGCGGGAAGGTCACGAAAATGGGGGTTTGAATACACTCGAGCATGGCAACGGGACAGAGAAGGAAACCTTTGCCTTTTGTTCTAATTGCAAACTCACATAAGTACCCAAGGCGAAACGGGGAAAGTCTCCCTTCACCAGGGTTTTTTCAGGGGAGAAGGGGACCAGGGAAAAAAAAAAAAAATACAGAGATGCGTGCCGCCGGCTGGCAAGCCATACGTTTGGGGAAATTCAGGGAGACGGCATCGCTGGCGATGCCACCATTAAGGGAGGCATCGGTTGTGCGTGACACGGGAGGAAGGGAAAAATCGGGACCTTAACCCAATCGACTGTGGACTCTTCAGTCATCCCATAATTCAAGGGGAAAGCAGGAAAGAAAAAAGTTGGGCCAAGGGGGGGGAGCTTTCCGATTGTGTGGAACGGGGGTGGGGGAGGGAGGCATTCCCCCTTCGCGTCGGAATCTGGTGGAAGCAGGAGGGGTTAAGTCCCGTGCAAGTACGCATGAAACCAAAAGATCCCTTGAAGACCACGGGTGGGTAGGGGAACCCCTCCCGAGAGATCAGTGGAAAGGGGTATTAAGGGTGTAGGGACCAATGGTTTGTCCGGGGGGGCCACTAAACCCGCAGATTGTCACAGTCCCGAGGGGGGGGGTAGAAACGATGGACTCAATTGAAAAAAATTGGGCTTCCCAGGTGAAAGGAGACCGAAAAACTGATAACGTCGGGGAAAAAAATTTCTGTTTGCACCGTTGTGCCAACCCCGGGACCTCCCAGGTGGCAAATGAAAATAAATTTGGTTCGAGGGCAAAGAACCCACGTTGAAGTTCCAAGGCATGGGTTGTTTGATGGAAAAATTTTTGGACACGCACACTATAGAAGGGTGTTTCCGCGCCATGGAAATTTCAAAGCTAACGTTCCAAAGGGGTGTTGAGAAACGAAAGTTGTATCCCCGAAGATCAGCCTCAACACACGTGGAAGGGAAAGGAGGGAAAAAGCGGAACGTGTTTCCCTCGTGCCAAGCGACGAAGAAGTGTTTTCCCAATCCGAGAAAACTCGAAGGGTATGCCAGTTTGGGACGGTGTCTTGAAAACGGGGAAAAAAAGGCCGACGTCCCGCCAACAGAAAGGGCTTCAAAGAAGAAACATGCCTCGTGAATACATTAACACGGGGGGGGGGTAAAATTGAATTTACCTGGGCCGAAACTGCCGGGGAAAACGCGGGGCGGGAACAACAAAAATAATGGACAGTGGACAGGAAAAAAAAAGAATCCTCAGCTTGAAGGCGGAAAAGGGGAGGAATAGAAAGTCCCGCCATCGTCCAATCAAAAGTGAAAAAAGCCGGGGGAAAAAAAGGGGGATTAGGGGGGGGGAACCAGGCAACAAAGCGTTGGTTCGAACGCGAGGAACCGACCTCTCACTCCGAACCGAGATGAAAAAAAAAGGGTCTCAAGGAAAGGAAAGTTTTGGTCTCAAGGGAAGCGGTAACCGAAACTCCGAAAAAAAAAAAAAATCGCAAGCCAGGATTCCTAAGCCAAAGCAAAGGTTTTGGTAAGGGGAGAAAACGCAGTGGGGGGACGAAAAGGGGGGACAACGCTCCTGGGGAGGGACGAATGTGAATCGAGCGTGTCAGCTTGTCAATTCTTTTGACGGGGGGTTTTTGGGGGGCCCAGAAAAGTACGCCAAACCAAGCGATGTGCTTGTCATAAGGAATAGCATGGCCATTAAGAAGAGTCCAAAAAAAAAGAGGGGGAAGCGCCAGGGGCACAGCGCCGCGGAACCAAAAAAAAGCAGCCGCATCAAGGAGACAAGGGGGGGGGAGCAGAACGATCGAGTAATACAAAAAGAGGTCGGCAAGACGCAAAAACTTTTCGAACACGAAGGTACGATCGGCGCAAACAAGGAAAATTGATCCACCAAGCGAGTGAAAGAAAAACATGCTTTTTTCAAAAATGAGAAAAAGCTTTTGACTTGTCGAAGAGACCGGAAAAAAAACAAATCTTCCGGCCACCTGTTGAGGTCGTACTTCCGCCGGTTTCTGAAATAACGTTTTTTGCTTTGGAACTGGGGCATCTTTTTGAAGGGGGGAAAAGGACAACAACATGAGGCCCTTTCTATAAAATCATCAGCCCATCCCGGAATGCCAAAGTGGCACGACAGCCGTCCCGGGGGAAAGGTCACCCCCAAGTTGTCCTGGGTCTGGAAGCCCACAACTCAAAACACGATGATAACAAAGACCTCTCCAATCGGGACCTCCCTCAAAAAATAGCAACCTTCCTAAGGAAGCCGCCTATTGGGGGTTGGTGAAAGAAAGGGTGTTGGCTGCTGTTCGGACCCCGGGAAAAAATGTGAGGAGGGATAAAAAAAACCCTCGATCGGTTACCGCAAGTGGGCAAAATGCATTCGCTCAGAAAGAGGCGAAGACGAGCAGCGTGTTATGCAAACTCTATATTGCAAGAGAATTCAGAAGAAACGGTTCCCGCCCCTCGTCAGCCTGGGAAACAAACCAGAAAAACTCCAAGAGGGAAGTCCGATGCGTTCCTCACACCGAAATGCCTCCTTCGAGGGGGGGGGAAAAAGCGGGGGGGTTGGAGATCCCAACACATCGCAACAACCATTATGGCTGAGGTTTGGGACTGAAAAAAAATCGGGGGTCCCTGAATCATGGGAGCTGGTGCCCATCTTTCACAAAACAAGGCCCCAAGAAACCCAAATAAGCCTGCGGGGGACCATCAGCCCGCCTGGGGGAAACTGGGGGTTTTGGGGGGGGTATGATGCTCCGAGGCAACAAAACAAGCGGAAAAATGCTGCTGATCGACAAACCGTAAGGGGGCAGTCCAACCTCCCTCTCTTCTCCGAAGTGGAGTCAAACAACAAAAATCCTTATCATCAATTCCCCCCCGGATGGGGGAAAACAAATCGCACAAACGGTCAGGGGGCAAAGCAGTATTCCACGCGTAGCAAAAATCGAGGGAAACTGATCAAACTCATCGCCAAAGGGAAATTTCTCCTCCAATGGGCCCATCCGGAGGCAACTTTGCAAAAGGGGATCCCCTCATTCCACCTTGGGGTGAACAAACGCTCCAAAAAAAAAAAATCGAGGCAATCACGTCAATCCCACCTTTGGAAAAAAAAGAAACTCAGAAAGCGGATTTGGGAAAATGGACCCGAAACGCTAAAAAAAGGGGTTCCCTACAAAACCCATGGAACTCGTGGGGATAAAAACGCTGGTTCAGGCCCGGCGGATCTCGCGACTCGAAATTCCTTTGGTCTTGGTTTCGCGAGAACATAGAAGAGAATCTTGAAAGAAACGGGGGACCAGGGGGGCAAAAGAGGTATCATCGCCATGGCCGAAGGGGTTAAATCCATTGCCCTTTAATGAAAACATGAAAACTAAGGAAATTTTTGGACCCTAAAAGAACGAACCGGCCAACCGCAGTCCGTGAAAAAAGACAACGGAGAAAGACCTCACAGCCCTCACAGAAGTGGAAACTTACCCCCGGGGGAACAAAAAGCGCCCACCGAGAGGCGCACCTTTTCCTTGGCAAGCCCCAAACACACAGTTCACCCTTAGGGAAGGTGTGGAAAAAACCCGCACATCGAAATATCGTCTACTCTCTGATGGCGCGGTGGGGGGGGGGGTAAAAAACATCCCTCGGAGAATCTAAGCGCTCTCTCCAAAGGGACTCTCAAGCACGCTACCCAAAAAGGGAATGGGGGACGCCTCGGGGGGGGGATCTCTCCTAAGGT
>Ga0179593_1405446_pt1 | contig 18422 bp, 13 predicted proteins | sample CZODoug2_1_08_16_FD_185931 | JGI IMG/M metagenome (GOLD analysis project Ga0179593, IMG submission 185931) | Vadose zone soil fungal communities from Angelo Coast Range Reserve, California, USA - CZODoug2_1_08_16fungal (PacBio error correction) | ecosystem: Environmental > Terrestrial > Soil >...
GAAGGCTGATAGCGGTATCAAGGCTGCTGGGGAGGGCCATAAGAAGCTTTTTCAATGCAAGAAAGAAGGGTGGGAGTGTCAGTCCGCCGCCAATGGGCTGAAAAACACTCCCACAACACCGTAGAGCGAAAGAACAAAAAAAACCATACACCGGACCGATCCGAAGTTTTTTTGTACAGGGGCGTCGGTCCATGTGAGAAAGGACACCACGGCAAGGAGATAAGACTACGAGCACGAAAGTCGCTAATCTGGCGTCCAAAAGGGGGAACACTATCACAGCGGGAATTCCACGGGTCACGCGTGCTCGGGGATCCGTATTAAGGACACGGGGATTTCAAAGGCAATAAAGAATTGGAGAAACTGGGCGTCCGACTTCTTAACGCAGCTAGTCTGAAAGGACGAATCAGGCAGGGACTCTCGTTTTCCGTGCAGGTTAGGGGGAAAAAGAAAGGATTCTTCGGATCTTTTACATCGTGTTTAGTTTCAGCGGCAAGGAGGGTTGTTTGTGGTTTTCTCCTGCAAACGGTCTTACTCTTTGTCCCTGTAAGTCGTGGTATCGAAGTTTCCGAACTTTGACTGGGGGTGCAGCCTCATCCTTTGGGGGGTGCAGGGGCCGGGGGTGGGTAGCCTTGGCGCTGCGCGGACGACCAGGAACCTAAAGAAAGGTCTGTAAGACCTAGGGCCTTTGCCAAGAAAAAGCTCATTATGTCTTCCGATGCTCGTGGGAACCAAAAGGCGGGCAGGACATTTGAACGGGGAATGCGTACGAGGGAAAAGCAAAGGTAGGATGCTTTGTCCCCCCAAACGGTTGCGGAGGGAGCCGGCCGAACGAGGACGACGAAGCGGTGAAGCTAACTGAAACGCGATGGCAACATCATGAGTTTAGCAGGGGGTAAACTAAAGACCCGTCGGAGACCGGCGCGCCTAAACAGGTTGGCCTATTGCTGGAAAAAATTGAAAAGGGGGGGGTGAAGCGTCAACAGCTTACCGCGCGGAGGTTTTTCGTCGGACAACGCGGAGAACAGGGGGTCTGTGGGCAGGCCCGATTGACTGACTTACTTTTCATCGCCATTGCGTAGACCCCCTAATGGAGCCCAGCACGCCCGGCTTCCCTTTGGACAATCTCCTGGATCAGGATCTATGGTCGTGTTTTGTTGGTTCGTTTCAGAAGAGAGCACCGTACAACGGGGAACAATGTGGGGGGGATTGGGTTGGGGGCGGAGGGGGGGAAATAGAACAAATAAGTCGGTCGTTGGGGCAAGGCGGGTTCAAGATGAGCCTCGGGGGGAAGTGCGTGAAAGCTAAAGCCACTGCGAGAAAAACGATTTGTGTCGATCAAAAAAAAGGTCGACTGAACCAGAGTGAGCGCCACGGTCAGATTTTCAGCATCGAAACGGCAGAAAGTTTGGGATGACGGCTTGCCGTGCTCCTCCCCCCAAAATACAGTGTTTGGTTCTAGAAAACCTTCTGCAACCGGTCGGAATGGGTTTTGGCTCACACCAGTGGGCCAGAGATATAGGGGGCATGTGGGGGGAGAAGGGGTCGGGGGGAGTGAGGGGGCCCCATTCAGGGCCTCGCCGTCCCTGAAGTTCCCAGCTTCTTTGGCGCGGAAAAGCTTATCGGTGCTTATAATGGGTTCTTCTTTGGGGGGGCGTCTTCCGTCAAACAGCGGCTGTTTGAGTGGACTGTGTTCCTGCCCATGGGATGAGAGGATTGGAAGATCTCGCACCTGGTTGGGGGTCCTTCACCGCATGAGTAATTCTGAAGGAGGCCGAATTCTCTAACTCAAAGGAGTACTCGATACAGGAGACATGCGATGAACCTAACTATCCGGGAGGTCCTGCGCAGCGAATTGTTGTCCCCGCGTGAACACATGTGTAGATATCGTCGGGATCTTCCAAGTCAATAGGCGGCTATTTAATATGCCGATAAGTCCGAGGGCCTTTAATCGTTTAAAAAATCTTCAATTCAGACTATTGTCCCCCCCAGACACTAACAATAAGGTGAATTCGGTCCAAAAGTGCGAAAAGTGGGATTGTGTGCGTGATTGTTTTGATTTGCGACCAATTTTGAAGTAAAACGACTCTTGTGGTCCGAAAAACCCCGTCAAAGTTTGAGGATAAGCTCTATTGGAAACCCTGTCGCTGAAGGCAAAAGAACTGGTGATAGGCGTTGATCCAGAGAAGACCGTTATGCTCCAGGTGAATGACGAAAAGGGGGCGCCCAACCACGTACAACCGGGGATGTTACGGCTCTGTGCTAACATTATTGTCAAAATTACCCCCGATGTTGTTTGCGTGGGTGGCCCGTGCCTGCTGTAACTGAGCAACCGTTGAGGTGTCTTGGGGCCTGACGGCCCGATATTTTCCGCTGGGGCCTCTAATCTACCGGACTCAGCTGATGGGGGGAGCGCGCTTTGAAGTCGGGAGAGGCGTTTTAAAAGAGCTCTCCACAACAAAAAATGAGAGGGAAGAAAGATCAACTGAACGCATCTTCAAAAAGGCACAAGGCGTCGATCGATCATTTGATGGGGGTGGACGCAGGGGGATTAGGCTACTGTGAAGAACCAACTTTTGGGGGGTTAAATATACTGGTCGCCCTGGAGACATCCACCTACCGGTTTTCTCTTATTCGAAAGGCTCATTGACAAGCAGAGAAGTTGTTGTTTCCGGGAGCAGACGCCGATGGAAGCAAAGGAAATACCGGTCTGAGGGTAGCCAAAAGATAATAGGACACTGGGGGGGCGGTTTCCGCTGACCAAGGTCCGGCAAGTTCAAGTACAACTAAATTCGCTTTGGTGATAACAATATTCGGGTTTTGGGCGTTCCCTAAATTGGCTGCCTCACGACGGGCGGCCTCCCTCGGGGGGCTTGGCGCCTAGTGTTGTCTTCTGGGACCATGGGCACACCTTCCCTTCTACGGTTACGGGTGGTGAGTAGATTGACTTTCAATCGCTCTGATTCTTTGTGGCGTGTGTGGGGGGAAAGTCGGGGGTTAGCCGCAAAGAAAAAGCTGCGGGCCGGGGCGGGGGTATTGGGGGAGGCGGGTGGCGGTAGACTAGGGGGAAGGGACTCATGGGGGAGTAACGGCGAAGTGGAATCCCTCCTTCTTCAACTGCTCCTCTGCTCAGTGGTAGCGTTGGGGACGCGAACGGAAACTGTGATCGGTACGAGCCCGTGGATGACGTGGAAGGGGCCGCAGGGGCGGTGAAACGAAGAATCACGTAAACTGTAGAGATTGGCCCTGGCGAGATAGGCCGATAGGGACAAACTTCCGAAGCGGGGAATTCACGGCTCCTCAATGGGGGGAGGCGTAGCCGGACATGGCGTCAGCGGAACGGACAAGGAAGCTCTTGAGGAAAAAAAAAAAAAGCTGCCGCCGTCCATAACAGCCCATACACTCAAAAGGATGAGAACAAAAGGGGGGCCAGCTTCTGAACTGTGAGGTGTACAGACGCCAGCGTCGGGGGTGGTGCGGAGGGCTTGGGGTCAGGGCCATTATATGTGTAGTTTCCGTAGGAGCTGACCAGTCATATGTAACAGTCCGTTCCGTTGTGAAAAAAAAAACTCTCCCTTGGTGAGACGTTCTTGGGGCCGCTTCGGAACAAGGGGTGTCGACCACCTTCATATTCATGCGAAATTGCGAGGGGCGCTAGATTAAAATGTAACTTCCTCAAGAATGCATTTTTTTTCAGAAAAGCTTGAACAGGGGGAAGCCCCTCCACAAGCGTACATAGAGAGGTCGCTGTAGAATATTACAACCTGCAGAGGTCAAGAACGGCTATGTAGTTAAGGGTTTAGGGGGGAGAAATCTTAGACGTCAGTCTACGGAGCGATCGGAAATTGCGTTTCGGGGAACGACACATCTCAGAGAACCGTGAGTTTTAAGGGTTACTGATAACTACTGGCAAATTAGGAAGAGGGTATTAAAGGCCTAGCGTGCGTAGTCCTCAGGGTCACTGGACGGAAAATATCGGGCCAAATGGGAGACATTCGAGGGTGTACATCCCAGGGACGGAGTCAATGCCGTCGCCAAAGATTTGAACGTTGTGTGGGGAAAACGGAAGGGCTTGCGAAAGCTGACCTGGACTTTGCGTGCACGGGAACATCTATGACTCCGAAACCCGAATTGAGACAGGCTAAGTTGAGAATCCTTTAGTCTCATGGGATTCTTTCTAGCACTCAATTGCCCCGGCCTTTTTTACTCGAGACTGCTGGTGGGGATCAATATACGATGCGCGAATGCTGGCCGCAACGCCAAACATGCATTAGTGGAAGAAAGAGATCTCTCCCACTAGCGCGGATTGGGGCCAAATTCACAGCGCATTAATACGCTGCCTGATAGGCTAAAATTTCCCCGACGTCTCGTAGGACCCGAAAAGCCAGGCTAGGGTCACCCCGATCTCAGCACTCTGAATTTAGCATGTTGCGGATCAGACTGGGGGGGAGGCCCTTAAGTTTCTGTATGTCAGCTCCGTCCGGTAATTTCCGTCACACTGCGGTCTCCGCACTCTTACGTGTAAAAAGACTCCATGGGAAAAATCGTACGTTTTGGACAGTTTTATGTCCCCGTCGGGGCCCAATTCCCCCCAAAGGAAGCGCCCGACGCAAAGGGGTTCAATGTTGATCGCAGATCAGCGCGAGCAATGGGGTGGAGGGCTTGCATCAGAACTGGAAGGAAAGGGAACTGCGGGGAACGGAAAAATTTACACAGTCACCTTCTGCTACGGGGCCGGTAATCTGGGAAAGCAAAAGCGGCACGAAGGCCCGAAAGACCAGGAGTCCGAGAATGTGGGCCAAAACAGGTTGCGGGGAAAGAAGTAGGAAATTTCCCCCTTCCGAATTAAGGCGGAACTCCCAATCTCGGAAATCCAGAACAAAGAAAGGAGATGGAATAGATATATTTGGGTGGGCGGGGCCGCGTTTTACAGAATGAGAATTCATCAGCCCCGTGGCTGAGTACTAAAGGCTTCGATGGACGGTTCGGAGGTAATGGCCAATGGCGCCGCAGGGCATAGTAACGCTTTGCCAGTCCGAGGGGAAAAAAAACGTTGACCTGGAAACCCTGCAAAGACGCCACAAACGGTTCCAGTTCAGCGAGGGGAAGGCGGGAAACGAACACCTCCAGGACCGGGGAGCTTTCTATTACAATTGTTTGGCTTTTTCTATGACGGAACCACTCTTGGCTCAAACCGTAAATATCTACACGTCTCTCGAGGCTTAGTTCGTCCCATGCGGGGCCATGGCATCATCGGCGAAATTACCTTCCTCAAAAAAAAAAGCGGGAGGGAATTGTGCGAAAGATCCGAAACTGGGCGGCAAAATTTCGGGCTCATACTGTTGGGGGCACTCCTTGATGGCTGAAACTTCCTAAGACGCCCGCCTTCGAGAAAAAATAATCCCTGGACTGGATTCGTACCGAAAGAAGCCTTAGTAGAAAAAAACATGCCGCGGGCTGTGTTGAGCTAAAGTAGGGTCAATCCCGGCGTTTTTGCTAGCCGCAATCGGGATGTCTACCGCTGACCTTATCTGCTCAGGAAGCAAAAATGGAATCCAAGAAATATGCCGGTGCACAGGGCGGACTAACCGCCGAGTCGTGAAGTGAAACCATCGGAGCAACACGCGCAAAAGAGTGTCCCTAGTCCCGAACCCTCCGGTTCGTCCCCAAAAAAAAAAAAAAAAAATCTATAGATTTGTCACGGGGGCCAATCAATGTGCTGAAAAGGGAGCGGCCTGGAAGACTGCGGCGCGGAACCAAAAAAGGAAAAAGACTTGGGGAAGCAATGCCGCTAAAGGAAAGGGGAACGCCCCAGAGGCATCTGCTACGACAAAACAGGGAGGAGGTGGGGAAATGATCAACGGGGCTAATATCTCGGGCCTACATTTGGCTAAAAATCCGTATTCCGATAAAAAATAAAAGACGGACATCTGTATGTTCGACAACAGCCGGGCGGGAAGGGCAAGGGGTGCGCACGGGCGCTCGAGAAATAGGGACGACAAAAAGCGATTTCGAAGAATCAGGACTAACGCCTGGGGCATTGAGGAAAAACGAACTGTTGATTGAAAGGGGACCAATAAATCCCCGGAGACTGTCCGGGGGGGTTCGTCGGGGTCTCGTGGGAACAACCCGCAGTAAGAATTCGGTAGTTCCAGGCTGGGAAAAAAATAATCCAGGGAAGTTCTGGTCTAAAAAATATCTAAAATAATAGTGTGCGAGAACAAGAACTTTGTCCCGAAACACAGCCCGGACTACGTAAGGGACGACGTCTCTATACTAAGTTTAGGTTTATGGAGTCGCGCTCCAAGTAATTTGTGGAGAGCAAGAAGGCCTTCGTCCCAAAGCGACGGGGGGTGTTCTGGCAAACCAGGGCACTGCCCTGGGGGAAAGAGGAGGTTTGATCCGTCTTGGATTGGAGGGGGGCAGTCTTGCGACTTAAAGATCTTAAACCGGGGTCCGGCCGCCATGGGAGATCATGGATAGCGCCCCCGTGTATTGGGGCCGGAGGATTGGAGTGGCTGCGTCTGTCGGAGGGGGAAGGGCCGTCTCGAAAAATCTACACTCAAATACATGAGTAGTGTAACCGCCGAATTTATCAAACCGTTAGGGGACGGGGTCTATTATAGTCTGATCGCATTTTCGGTGGCCTGGAAGCGGAGTACTCCAACCTACGGAAAGGTTTCTGCGATTACGAGTAAAATATGTACTATTGAATTGAAGGTTGGAGGATTTAAGGGAACACCGATTTAAGCCGAAAGGACAATACAGAAGGGGGGAAGCACGGCTAAGAATATGGGATGGAAGGGTTGTGGGGTATGGGAGAAATGCCGGAACGGAACCTACTCAAAACTATGTTGCGCGGGAAAGTAAGAGAGAGCTCGGCTCCGGGAAAACATTAGCGGATATTACGTCTGGGTTTGCTCCCGAAGCATAGAGAGGGTTGGCGGACAAGAGTTCAACTAAAAAACCATGTTCGTTCTGGGAGGAGGGAAGCAAAACCTGAGGTACAAAAAAGAACGGTCGTTTCGTCCGATGGACAAGAAGGGAAAACTCACAAACAGGGGGGGGTACGTCTTCCCGTAGAGAGTAGCAGTGAGGAACCATACGATTGCCGCGCTTGGCACACGGGTGGGCTGAAAGGGGCGTTCAATCATTCGTCGATCTCATTCAACAAAAGGGAGGAGGTCGAGCAAACACGCCTCTTCAGACAAAAAAAGTGGCCCAACGCCGATCGGGTACTAAAGCTCGCGACTCGAAACCAGTTTGGTGAACCGGTCGTGAAAAACTGTACCAACACGGCCGGGCGGGAGGTACAGGCGCGGGCCTCAGACGGAAACCGAAAATTGGTGTGGTCGCCGGCAGGGTGACATCAATCGTGGAGGGTGGTCTGGTTAGGAGGTGGGGTCCTCAGTATGGGCAGGTTGACTACACAGTACCAAGGTTCCTCCAACTGAGCTGAGTTGGACTGAGCCAAAAGGGGCGTCAGACGAGATTGGTCGCAACTAGACCAGAATAAATACTAATAGTTTAAACTTTTCCGGCAAGTAAATCAGTCCTAATTGCGTAAGGAGGATTAAAAAGGGAAATATTTCGCTGGAGAGCAGCGAACAGATTACTCCGAGACGTAAACTACCATGGAGAAGGGGAAAGCGAGAAGGAGCTTGCGCTTCGGCTGGAAGTACAGAGCAAAGAACATTGCCTGCCACAAAGGGGAGTCGACGTTCACCCTTCGCGGGGAGGGAGATTGCCTTGACGTTGGTTCCGGAGGAGAATTTCGACCACGCACACCCCTGAACTCATATCACAAAAAAAAAGGGGTGGGGCGGGAAAAAAGGAGCTGAAGGGAGAAAATATGGCGTTAAAGGAAACACAGTCGGAAAGGGGCGGACTTACGGTATTGGCACCTAAATCCGCAACATACAGGGAAGACCGCCTCGGACAGAGGAGTTCTTCGAAAACGGGTGTGTGGAAAAAGACACAAGCGGCGGCGGGTGAAGATTGAAAAGCAACCAAATTAGTTGGGAGTTCCGGCGGACGAAAGAATGCGCAACCGTCCACAAAGAATCTGCTAGCAAAGGTGAGGAAAAGTCTGTTGGGCCCCGACCCGGAGGATAGCCACCTAATCGCTAATCTCTCTCATGGCGAGAAGTTCACTTTCCGCAAAAGAGCTTAGAAAGTCAAAACGGAAAATGATGCGACGACTGTTTTCCTGGGGCACTGTACCGACGCCAGAAACAAAAAAGCAGCTGTCCATCGGATTATAAAAAGTACCAACATCAGACAGCAAGTAAGCCCTTCGAGGGTCATCGAATTAGAGAGATCGGCGGTACTTCAACGTGCTAGACATCAGACCCAAGTCTCCGGAAACAGTAGAGGTTGCCCCGAAATAGCAGGTTCCGCTTGATCGGGGGAGAAGAGAACCGCCAGGTTGCGAGGTCGCATATGGTATGGGAGGCTGGGGGAAACTCAGAAAGCATGTGATCTTGAGTGCTGAGACGGTCACGTTTCCCGCAGTCCGGGTTAATTTCCGGGGGGGGACAGAGCAGGAAGGCTTTGGGTTGGCTGAGCGCGATCATCCTCATGATCATATTGCAGGGTTGACTCCTTAAACGAATCGAAACGAGGGGGGTCACCAAGAGGTTTGCTAAGAAGGACAGCCTCGGGAAGGCTGGGCGTGCGCGTTAAGTCAAGGGACAATTTGTGGACCGATATGGGGGAAATTTTAGATGCAGATACTTCAGAAAAGAAAATGGTCTTGGCGTCTCACAGCCAACACGGAAAGGCCGGTTTAAAAAAGAGAAACGCCCCGCAGCGCATCGGTGGGCGACGAGTCAAACACCCGCGTGGCTTAATCTATCAGGGAGGGATGTAAGAGTTAAAGACACCTTCTGCGAAATTCCTTAAAATGGAAATCTATGTCAACCGCCGTCCCGTCTCGCCTATTGCCGTGAGAAGCGCCAATTCTGCAGACAATGGTGCGCACCTCCCCGCGTGGGATCACAGGTGTGGAAGAACGAGCTTCGGGGGTATGGAGACGTAATTTCGACCGCCCGCATAAAAACTGGCGTCTCACGTTTGGTGTAAGGTCTCTCCTTTTTGCCTCTGAACCAAGCCACAAACACTGGGGGGGGGGGGCGCAGCTGTCCGTGTTAACGGGTTCTCGAAATCTAACTCAAGGACATTTGGGGGGAGTTGTGTTCTCGAGAAAGTTGAGGATTTAGCGCTAAAAATGAAAGTACCACTTCCTGCGGCAAAGGGGGAAAGCCTGGGGTCAACTGGCAGAAGCCGACACATAACATGGACGAGCATCGACCGTTCAGAAGAATGGCCGGAAAAACGGAGCGTTCATGAGTAGCGAGAGAAAAAGGCGCCCAAGACTCTAACAGGAGGAAGTGAGGAGAGAGGGGGGGGGGGGGCGCGGGGTGTTAAGAGAAAAAATCAGGAACGCCGCAAGGTGGGGAAGCAGTGTAGGGGAAGGGGGTCAGAAGGGGGCCATGTTCCGGGGACCGAGGGGGGGAAATATTCCAGAGGCATAAAGTGAAAGGGCGGAACGGTGGTCCCGAAACCGCAAGTATAAGTCCTTCCTTCTGGGAAGAGACAGCTACCCACCAAAGTTAAAGAGAGACGGCCTGATATAGCGAAGAATGACAGTGACCCGCGGGCGGATCACAGGTTTGTACGTGGCGGCTATGTACACACTGAACAAAACGGCTCGAAACCGAATTCTCTCAACTACCAGAACTCCTTGGAGTTCATTGGGGGTCACCGTGTCTCAGGTGTGGGAATTACCAGAAACCACCAAATGTAAACTCCGCGAAAGGGGTCGAAGTATGCCTCACCCCCTGCGCCAAACTTCCGGAAAAAGTTGCGAAACGGCGCGCTCTGCGGCTTAGAAATAGAGAGGTCGACTGTGGACCGGACAAAGGCTCGCTTCTTACTACGCGGCGGGTTAAAAGTGCCCACACCGATGAATCTAGGGAGGAGAGGTCGTAGTCGTCCTTCCATTTCTGGGTGTTTTGTGTTATTCCCGATATGAAGGGGAAGTCAGGCTTCGGGGGGGAGGTCTGTAATTACCAGATCTGCTCTGAACCTGCAAACTTATTCAATGGGGCCCGGGTTTTGGGTTGCAAAGAAGGGCCCGGAAATCGATGATGCAAAAGTCTTACCTCGGCGCAAATTTGGAAAAAAAATCGCAAGGGGACTCCGATTCTCGTTTTTAAAAACCCAAAAACCGGTGAGTAAAAGATTTTCGATGAGGGACGGGGACTTCGCTCAAGAAAACTTGAGGTCACCCCACCCACGGAGGATCTTTGGACTGATACATGCCGGCGGGAAAAAGGCACGAGGGGAGGCTTCATGGCTAGCCCGATAGCAAAAGCAATGGGTAAAAAGACATGGAGAGCCCTCGCAAGGACTCAAGGGGGGGACTTGAAAGGTTAATTCCGATCCGTATCGCAGCGCGGGTCGTTTATGGGTTATTACACGACGCAGGGTTCCGGAAAAGCCGGGGGTAGAACCGTTGGTCGCTCAATGTACTGCCAAGAATTTCTCTTGGGGGGCAAATCGACCCTATTAAGTATCGCAAATGCGGAGGGATGGACTTGGACATGGTTATCGTTTTCGGAAACGTGACAATCTCCCGACAGCTTCCGCGTTTTGGGCTTTTAAGGGGGAATTTCCTTTCGGACGTTGGGGGCCACCCCTTCTAAGGGGGAGGAGGTGTGCTTCCGTGGGGGGGGTCAATGATGGGGACGGATGGAATTTGATTCAAAATAAAGTGAAATACAAGACCGGATTCTCGATCTGGTTGCGGGCCAAACGAAAACCATCCCGTGAGAGAGAACTTTTGGCAGGCAAAAAGGTACAAGGGTTAGAGTCAGAAGAAATCACCAAAAAATTTTGGGTAAAGGAAACTGGTGCCGAGGCACCACGCGCATGGGTCCATTGTCAACAAAGAAGAACAGTCCCTTACGAGACTGGGAAAGAGCGGCATCCAAACGTATCTTCGGGAGGCAGGGGGGGGGAGCTTCATAAGGTCTACCGAAGGCTGGCGCAAAGAGTGAGAAAAAGGACTCACTCCGGCGGCTTTCCTGAAGAGGGGGGGCTGGCCGTGCGGCTCGCAACGAAAGGGAATCACGACAGCGAAATGATAAAAACCCGAAGGCCTAATCAAGCCTTGCAGTCAGACGGGGGGACGTCAACATGTCGGTGGCCGCTAATCATCGACCCGAAAAAAGGCGTAAAGGGCAGATTTAAAAAATGCGGCCTCGAGTAGTATGCGGCCGGAATCGGGCGGCGGAGCTTCAAAAAGTCGAAGAAATTTTATCCTCTCCGTAAACCCGAAACATCGAACTGATGGAAGGGGGCGGCACGGCTAAGAAAGGGGGAATTCCGTATGTGGGGGGGGGAAAAAAACCGCCAGTCCGGGAGGCATGCCAATAAGCAAGGGGTGGAGGACTGAGCGAGCCTCGGGCAAAAGGGGGGCAGCCGTAGAGAGTGGCTCAAGCGAAATACCGGTCTGTCTCCCTATGGGACATCGGAAGGCGCAAATGCCAAAAAGGGAATTTGGAGCTGGCCGGAAGACCCCAAAGGGCACGGTAGTGTAAAGCTCAGAAAGAAAGGCGAACAAAAAAGGGGGGACGGAATTCCCTGGGATCTGAGCGGTGTCCCCCTCTCATCGCGAATTCTGGTCTTTGAGGGGAAGGGCGTCATTCGGCGAGGGGAAAAACGAGAAAAAACACAACTGTGGGTATGAAAGGACGAGACCTGAAAAAGAATAGGGGAAAGAAAAAGTTCCAGCGCATCGGCTCTAAAGGGGGGCACTGCTCACTCAAAAAAAGAAAAGGTACGAGCCCCGGTTGGTAGGCGACGCGTATCCGGGACGAAAACTAAAGTTTCCGCGGTGACTCCAAGGCAGTCCTACCGAACGAGGTTGGGGGGGAAAGGGAAAGGGGCGCCCGCGAACAATCGGAAAAAAACCGCACTATGGGCCAACGAATATCCATCGTTTACCTCGGGGGGGGAAGATAAACGGCCAGAGTCCTCAAAAAACAAATCCTGGGAGTTTTCCTTAAAAAAGAGAAAGGGGACAGTAGGGGAAAAAGGGTCGCCACCAATCAAATCGGCATTCCAAATGATAATCCGTCAGGACAGGCTCATTTAGGTTAGGGGGGGATTAAAAAAGGGGGGGGATAGGGTACTTAAGCCCCCCGAAACAGTCAAGGGGACTACGCGAAAAAAAAAGGCCGGAAGACCGTAAGCGCTATATCTCTCCCCAGAAAAATGATCGTCCCGAACAGCCGAAACTTTCAAAGATAGAAAAAAAAAAGGGGGAAGATAAGGATTTTCCGATGGACCCTTTGGGCCGAAAATTGTTTTCGAAAAAAAAAAGATCCCCACTCTCAAGGAACCCACTCTTGCAAGGAAAATGCGCCGTTTTGCCCTCTGACGAGGGTCTCTAATCAATGGCATGCGAAAGGCGCTGGGTAAGCAGCTTCCTTTAACGCAAGAATGAAAGGGATGATACGCCTACCTTTCAGCCTTTTCTAATTAAGTTTGGGAAGCGGGACAACAGCAGACGGCTCTTTACACTTCTTTACTTGGCATCTGAACAGAAAATTAAAGGTGTGGGGGTTAACCGAGCGGAATAACCATTCCGAGAAACCGGGAAAACTTCGCTTGCGATAACAGCAAACGTAGTCCAATCAAATGGGTTGCATCGGAGACACCGGGAAGGAAAAATGAACGAGAAGTACAAGCAGTGGCCCTAGCGAACGAAAGAAGATGTATTACTGCCCTATTTGAGAGGGACAAAAGGCAAATCAACTCAGGGGGGCCACAGCTTTTGAAGAGAAACGAGCCCTCCAAAAACCCTAGGCTCCCTTTCTCTGTAAACAGGGCGAAAAACATCAATGACCCGAGCATGGATTCCGTCGAGGGGTCGTGTGAGAAAGGGGTCGCGGGGGAGGAGCTACGGTCTCTCCAAAGGAGGGAGCCACGACGGAGCGTCTAATTTTTCGAAGGACTGAGTCAATTCCTCTGTATAAGAGATTTAGGAACCTCCCTCTACTTTCAAATTTGCGGCCATGTTAGGGGGAATCTCGGGAGGCCCAATCAGTTACCACTGCATTCCTAAAAGAGGAGGGGACAGATTCCGACATTCGAGCGGGAAAAAAGCGGGGCCGGCATGCTCACGTCAACAAGAGACGGGGAAAGAAAACCGGGTCGCTTTTGGAGGGAGCGAAGCACTGTTCAGGCCACGGTTATGGCGGGCACCCGGACAGAAGAGGGACTACATTGGAGGGGATCGAGTAGGGAAATCTTCCGAAGTTTGGAAATGGGCCGCGATGGAGGGAAAGTGAAAATGTAACGAGCCACGGAGATGTGCCCGGCATCTTGTTTGCCCTAAACAGAGCTGGTCAAACCTTGGGAAGAGGGGGGGAAGTAGTCCGCGAGAATGATTGCGCTAAGAAACCATTGGCAGTTTAAGCGAAGAAATAGAAAAAAAAACCACCCCAAGCAACATCGGTGTGACAATTCACGGAAGGAGCCTGTAAGATTAGGGGGAACCGAAAGAAGGAGGCGCGCGCGCCGAGCGAGGAGCACCCCACGCATCGCAGAGTGCGCCAAAAAACAGGAAGAAAGGGACGGGAAAAAGAAGCAGCTTTGGGGGAAAAAGGGGGACGGTAGTGAACCGGGGGGGGAAAGCTTTCGAAGAAAGGCGCCAAAACGGAGATAAGTTCGAGAAGTGAGGTCGGGCGTCCTCGCCGTAAAAACTGTCGCCACCCGTCAAAATGGTGGGAGGGGTTGCCTATCCTTCTAAGGTGTTGTCTTTTTGACATAACATTTTAACCTTTACAAAGGGGGGGGAGGTTGAAGGGGGCGTCAAAAGGGGGGGGGGGCGGGGAGCCGTTAATCTGGATCAGGGAGCAATGCAATAACAAGCCTCTAGAAAAGAAAGATAGTCCGGCCCACCCTGTGAGGAAAGTAGCGCTCACAGAAAGGCGAAGCCCAACGACTAGCAAAAAGACGAGGAGGAGGAAAGGAAGATGATTGTTCTTCCGCACGAATCTCTAGCGGAGAAAGGCCGGGGGGCTGCGGCTACATCGGAGAGTGCTGGGGGACCATTTGTTTAACGCCCAGATTAAGGGGCTTGAAGAAGAGGACTGGCCGCCGGTTCCCGGAAGCAATCATCCGTCTTATCAACCCACAGCGAGCGATCGAGGCGAAGAACCGAACAAGGAAACGAGACATTTGGTTTGGAGTGGCGAAAGGCCAAACCGCCGGCACCGGCTAGAAAACGGAAGGGGAAAAGTAGGCGGCTAGGGCTGGGCGAGCATCACGACCGTCCGAGAGCGAGCACCTGGTACTGAAGGAAGATCCCGAAAAAACTGGCGCAAAATGGGCAGATACGGGGTTGCGCAGGCTCTGCTGGAGAAAAAAGAAGGGGCCGCCGGCTTGAGGGAAAAGAGCAAGGGCGCTAGCTTCTGGCAAAAGGTATTCGTTGCGAAACAGGAGGCTGCAGGGCGTGGATCAGGCGTAAAGAGGACATGCATGTCGTGGTTTAGCGGCACAGCATCCGCAGCGGGACCTCTGCCGCTTAGGAAAGCCCTATGAAAAAAGAAGGGGCCAACAGATTTAAAAAGGGTTAACATTCACTATCGAGAACTCGCCGAAAAATCGGCGCACGACGGAAAACACCTTCCGGAGCAAAAAAGCAGAATGGATTCAAGGGGGAAGAGGGGAGCCGTAGGGTAACTCAATGTGACTAAAGGCCGAGGCCACCTTCTCCCAAATCCAAAGGGCTTGCGCTGCACCCAAACGGAAGAGAGGGGGAAGAAGGGGAAGGACGGAACGTGGCCTACCGAAAAGGGCAGTGTCTAAAGCGGGCAGGATCATGCCAGGTGCCCTTAAGGGATACCCGCGACTCTGGAAGCGGAAATCTAACATGTGTCATAGTGCTCATTGTCCGTCCCAGCTCCCAAGCAGACGGCGGGCGTTAAAAAAGGACGAGGCGGGGGCCTGCCCGGCAACAAGCGCTCGCGGACGGACCGAATTTCAATCACAAAAGACGTACCTTTTAAAGGCGGATGCTGTTGAGTAATATCTCTCCCAGTCCAGGTGGTTGTGGCGGGGGGGGCGGGTCTCCAAGATGTGAGACACCCATGCAGGAAAAATGGTGCGGCTCAAGCGGTGGAAATAAAGAAAAGTCAAGGAATGCCGCCTGCGAGCTACTTGTGGAGAACCATCGGGGGAACGATGAACACCCGCGTGGCTATAGTCCTGAGGGCAGAGACTGCGGGGGGAAAAAAGTTATTTAGGGATTCCTCAGTAATACAAAAAAACTAATTTGGGGCTCTGAAAGCAAGGAACAAGGCGGAAACCGCGCAGGGGCACCCGAAGGAAAAAAATAAAAGGGACGCTGGAAAGAGGTTCATCGTCGGGAGGCGATTTAGACGTCTAAGCTTCGACGTAAATTTCCTTTCAAAAAAGCGCCTTTGAGGACCATGTGAATGGGGAAAGTGAAGCCCACAAACCTGAAGAGGTATGGGGAAGTGGTTGCGTCAAATTGAGGCGAGCCGAACGCAAGGTCTCAAAATGCAAAGTGCAGGGAGTCGGTGAAAGGACTATCTTGCAGGCAAGGGCTATTTCTCGGGACGGAGAGAAAACAGAGTGGGAGGAAGGCGGAGCATAGCGCTTTCAACAGGGACAGTTAAGTGCTGGTCAAGGGGTAGAGGATGGAAGCGGTCGCTAGATAAAGTGAGCAAAAGAAGATTTACTCCCTTGCAAACCTAAGAGGTTAAGGAGGTGGCAATCTATAATTGAGGGGTGCAGGGATGGTTTGTTGGTGGGAAAGTAAATGCCGACCTTACCGGGACTAAAAAAATCCGCGGAATTGGGATGAGGGAGGGTGTCCCGGTCGCGGCGGGGCGAGAGGAATCGGTTCTCCATCGAATACAACGGTCCTGCCGCTCCGACGGGGCGCCCGGAGAAATGGTCGTCGGGAAGCGAACAGTGAGTGACCCCGCGACGTCTGTGTTCGGTCCTCGGAGGAGACTCAAAGAAAAAAATGGGAAACCAGTTTCAGACGAGCTTGAAGGGGGACCCTCTCAAGATCAAAAACGCATGCTCGAGTGTGGCAACTGTTTGAGGGTCAAGGCGATTCTCTCTCAACAACGGGAAAGGGAAAGAAAGGTAAAAACCTCCTTAACAAAGTTCAACAGCGCGCCTTTGAGGGGGTACGCCTGAGAACGACGAACTCCCATTTTGGGGGAAGACGGGAAACAGACCGTCGGGGAGCCCCCCAAGGCTCGGCCTCCCGAGCCGACTTGGGTGGTGTGGCAAAAGGTGAGCGGCTCAAATCGGAGAGCAGAAAATGTCTTCGATGGAGAAAGACCGGAAGGAAGGGAAAAGAATTGCCTCTACGGGCAAGTTGCAGCCAACAATGCTTATTTTGCACCGCAAATAATCGTAAAAGTCGAACAACAACCATCCTGGTTCACCAAGAGTAGAAACAACTAATTCATCATCCGATGTTTTAAAAAAGGGTCTGAAGGGAGGGAGCAAAGCGGATTCACTGAGCGCCGACCGCAAAAATGGTACTACGTCGAGCCAGCCTCGTAAATCAAAAGGGGCAGACCGCTTGAAGGCAGGCCCGATCTCACCCACTTGATCGTCAACCGGGTCCGGACGTCCGTGGGGAAAACGTGGGCACATCAGAGGACGGGGAGATTGCGGGGCCTTTCCTCTATGATTGCGCGCGACTAAAATCAGCGCGTAAAGAAGTAAACGGGGGGGTCGAGGATACCGTGATCTCGCACTCATTAAGGAAGGACCCGAGAAAGCAGCGTGACTTAATAACCCAATCAGCGGGATGAACGCGCAACAGGGGAAGATGGGGAGGAAAAAGAAGATGTTGGGGGTGGTCGTTTTAAACAAACACAATCTCAGGGGGTGACCGACGGCTTTCTGGGTCTGAACCAAATGGGGTTCCGGAATCGAAGGCGCCTGAGTTGAACATCCTTCTGCGAAAACGCCCTACGTTTGATCACGAGGTTTGGCAGACAAAACCGATGGTATCAGCCAACCAGAGAGGGTACAGAGGGGCAGAGTTGAGCAGAAAATTAACCATATCTTATTCGGTCAAGCGCGTGGAAACTATTCGAAGGACATGTTGTGCCGCAAGAGGGAAAAATAAATCCCGTCCAAAAAAGCAGGAAGCTGTCCGTTCTGGAGAAAACGATAGGAAAAGAGAGGCCCTGGGGACACAGGAGGTCATCGTAGGGGTAGGGGTGTAGAAAATCGGCTGGGGTCCAGGCCTGCATCTTTCTCTATAGTGAGGACAGGAACGAGTTGTGTCAAAAGAAACCTCGCATGGGCCTTGGGATGCGTTGAGGCTGAAACCATCCCTGACGAAGGGGGGAAGCAATATGGGGATTGACTAGGTAGTCTTCACACCAGTTCACTTCATTTTGAAGCCGGAGATGCCTACATTCAGGGGCGGTAAAGTGCATGGCCTCCTTCATTAACGTCGCCGGACTTTAAGGGGGGTGTACCAAGAGCAAGCAGTCAGATGTGGGGGGCTGGGGCGAATGACAGCGAGATCATCATCACATGTATTGTCAGTGCACGCCGGATAGGAGAGATTCTAGGAGTAGGGAGGACCCCAAGGTTGGGGATCCTGCAGGCTCGGAAGCTAGAAAAGCCACGTGCAGCAACGCGGAGGGGTCGCAAATGTCACTTCACGCAATGCTCCATATTAACGGGAATGCACTGGGTTTCCGTCTCCTCAAAAACCGCCATGCAGAGCGGGGAGGAGGATAGGGGATTTGGTGAATGAATTGGGGTGGGTGTGGGGCGTAAACATAGGAGAACCGCAGAAATCGGTTGCGACGGTAACGTCAGGAAGCAGCCTAGGGGGGGTCAAAAGAAAGCAGTCAAATCTCGGAGAGTCGAAACAGAGCGAATGCGCAAAACCCCGTCGGTCCGCCGGAGGCAGAGAAGTTTGCGCCAGCAGGTTCGGATAAGGGGGAAAGCGGGGCACAGCGTCCGAACGCGTGTGTGTGGAATTCGCCTACGTGTCTGTATGCGGGGAGCAAGAATTGGACGACGAATACTCAGCGTGGGAGGGAAAAAGTACAAAAAGGGAGGAGAAGGGGTGTCGGTGGGAAGGGACTCAAGTCGGCCCATCACAAAACCTGTGTACTCGCCGGTCAGGTTTGCAAGGGGAAGCCTCGAAGACTCTAAAAGGGAGGGGGGACGGTTGATCAGACCTGGAATGCCCGGGACGTGAGGCCCGTTCACTGGGAAAAAAGGGAGGAACTGGAGTCCGAAGGGGCCAGGGAGGAAAAGAAATGTCCATAAACACGAACGGACCCTTCCGAGTACACAAAGGTACGTTCACGGTAGCCTAAACCGGAAGCACA
>Ga0179593_1445233_pt1 | contig 18422 bp, 23 predicted proteins | sample CZODoug2_1_08_16_FD_185931 | JGI IMG/M metagenome (GOLD analysis project Ga0179593, IMG submission 185931) | Vadose zone soil fungal communities from Angelo Coast Range Reserve, California, USA - CZODoug2_1_08_16fungal (PacBio error correction) | ecosystem: Environmental > Terrestrial > Soil >...
AAACAAAAAGAGTCCGTCCGCGGCTTAAAAGCGAATTCCGATCCAACAGACAGCAAAAGAGGGACGAGAGACCCCAGCCGATTTTAAAAATGCGGAGCCTGCTAAATCGTAAGGGGAGGGAAAAGGGGGACCATGAAGGAATTCGCCGCGAAACACAAAAAGAACCACAAAAAAAAGTGACACACGAGGGGGAGAGGAGATGGTCCAGGTAAAGAAAGGAGGGACATTTGACTATTATCGGGAGCGGGGGGGAGAAGGGCTGGCGCGAAAAATTGGGGGGCGAAATCTCGACATTCCGCTTCAAGTTGAGGAAGAAGGGTCTAGGGCCACGACCTTCCCGGAGACAGCTTGGGAAAAGGGGGAAAAGAATAGGCGGGCCGCATTGGTGAGTTCGGACGGGGGAAAGCGGGCAGGTAAGTCGGTGAGAATGCATCAGAAAAAAAGACGCAAGCACGCCGAATGAAGATCCCCAAAAAAAATGGTGCTGGCTAGAGAGGGACATACGGAAGAAAGGAGGGTGTAGGTCTGGGCGGGCCGATACTACATCGCGGATGAAAAAAGCACCGCCATAGGGATGGAAAAAAAGCCCGCGAATAAGATCATGCGCTGAAAGGTTGAAGAAGCTGCTCGGTCAGCCGAAATCGGAGTACGGGGAAGAAGGGGGGGAGCTTGTGCTTGGGAAGGGTTAAATGAGGGAGGGACAGTAAAAAGCAGGGAAGGAAGCGAAGCACCTAAATCATTAGACCTCAGGGACTTGGCTTGTTGAAAGACAGAGGACAGAACCCAAGGCCGGACGTTCGCAGGAGAGGCCACGTGAGGAAAAAGGGTGAGTCAACAAGGAAACGAGGGACGGAGTCAAAGTAGAGTGCGCTCAGAAGTTAGAAGAAAGTCTCAGGTACATGGAGGAAAACGGGAAATGTTGGGAGAGGAAGGGACAGGCGAGGAAGGGGAAGACGGTACAGGCAAGGGTTCGATCGAATGACTTGTTATCTGGGGTCTCCTCGGAGCGAAATGGGGGGGGGCGGCGAGATCCGTCCCTCTGCAGGGCCTCTAGGGAAGCGTTCGGTGAGAAAAAGAAGCGAGCACGGGGGGGACATCGGGTGAACTGCGTCGTGGGAACTTACCTTCTCAAAAAAACGTCACAGAACAATCCCGCATGAAAAAGGGGCCGTCAAGTATTTCGAAAAAAGAAAGGGAGAGGAAGAAGAGGGCTGTGCAAACGCGCAAAGGCACAAGACGGCCCGTACCCCAGCGTCAACTGGGGAATGCTCTCACAAAAAAAAACCGAAGCAGCCACACTGGCAATCAAGGAGGAAGGGGTGGCGTTAATACGAAAAAGTTGACAAAGAAAGTACGTAAAGGAGCCTGGCTCATCGGGGGAAAGGTAACCGTTCCTTGAACATGGGGGGGTCACGGTTTCTGGCCAACCGTGCTAGCGGCGAACCTATCACAGGAAAAGAAGATACACCGAAACTCGGAAAAAGAAGGGCTATCGGGGGCAAACCCGAAAATCCGGCGGAACCACTCAAGGGAGTAGTTTCGATCCTGGCTAAAGAATGCTTCGTCGGGAAAAGAGGAAACGTCTCGAAATCGCCGCACGCCTGACAAAAGACGTGCGTGAAGAACAAGATCAAGGGGCAAAAAGACGGCAAGTGAAACAAAACGGAAGCCCGTGACTCTAAAAGCCAACAGTGTGCTATGTAAAACTGCGAAAAAGAAAGAGCATAGCAGCGGCTGAATGATCGACACCGGGGTCCAAAATCGAAAGATTCTAGTGAATGCGCCGGAAAGGTTAAGAAAAGTGGCAAAGGTGCAGGCTCGTCGATAAATTAAGTCGGTTGGAAGCAACCCCTGTGAAGGGAATATTGCTAAGAGAAGCGGGCAAGATCGGGATGGGAAAAAGGGCCAGCAGGAGTATAACCCCAGCAGCGAAACGGCTCTAAATCCTCGGCATAGAATGGTTCAGGGCAGCCATCAGGACAAATGAGGAAGGGAAAGGGGGGCGATGGGGGGGGGTGGTCAGAACAGTTCGGGGGGACCGAAAGCCTCCCCAATCCTTTGACGGACAAGAAAGGGGAAGGGGCTGACCTTTCAAAAAAAAAAAGCGCTTAGGACCTAAGTGCGGGAAGGTACGCAACAAAGCCATCCAGAGGCAACCACAGGTATATCCTCGAAGGCCGGTTTCAGCGGTCTACAAGGAAAGGAAAGGGGACTTGGGGATGGAGGAAAAGACCAGATTACGCTAAGTCAAAAAATTGGGATAGGCAGTCGCCACGTACGAAGCATGAGCGGACATGGAAAAAAATCAGTTATCAGAATCCCTGAAGGAAAATCAGGGTCTCAAGAGAAACGAACCGTGGAACGGGAAGGGGAAACGGACAGAAGTCCATTAAATCGCAAAAAAAAAGCTCCACAGGACGATCAACTGAAAAAGAAAAGGGAATCTCCCATGTTGGGGGACAAAAAAGGGCCAGAAAAGACAGGTAGAGGGGAACGGGCGCACCGGCTCCCAGGATGCAAATCTTGCGGACACGAGCTACCCGCCCATCAAATCCTCTAATAAACGGGCGAGGGGGGAAACACGTTCCCGTCAAAAATCTAAATAGGCTGTGGTAAACGCCAAGGGCAGAAAGGGAGCACCCCCCACAAAAAAAAATGCACAAAGGGAAAGGCCCAGTGGTGCGATCTCTCCAGTTTGAAGAGGACCGGTCCTTGGAGTACATCTCGAAAAAGTGGAAAAAGACTTCAGAGAAAATCCAAAGGGGAGGGTGAGGATAGTGGGGAGGATGGACTGGGCCTGAAAGATCCGGAGGAAGTTGGTAAAGGGCCCATGGTTGCTACACGAGAAAAAAAGAGTAGAAGAGCGCATGGCGGGGGCTCAAAAAAAAAGAGATACCAGGGGATAAAAAGAGAGGGAGAAGCCCCAGAGTTCACTTGGGTCTACAGTCAAGGCGCGAAGTCTTTCTACGACCAGATGAACAGTTAAGAGAAAAATGGAAAAAAAGGAGTCGATCATTTGCCATAAGAACGAGACAAAGGGGGATAACCGAGGAAGGGGCGCGGATTGGTGGTGCCAACGACTGGGGGGGCTTTGCCATCGTCGATTGGAGCTTTAAAAAAAGGCAGCGTCCCCAGGGACACCGTGCGAAAACTGGGGGGAAAAAGATTTCAACAGGGCAAGGAAAAAGGACCATCCGAGACGGGGAGGGGAAAATGTCCAGACGGAACCGTGACCCGACGCAGAATCGCTGCTGGGAAAGAGGGGGGGGACTCTCGGAGGAAAAATAGTGACCTACAGCGGCGCAATGGCATCAGGGAGCGGGAGTACAGTGAACAAAAGGGTCGCACTCCCTGGCGTTTGGGCCGAAAAGAAGGGAAAAAAAGAACATCGCGGATAGAGAGTGGGGGGGACGCTCATTCTGATTCCGCATTCCGTGAAGCACTCTGGGATGGCACGGAAATGGAGAACTAAAAAAGAAAAAAAGGCGCTGCTCCCCAGTAAAAAATCGGATAAAGAGCCGACGGAAGGAGCGAAGCCGACACGAGTAAGCAGGTCAAGCGGAGGGGTGGAGGGGAGTGTCAGTCCCAGAGCCCTACCAGAAGTGACGGAATCGACTGTCCTGGAACGAGGAGAGGATATGAAATGGGGGTGGGTTTCAGGGGTTCGGGTGAAGAGCTTCTGAAAATGCAAAAGAAGACGGCTGTACGTCTCAAAAAGGGGACAACAAGTCCAAAGACCAAGAGGGCAAAGACCGCCAGGAAACTAAGAAAGGAAAATGGGGGCGAACTGTTCTGCAAGCATCATTAAAATCGAGATTGGGGGGGATGGGAACGGGAGGAAGCAGAGTAACCTAAGTACCGTCTTGTCCCTGTCAAGAAAACTGGGGAGATCGCTGTGCCGTGTCTATGGGGGGGGGGACGAGAAAGGAGGCGCATCCGGTGAACCCGCACACATGTACAGGCGAAAAAACAATTGCGCAAAGAACCTCCTGGAGTCCACCTGTAAGGCATGGGGGAAAACAAAGGAAAAAATCCAAAAGGAAGAACCCTAACGCGCATGTCCACGTGGGGCGGACTTACAGGACCCCAAGGGGGAAGGGGGAACGATCAACAAGGAGGGAGGCTGCCTCTAGAAGGGGGGAAGGAAAAGCAAAGAGGGAAGAGATGAGTTCTGAAAAGAAGGGCAAGTAAAACGGAAGGGTTCAATTAACTTAAAAATTAAATGGAGTCCTAAGGGAGTGGGGGACGAAGACACGGGGAAGGATGTACAACTTCCGGAAGGCCTGGTGATTGTGCGAGACTGGTGGAAGCTGTGTCCAACATAAATTTCCGGTACGCAAGAAGGAAGACTACCGACAGAGGAAAGGAAAGGTGAGGTGAAGAGGGTTGATTTTATAACAGCAAAAAGTCCCTCTCCCTCAAGTCAAAATGTTTTCTTGATTATCAAAATGAGGGGGGCGTTAGCGGTAAAAAGGGGGAAGCGGGACACGAACCCATTGGCACATGCGAAGGGGACAAACGACCTATCAAAAAAGAAATAAATACTGGGGGGGAAAAAAAAATAAGATCTCCAGTATGGAAGGACAGGGAAGACTATATAAGCACGAAAAGTTTCGCTGCCGGGAACGCGTATTAGATCAAAAAGGAGGCGGGTGGTACGTGCAGGAGGAAAAGGGTGGAGGAGGTCGGCACAATACTGCGTCTGTCGAGATGTCTGACGTCAAAGCTGGGACAGGGAAAAAGGCGCTTGTCGGTCTCCAAAGGACTACAGGGGGGATCAGACATCAGAGGACAAAGAGGAAAGAAACAGGAAACAGAAAAAATGAGGATCACAGGAACGCAGAATGAGGAGAAGAGGGGCGCCGAGGGACGATCGAGGGGGACACGCAAACACATTTCGAAAGATACGCCAAGAAACTAAAAAGGGGGGTGGGGACATCGATCTCAAACCCTTAAGGGAAAACGCATGAACATTACTAAGGAAAGGAAACGAAAATACACCTCGCAAGGAAAAGGTCCGCAACTTCGGCCGGGTGAAAGAGGCAAACGAAATGCAGTTCGCAGATATTACAAAGGATTTGAATAACGTCACAAGATGAAGGGGGGGGTAAAACTTTTTCATTCAAACTTGCAAACAACTGCGAAAAAAGGACACGGAGGAAATCAGCGGGTCATGGACCGAAAGGCCCGGTCCACAGCAACGATCCGAGTCAACGCGGGGGGGTGTCGGCAAATCTGAAAAGGGGGGGGGGGGGGGGGAACGAAGTTCGGAAGTCAACTTCATCAATACTAGAACGGGGAGGGACTACGAAAAACAGACCAAAGGCAAAAGACGTCACGGGAAAAAGGCGTGATGAAATCAAAAAAAAAGGAGGAGTAAAAAGGAGAAAAAGGTGAATCTCGTGGGCCACTCCGAACAGGACAAAAGATTACTGGATAGGGACTATACAAGACATATCCGAAAAAGAAGCCCGGCAGCGCCTTCGGACTCAAAATAAAAAAATCTCGTTAATCAAGAAAAGAGATAGACTACCTGATTAAGCTGCTCGCCGAAAGAACCAGGCAGTAATGCTACAAACTATTCTGCGTTCAAGACTTAATCCCGGAAGGAAATATAACAGGGTTCGTGGGAGAAACTACTTAACAAAAAAAAAAAGTGAGGCGGAAAAGGATAAAGGGACAGAGGGAGAGAGACCAAAAAGAGGGAGGGCGGCAGAGCCGCTTACAAGGCTACATAGCCTCGGACTGAACATGAAGCCATAGGTGCGAAAAAATTCAACGAGTGGGGTTAGTCTAACGATGAAATGGATGAAAAGGGGAAAAACGTCATTGTCCTGAAATTCGGAAGAAAGATTGTAAGTGTCTTAGGAAAGGGGGCATAAAAAGAGACTGGGGAATCGCGATGAGTCACAGCTCTTTTGAAGGCATCGTCCCCTGGGGGGCCGCTGATAGACATAGGAAGAGAGGCTCTAACAACAAACACTGATTAGGGTAGGACACAAAGAGGGACAAGGGAATGGAGGACGAGACATCCAGACGAGTTGGGGAGGAAAAGAGCGATAAGCCCAGAGAGGTATGTTATGAAGACTACGCATTCGTAGAAGTTAGGCGTTGTAGGAGTACGCGGACCAGGGAGAAAAGGGGAAAAGGCGAAACCGAACCACAACAAGGCGCTGAGATGGGGTCAACCCTAAGGGCGCTGATCAATGAAAGAACAAGGCCGAAAGTTATGGCCGTGAAAAAGAAAGGAAACCGAGACACTTTCTAGGGCACTCGAGCGATTGCTGCTTCTTGCCGACCCTGGGGTTTCTGGAGAAAAAAGCTTCAGACCTTCCATCAGGGGGCGTCAGTAGGAAAAAAAGAGTGGGGGAAAGGAAGGCATCAGTGTTGAGGGGCGAGCATCAAGGGGGAAAAGGAGGTGCACGGCATCTGCTTCAGCCGTAAAAAAAAAAGATCGCCGCAGGAGAAAAGGGACAGGCAGGAGACCACTCTGGATATCGGGGGCAACATACAGGGCTTCCGGGGGGAAGGAGTTCCGGAACGGGAAAAAAAAAACACAGAAGGCGCTGCAAAATATTTAACTCCATCACGAGGAAAAGGGGGAAATGGGCTAACAGTTTACGTCAGGTATGGAAGAAGGACAGCGGGGAAAAAGAGGAAGGGTATTGCAGGAAGGTTCAAAAAAGGGTAGGGCGACAAAATGAGAGTGCAGGGAGTGCCGACACCGGTGTAGACCATAGGAGTGAACACGTCGAAAAGTGCCTCGGAGTTACAGAAAAAGAAAACGGTTGCAGGGGGAAGGTCATTTAGGTAGGGCAGGAAAAAAGGGAAAAGAACAAACAAAGTGTTACGTCTTAAAAAAGGACTGGGGCGGCACACCAGTGTGTAAAGAACAGCGAAAAAACATCCTTGACGGGACGGAATGTATTTCTCGGGAGAGGGATGAGGACCTGGCCACCTTTTGAGGGCGCGGGGGGAGCGAGGTGGGGAACAAAAAAGGGGGAAGGAGCTGTATTAGAGGTTTTTGTGAAGACGAGCCCGTACAAACACCCCATATCCGAAGGAGGAGCTGAGAGATCAGAGTCTCGGGGGCCAGGTGATGATGGATCAAGAGTCTTCGGAAAGGGGGGTAGTAACAAGGTCGGGAGGGAATAGACGAAGGCCGGGGACCATTTTCACGGAGATGGAGACATAGTAATCCAGTCCTTTGGGACCTGAAAAAAAGGCGGTCGAAAAGGAAGGAAAAAGCATAACGGGGGGAAGCGAATAAAAAAAGCAGCCAAGGTCGCTATCCAAGCGGGGCGAAGGGGGGTGACAGCGTACACGAGGACGTCCGGGTGACAAAAAAACAGCGGTCTAAAGGGGTTGGGAACAGAGGAAGAACCCATGGGGAAGGGGGTCTGCAAGTAAAAAAAAAGGGTGTCGCTAACGAGACGAAAGGAGTTAACCTGTAAAAAAAGGGAAGGAAATTGGAGAGAGAGGGCGCGCCACAAAAAAAATCCTCACTCGAAAAACAAAAAAAAAGACTAAAATTCGTCTTATTGGGTTGAAAAAAAAAAAAGTTATAAAGTAAGTGGGTCGGAGGAAAAAGGAGGACACCAGACAACTCCCTTACAGTAGGAGGGTCATAAACCTAAAGGAAGTTCTAAGCCCACTGTCATCGAAAAACGAGGGTCGCCAGTGAATGAAATTCGAGAAAGATGCCGATTATTCGAACGGCTAAAGGAACTACGGGAGCGGGGGAAAGTCACGGAAATATAGACTCTCAAGCGTCTGAAGGAGTGACAATGCCATCTTGGTGCAATGAGAAAAGAAAAAGAGGCGAAGAGAGCCGAGGTTAGTGGCCCATGGCAGGGTCAGATTAAAAATCGTTAGAAAAAAGAAAACTCAGGTTGACTAGGCACAAGGGGGGGCATTTCGCAATGGTCCAAAAGGGGAAGGTGCTGTGGTGAAACTTAGGAGAGGGAACACAGGTCACCCGGAAGAAATCTCCTAACAGAGAAGGAAGGGCATAAGCGACATGGGGATGTAGGGGAAAAAATGGGCGTTCGTGTTAAGGAACAGGAATAAGGGGGGTGGGAAACAGTTCGGAAAAGGGGATTAAAAAAAGGGGACCTCTGGTGAGGCCTGTTCAATAAAAAAGGGAGGGGCTTACCGTTGAACAAAAATAGGAGGGGGAAATGTCGTGGGAGGAGACGTCCTCCAGCCGGACGCAACAGGGACTCTACCTCAGACGAAAGAGCGGGAGCACGCGCTGCGATTAAAAAGGGGGAAAATACTCCACAAAGAAAGTCGAAGCCCAGGCGGGGATCGGGCTTTCGCAAAAAGAGGACATGAGGTAAAACTGAAAAAGGAGAGAGTCATACTGAATTCAAAAAAAAAAAAAAAAATGGGGGCGCGAGAAAGGAAAAGACCGTATAAACTTAGTGGGGGGGACATACAGCAAAGGAAATCGCTAAAGAAAAAACTAAAAAAAAAAAGAAATCGACGCTGGGGAGGAAGAAGGTTGCAAAGAAAAAAGGGGTGAACAAAGAGAAAATCTGCGACGAATCTAGCGCAAATGTCTGCCTAAAGAAAAAAGGTAGCTGCGCGTAAAAAAACGGAAACCTGCACTGAAAAAGACAGATAAACAAAAGAGGGAAAAGGGGGGGTTCCAGCAAAAATAGGGGCTCGCGAGCTTTTCACTATGAAAGGGGAATGGGGAGAAAAAAAAGGAGGAAAAAAGACATGGTTGAATCAGAGAAACAAGGGGGGGGGTGCGTACGCTAAAAAAGGGGGGACCAGGGTCGTACATAAAACATAAAACACTAAAATTGAAAAGAACGTCGAAGGCAAAAAAAAAGGCGCGGTAAATCGCGCTCCTTGGTAAAGGAAAAGGGTGCAAGGATATGCCTTAGCCCGGTCTAAGAAACAATCTCCACAAGCAGACAAAAGGTAGCCCGAGAAACGTCATGGCTTCGTAAGGGGGGAAGTCCAATCTCGAAGAAAAAACCAAGAGTGGGGAGGGGGGGGGAAAAAAACGAAAAAGAATAACTAGGACGTTGAGAACCGACATGAAACGGCTAAGAATGTCTCGGAAGAGCACCACATGGTGGCCTTCCTAAGGGTAGAAAAAGTCATCAACATCCCGGCATCGCCCACCAGAGCGAGTCAGGGGGGATCAACAACAAGGGGGGGCGCGAATGGGTGGCACAGCGAAGTTGCCAAAGGAGTCTATGACAGGATCTGTGACCACTAAAAAGAGACCAGCAACACCTGGTATCTCAAAAACCGGAAAGACGGGGAGGGGAAAGCTCGACCATAATGACTTAATCAAAGGTAAAGGCCCAGCCGCGACTGCCTCCGGAACATGAATACGCCCACGACTAAGTGGGGGGTGGGCCGTGTTCTCGGGGCAAAGACAAAGCTCGTGGCATCAGTATCTTAAGGAAAAGAAGCGCTCAGGGTGTTAAGCCTGGGCGTTTGGGTAAAAAAAGGGGACAAAATACCTGGGAAAAAAACAAGCAAAGGGAAACGCAGCGGGAGCATCGAGCGTCCTGTGCCGGAGAAAAATTTATGCACGGGACTTTAAGCGAGTCTGAAAAGAGTATGGGGGAGCCCGATAAGCGCTCCATGTCACAGTAAAGACAAAATGTAAAACGGAAAAAAAAAGAACCAGATTTCCTCTGCTCAGACGCGGGGGGAGGGGAAAAATTATACCTGACGCCTCGCAGAAGCGGTCTGAGGGCGGGAAAAAAAGTCGCAGAGCGCCCTGGTTAAGAGGGGACGGCGGAGTGTACGTCTGGAGGGAGAACAAGACCGGGCCTGAAGGAGCGACGCTGGGCTGCAACTGGCAACAAAAAAGGGGGTCGCTAGTAAAGCCGGCAAAACGTAGATTCTCTGTAATGGAAAAATGTTCTGCAACAGCCATCGCGGTAGGGCGCATGAAGATGGGGCAGCCCTCAATGACCGGGAAGGAAATGCAAAAGGTTTAGGAGAAAAAAAATCGACTGGTATGACTACAAAAGGGAGGCAGTTGACACCGCATGCCGGAAGGGAAAAACGAAAATTGTCAAAAAGGCCAACAAGGGGCGGGGCAAAAAAGAAACTGGAAGACATTTTTTGTCACGATAACGCAACATTGCCATGAAAGGGCGGCTCATTATTCTAGAAAAGAAGATAAGTTCCCAACAAAGGGGCACGGAGGGGATCATTACCCGTTGGATCGGTACTTATCCGGGAAGGACAAGGCCGATTTCAAGAGGGGGCACTATTTGGCTTAACCAAAGGATCAGTCACTTCCTCGGGGGGCCGTCAATTCCACTAAGGCGTCTTTGAAAAAGGCGGCCGGCTTAAAGGTTTCGGAATTAGTGAATATCAACGGCAGAGGGAAGGGAGAGAAAAGGGGGGGGGACGGAAGGAAAACACGAAGGGAAGACATTGAGGGGTAAGAAAGCGCCGGAACCCCTTATTGTACGGGGCGGTGGGGGAGCAAGCCTTAGAAAAGAATATCAGTAAAGGGATTTTCAGTAGGACCTCAGTATTCAAGGGAAAGCTTTCTCGACGGTTGGAGGGAAAAAGAAGCCAAAAAGCTAAGGGGAAAAAGGCACGTCAAGGGGAAAAAGGAAGAGCTCGAAGACCGCGACGGCGGGGGGAATGACGGTAGTCTTTGAAAATGGGGTTGCGGTGCCGTAGGGCGCACCTCTTATAAACAGGGGGCAACGTGGGGGGGGGGCTGCTAAAGCGGGGGGGGCAAAGGAGGAGAGTCTCACCGTGTTTAATGGGGTTAACAAAAGTCAGGTCACGTGCGGGGGGGGGAAACACAGTGAGATTGGATGGCCTTCTCACGAAACGGGGGGGGGGAAACGTAAAAAAAAGTGGGACAGATCCGACGGACAACTAGGAAAAAAAGGGAAAACAGAAAGACGACAGAACAACAGGCTCCCGGATGAAGAAACTCTTCCGTCACTGAGACAGTGATTTACGGGATATCAACCGCAAACCATTGCAGCTAGTAATCTCTAAAACAAAAAAAAAAACAGGGTTTCATGCATAGGGGAAGAACAGGAAACCTGAGCAAGGAAACCTGGCAAAGAGCAGGAAAAGAAGTCAAAACAATTCTTCTTCTGCAATGACAGTCCTCGCTGAAGAAATGGGCGCGTCCGACAGGATTACAATAAAAAAAAAGCAGTTGAAAAGGGGGATGAAAAGGGTTGAGCGCCGTGCCACATGCACTTCGAAAAGAAAGAAAAAAAAGGTAGCGGGGGTACTGTCCCTCTAGGACACATCTTACGGTGGAAAAAAGTGATGGTAGAAAAAAGATCTGCTGCACAGCGAAGCGAGAATAAGGAACTAAAGGGGGAGCTGGCAAACTTTCCTGCAATCATAAGGTTGGAAAAGACACGAAAGAAGACAAAAAAAAGGCAAAGGAAAAAGCAACGGCGGGGGGGGAAAATGCCCAGATTGCGGCTCTCCAAGGCAAAAATGCGGAAAAAACTCCCAGAAGGAGCAAGTCCGCTCGGGGAAATGCCAGAACACCGAAGTCAGCCTGAACGGAGGGAATCGCCTTCCTAAAAAGGAATTGCAGGGAAGGGTCGAATCACGACAATGTCGCATGCGAAAAGACCTCAAAACACGAAAAAGGGAGAGGGAAACGTGACCTAGAGGGAGGTTCACTGCCATATGAATCCTAAAGCCGCGGGAAAGGGGGCGAGACGGGGTAGGAAAAAACCCCTTATCGGACTTAGACAAAGATAATCAGAACAGCCGCAGTCAAGTTTAGGAAAGGAAGGAGACGGGTCACATACCTTCGCCGGGGGGGAACGTCATCGATCTTTCTGAAAACCGGTCAGCGCCGCTGGGGTTGACGGGGAGGAGAAAAGGCGCCTGTTACCTTGGAAAATTCAATAAAAAACAGAAAGCTTAACGGAAGGTCGGAGCTGGGTCAACATACCCGCTCGGGAGTCGGCGATCGTCCACGGAAAAAGGAGAATATGAAGGTACGCTGGTCTCTTGAATATAAAAAAAGAGGATCTCAAAACCAAAACAAACGAGGAGAAAATATGCCAGCGAAAAGAGATCAGGAGGGAAGAAGGAAAAGTGAAAAGATCCACCGACAGAAGAGCCCCAGCCGATGGGGTATGGGGGGAAGGGGAAAAGAGGAGCCTTCGTAAAGCATGTTCTCACCAGCAAGGGACAGGGGAAAGAAAGGTCCGGGGCGAATAAAAACAAAGCGGCGCAGACAGGGGTGGGGGGGGTCACACTAATGGCAGGAGGGGAAAAAAAAGAACGAGGCAGTTGTAAAAGTCGTATCGTCCAGGCAGCTGAACTGGGGAAAAAAGAAGGGCTGACGGAGAGGGGCACCGAACGGCTCACGTTATACGCCGTACAGAAAAAAGAAAACCAGTGTCGATTACTTTACGGGGGAAAGGAAAAGCTATGTACGGAGGGATTCCTACGTAAAAAGCGATTTGACAGAGGCGAAGGAAGCGGGGCTATCAGAGGGGTGCAAGGACAGCTGCTGACAGGATCCCGCAAAGGTTGGGGGAAAAGAAAATGGGAATGCGATGACCCCGACTCGGAAGCTAAGGGGAAGCTGAGGATCGAAACATAAAAACAAAAAGAAAAGAATGAGTGAAGAAGCTAAGCGCCTCTATGCCAAAGTCGCGTATGCTCTCAAAAAGAATGGCGAACAATCACTCCGAGACTTGAAAAAGGGGGGAGGGACTTGAACCGTTGTTAATCACGGAAATCGGGATTATGGCAAAAATGTTGAATCTCAAGAAAGGGGGACAAGAGGGAAAGGGCGCGGGCGAAAAGGGGTGAAAATAAATGGTGAAATCTCGTAAATTGGACCGGGGTTAGGAAGACGGGACAAGACCAAAAAGAAGCAGACGTTGTTACGGCAAAGGGCACGGTGAAAAAAGGGCTCTAAAAGCCCAAGGGGAAACGCGGGGAAAAGGGCTGCCCCTTTGGGTAAATAGGAGAAAAGCATTCATCTCAAAAGGACGAGAAAATGTGAACGTGCCGAAGGAAGGTGGTCCGGGTTCCTTCAAGATTAAATGGCAGAAGGTCCAAGGAGGAAGAGAAGGAGGGCAAATACCCACTTGTTCGACTTTTGAGGAAACGCTTGGAATAGAAGCTAGGGTGCGGGAACGTTCCACGTCGAAAATCCAGAAGATTAGCAAAAAAAAGGGTGGAAGCAGAAATCAGTCGTTTGGGGGGAAAAGGAAGGGCGATGCGTCGTAGCGAAAGTGAATCGTCCGGTAGGAGGCACCATACAAGCCGTGAAGAAAAGGGCCGCGGATAGAGAATCGAAGCCGATTCTGGGGGAAAAAAACGGGCACGGAAAAAAACGGCACGGAAAAAAAGAGTCAATGATGACCTCAGAGGGCAACCGCACATAAAAAGGGAAAAAAACTACGGACTCAAACTTTGAAGTAAAGCTTCTACGGTTGACAAGAAAACCCATCAGAAAAGGACTCAAGAGGCTGAGATATCTAAGGGGGGAAAAAAGTTACTGAATGAACGGGGGGGGGAAGGGTCGGGCCAAAAAACCTGTGTGCCGAAAACTATCAATGAATAAAGGGGGGAGACTTCAAAGAAAGGGGGGTTCCAGACTTGATAAATCCTCAAGACACTTACGAAAATCAAAAACCTCAGAGGAGCAGATTTCGGTGCTGCGTCATAAAATAAGCAGGAAAACCTCTAACAAAGCGCGGGGAAATCGGACAGGGAACCGTAATTGGCAAAGGGAGAAGGCGCCCACTTATCTTAAAGGGAGGGAAGGACCTCTCCAGTGGCATTAGAAGAAAAGGGCCACGGACGGAAGGGATGTCCATCCAGCAGGGCAAGACAGATTGAAGCGGGGGGGAAAAAACTTGCGCTATCTAAGAGGGAAAGGGATCAACCGTGCCCATGACGTGGTCAACGGAAAAACACGGGCTAGAATAATCAGTAAAAGACGGTGAAGGTGCCCGGGGGTGGTTTAGGGGATAGGCGGGAAAATGAGGAAAGTGGAGCAGCAACGGGGATTTCTTTGGTCAACGGAACTAGAAAAGCCAGATCGTCAGGTGAGGGGGACCCTGGCCGCCGAGGAGAATCAAAAAAGTAAAGGCCCGGTAGCGAAAAAATAAACAAAGAAGGAAAATGGGTCACAAAGAATGAGAGGGAATCGAGTCATGCATAAAAGCAGGGGACTGGGGTGGGGGTGGAAGGGGGCAACTCCGTAATGTACGAGAATCCTTGACGTCAAGGGAAAAAGACGCAGAGGGGGGCTGACGGTGGGGAGTTGCCCGACCAAGTAGAACCGCGCTGTGAGGGAACTGGTTGCTTTCTGGGTCGCCAGCGAGTAAAAAAGAGAAGGGCGGGGAAACCAAAAGTTAATACCGCGAAAGACCTTATTGGGGAAAACGAAACGCAAGTTCAATGGGCGAGGGGGGCTGAATGACATCCAAGCTTTTTCAAAAGGACGTATCAAAAGCGGGGGGTGGATGTCTCCAAAGGGGAAGGCGGAATTCTTTCACTAATGGAAAAGGGGTCATTTTTCGCATAAAAAAATGGTGCCAAGGGAGCATGTAGTCCCATTCATTCAAGAAAATTAGAAAGCCGTGGCAGACAAGGAAAACTCTACAAAAAGAGCGCCACGCTTCTGAACGCGGAGAGACGAGGGTGCGTGATCCACAGGTTGACCAAAACTCCCATGTCTAGCGGGACCTCGATCTCAGGGGGAAAAGGTCATCTGCAAAAGATTCGAAGAAGGCAGAATCTCGACTAGCACCCGGAAAAGAACACATTCTCTAATCGTGGGACTGGGGAAAAAGTCGACGGGTCGCGCTCGCGAGTTGAAAAGGAGAAGTTCTCATGGAGACAGGAAGACGAGGAGGCCCCTGTTTAAAGAAGAAATTGGGGTGGGAGGGAGCTACAGGGGGGGCCGGGTCGAATTCTCAAGAAAAAAAAGGGGGGCAAAGAATCAGCTCGGTCAAAAAACGCTCGGAGCGGGTTGATCCGCTCATTTTTGAGTCAGGAATGCTCTAATCTCCGGAAAATGGATAAAAAGGGGGGGCAGAACCACGAGCATCAAGCCTTGTTCTGTACAAAGCTAAAGTGGGGATGTCGGTCGCAATTCAAAAGAAGGGGCCGAGCATCAACAAAAAAGGAGGATGAGGAAAGGACTAATCGGTAATTGGGAGAACGGGGGCCATGGCTCTGTCATCTGCGGAAATGGAGACAGGGCAGGCCGACCACGGTAGATCTAGAAGGGAGGGAAAAAAAAACCCAAACCTAAAAAAAAGGCACAACACAGCGCCACCAAACGGAGTGTCGGCAAAGAAGGAAAGTATGGCACCCTTAGTACGGATCTAATTCACGGAAGACAAGGACCGTTCCGCGGACCCCTCAACAAAATAAGATCGCAGGGGGGAAGCCTATTCAGGGAAAGAAAGAAAAATCACGAAGAGACTGCCTCAGCAGCGAGCTCCACCTGAAAGCAACCGCCTCGAAAACTATCTCTGGATAGATGTTCCGGGTTCTCAGAAGAATGCCTCAAGTCACGGAATCGGAAGCCTTCCAGGGGGGGAGACAGGCGAATAATGTACTCCGCGCCACCTCGGTGGTGGGAAACCTGTATAGAGGCTCACTAAGGAAGGAAGAGACGTAACAGACATCGTTTCTCGAGGATGGGGGAGGAGGCCGGCAGAAGGAACATCGTTTTGCATTACTTTTATAAGAGGGCTTCTTTAACGCAGGGGGGCGCAAGAAAAATGGAATCGGCTCAATGGGGGGGAGTAGGAGGCCGAAGGTCCTGGGAAGGGTAAAGATAAAAAAAAAGGGGTTTCCTGCTTCAGGTGGAGGTCAGTGAGAGTGGGGGGGGGGTTTTTAACCCCAAAACCCCAAAAGAAAAACTAACCCGGAGCAGCGAGTTTTGAAAAAGCAGGCCGGCCGTAAAGATCCGTCGGGGATATAAAAGGGGAACCGGAAGTCTGGAATGGGGGGAAAAGAGTTGGAGAGAGATCTACCCAAATGAGGGCAAAGGAAGGAGAGGTCCAGGGCGGGTCAAACTGAGAGAAAAGAAGAGGTTTCGGGAGCGCGGGGAACGTCAACGCGGGACTAAGGGGAAGGGGTCGGGAGAAAAGGGACTGCAAACGTCCCATCTTTTACGGAACAGCATAGAAGATTCATACCGCCCATACAGTCGAAATGAAAGAGCTGGGGTTGAAAGGGACGCCTGTACTCCTTTGAGCCTCTTCGGCAAGAAGAAAAGACAAGAGGTCACCTGCCATCGCTTGATCAAAAACATGGCGCCAATCCAAAAAACATGTCGGCGGCGGAAAATGAGTTCAATGTGGGGGGGGGTCGACAAGAGTCAACAGTGAACCTTGCTCTCGGGGCGCCGGGGGAGAAGATCGGGTGGCAGGGAGCTTAGAGGCGACCCAGCTCTTCGAAGCAGTTGTTATCATTAAGAGAGACAAGCAGTTACACGCTATAGAGATCGATAGGAACTGGACCAGTCCGAGGCCGAAATCTCCTAACGTCTTGACATTGGGGAAAAAAATGTCATCGATCGGGTTGAAAAGAGGATCAAAAAGCGGAATTCACTCTAAGGGGTGTAAAAATAACGAAGGGGTTTAGTCGAAAAAGTCCTCAGAAGGAGAGGACTAGGTTTTTAAAGGGGGGAGGTTCACGAAGAGGGAAGACTTTCCGGAGTCCGAGACTCTCACGGACATAAAACTAAGGGAGTCGGGGGTGAGAGAGGGGGTTGTGGGTCTCAGGGCGTCGGGTAACTCTCGCCTCGGTATAGGAAAGGTTTGAGGAAAGATCCCGAAGGTATTCGAGGCGTCGCTTGACGGGGGGGAGGGCATGGGCCAAAAAAAAAAAATTGTAGTCACATGGGAAAAAAAAGGCCTAGATCGGAAAAGCAAAACCTCGTAAAAGGAGTCATTTTACAAAATCTATACGGATCATGCAAAGGAAAAAGTCCAATGGGAATTTATAGAGGAAGACCATATTTTTTATATTCCGGGTCAAAGGAGAAAGTGTCACCTTAGGACCTGTGTATGAAAAAAACCGGGAAGGACGATTAGTAAAAAGTCCTTGCATAGTCAGGGACGTATCTCCATCGGATCGGTGCCAAAAAAGGGATACTGCGATTTGTGGGAAACGACACGAGAGCTCGAGATACGTAGAGGGGGAGACGCTCTCAGAAAACATGGAAGAGAAGGACAAACTAATATTCTGAAAGACGCCCTCAGGCCTCAAAATAGGGCAGGGCCCGAGGGAAGGCAATCGAGGCGAATTAACAGAAAAGAGGATGTCTATCATCCTTCTACACCCCTCTCATGGGGCAGGACCAGAATCTCATGCCGGCCAAATGACCATAAAAAAAATTCGTCATCGCAAATGAAAAAAAAAAGGAGAAAAAAAAAATAACTTCGTGAGGAGGAAAGCGGAAGCGAAAAAAAAGGCCCTGAGAAGACACGCTGGCGCGAAGAAGGAAAATAATGGTCAGCAATAAAATCCTTTAATCTGTAGAACTGGGGAAAGGAAATGCAGAAAGTAAGGTCAGAAAAAGACCGTGCAAAGGAGAGGGTAAAATAAAACGGTCCACATCTACGAGGGGGTCATGGGTCTACAAACAAAAACCGCTGTTGGAATCGGCTTACTGCAGAAAAAAATGTATGGTCCCGTCAAAAAACAAAAGGTGACGGGTCAAACTTGAAGAAAAGAACCCTGAATTCGCCGAAAAAAAAACGGGCACAAGCACCGACTTCAGGTCCTCCCATGAGGAAAATGATATAAATGCAACTCGGGGGAGCATCGTCAACTCAGTGGCATTCGGGGAGGGCAGAAAGGACCTCAGTCCTGAATAGGTGAGCTCGGCCATTAAAAGGCAGTCCGACTACCGGTACGGACGCCTTCGATCAGAATCGGGCGGTGGAAATCAGTAAAGAGGCAGTAACACAGAACTATGGGGCGAAGGACCTGCTACTAAAAAACGCCTTGTGCGGGACGAACCGGACAAAAGAAAATTCAGAGACGAGCAACGGTCCTCGCCAAGGAGGCGGAAGACGGCGGAATAAAAAATAGCGACCATGAAGTAAAGGCAATAACGCGAGAGCCAAACGCAAGCTCAAAAAATACCGCATCGACCGCCAAGGAATAAAACGCCGGGCGCAATCCAATTACGCCCAGCTCCAAGAGGGACTTGGGGAAATAACCCAGGGAAGACGCCCGCGGGGGGTAAGAATTAGAAGAACTCTTAGAAATGGGACATGGTCCCCTTAGTCAGAAATAGGAGTGGAATGGTTAACGATCTTGAAAAAGAGTTTGGCATCAACGAAAAGAGGCATGGGGTGAATTAGAATCAGGGTAAGGTCAGGGGGGAAAAAAAAAGGGGGTGGGGAGAATCAGGGGGAATGCCGGACGGTGATCTCAAGGGATGATGA
>Ga0179593_1256505_pt1 | contig 18421 bp, 12 predicted proteins | sample CZODoug2_1_08_16_FD_185931 | JGI IMG/M metagenome (GOLD analysis project Ga0179593, IMG submission 185931) | Vadose zone soil fungal communities from Angelo Coast Range Reserve, California, USA - CZODoug2_1_08_16fungal (PacBio error correction) | ecosystem: Environmental > Terrestrial > Soil >...
TCTCCGCGAAGATCACGCTCTATTCTCTGGGGGGAGAGTTGATAATGAGAGGGGAAGGTGCGTACATTGGGCATACGGCCACATCCCGCGCCTGCCTCTGGGAGGCAGAGAGCTAACGTTCTAAGAGCGGCGCCAATGGTCACGAACGACTACGAGACAATTCCTAACTATCTAGGGACCGGAGGGGGAAGGCGTAGCGCGAGCGGGGTGATCCGATCGCTCACTAAAAAGCAAGCAAGGAACCAAAAGGGGGGAGGATGCGCTGCGCAGCACTCAAGTGGAGCGACGACCCTCGTTCGGAGGGGTAAGGCGGGTCGGGGTCAGATCCTCGACGTTACACTGCTGCGGATAACGTAGTCTGTTGGAATGTCCTAAACGAGAAATGAAGGGTTGCAGCGAGCATCTGGTCTTATGGGGGGACATGTTTGTTTCATGCGTTCCGGGGTGAGCTTAGGGGTTCAGGCGGCTGTGAGTCGGGCGAAGCCAACACGAAAAAGTACCAAACGACGAAGGACCGCTAGGAACGAGAGTATCGACGGAAACGAACTCCGGTTACGAGTTCACTCGACAGGAAGGCAAAGGAACCACCGGGAAGGAGGTGAAAAACACAGACCGAGGAGGGACTCCATTATAAATCAAAGAGGGAACCAGCTTCCTCAAGAATTGACCGGAACGTGCGACATAGACTAGGGGGATTAACCTTGAAGATAAGTTCTGCCCTCCCCAAACTAAAGAATTCGTAGGGTACTGGGGCCGGTAACCTCCGGCATGCCGCGGCTACTGACATACGCTCCGACAAGGAAAGCTGTCTTTGAAGGAACGCACGATGTATCCTACAGAACTAGACATTGTCTGCAACCGAGTAACGGTCTCACAAGATCAGTACAGAAACGTCGACCGACATCCGACCGGAGGTCAATAGTACGTTTAACCTCTGGAAAAGAAACACTACTTCAAAGGAAGGGAAGAGGTAAAGGTGCACCGAACGACGTGTGGTCAAAAAAAGCATCAGTCCCTAGGGCTCTAGTCGAAGTAAACACACGTGGCATCGGACGTGAGGAGGGAGGCGCCAGGGGCTACAGGGGGGGCCGAATGAATAATTAAGCGAAAGGAAAGAAATCCAACCTGGAAAGAACGAACAGCTTCTATGGGGAGAAGTAGGCTAGAAAAGCGGTAAAACTACAGCTATATGAAAACGAGCTGCATCCGCGAATGAAGAACAGCTACTAGGGCAATGACGGAGGACTCAGGGGGGGAATTAGACTCAGCAAGATGGAAAGTTGAATTCACACGGAGAGGCGGACTCAGGCAGTTAGCGATCAGCATGTTTTGGCGTCAGGTTTTGAGATGAAAGATTTGTCGGAGCTGCGTCTCGAGGGCGTCGGGGAGTCATAGAAATAGGAGAGAGGCACTCAGGGAGGAGTGAGACAAGGGAACGTAACTTAAGGGGGCAAAGAATGATCGCTACTCCTCGCAGCCGCGGCGTAGGGTCGGTCAGAGGAAACTCGTCGAGCAGACAACTGCGCTGCCATATCAGGGTTGGTATAGACAGCTCCTCAGAAACTAGGTCTGGGGGGTGAGAAGGGTCTCTTCCTAACACCAAGAGACCTAAAATTCTTTGCAGGGTAAGTGTGAGAGGTCGTAACCCTTCTCCAGAGAAAGGGGGCTTGATTCTTCTTGAAGAAAGATTCTCCGTTCAAGAGAGGCGAGAGAAAGAAAAAAGGGCAGGTTGAAAAAGGGAGGAGGCCAACGATCTCCGGGGGTCGTCGTCGTGAATAGGAAAGAGGGGACCCGAAAAGAGAAAAGGGGGAAGAAGTCCCACGGTTCGTGCTACGCACTATTCTCGGAGACCAGAAGGGAAGGGACGCAAAAAAAAAGATCGTAAGTCGTAGAGAGGGGAGAAAAACGCAAGGCCGGGACAAAAAAAAACAGGCGAGCGTAGAAGATCATATACACGAAAAACGCCCCGATTGGCGGGAGTAGAAACAAAACTCGTGGGACCGGGTCGCAAAAGGGTGGTTTCATCGAAAAAGGGAGAGACTCTCCGGGGGGGAAGAATCGGGGCCAATCGTCGAATCGGCTACGACTCTGCGGGGAAGGAGACATCTCGATCCCGACCACGCATAAAGAACTGCCCGGCTTACCTATCGCAAACAAGTCTTCAATTGGGGCGAAGAGGAGGAAAAGGAAAGGAAGATAAAGCTTAAGAGGGATGATTGCTATTGCCGGTCTTTTGGAATCGGACTAGTGTCTGGCGAGTAGCCGCGAGGGAGAGAATGAATAGGGAGAAGGAAGGATCTAACGTCTCGGTCTACTCTATAAAGGAACTGGAAGAGTTACGCTACGACTAAACAGGGGAAATTCATCCCGAGACTGTTTCTAAAGGAGAGAGGGGCTAGATCGCTGGGAAAAGAGCATCGTCCGAGACACCTCCTCACTTGGTAGTGCAGAAACAGTGGGCGGGTTTTCTCAAGTTGGAAGGGTCAAAAAGGGGACAGAGGAGAGCAATAAAAGAATCGGCGCTTACACACCACCACGTCGGGTCTCCTCCGAGGCAGGTTGGGCCTTGAAGGCTAGGAGTGATTCCGAAGGAAAAGAGCGGGGATAATCCGGATAGAGAGGGGGAGGACTGAACATCAAGGAAACGTCAGAAAAAGAGGAGAGACGCTGCACATACCGGGGCGATGACGCATCAAAGTCTTATCTAGATCACAACAAAACGTCTGATTGGAAAAAGAGAAAGGGAAAAAGAAGAGGCATTCAGAGAAGGGAGTGGGCCGATAAAGTCGCATGCTCTCCTATGCGGGCTTTCCGGTCTGGGATGCGCTCACTCTCTGGAAGGAGAATTACCCAGGAGAAGGACGTCAGAATCGAGCGCGAAGAGCAAAAGGGAGGAGTTTCAACGAATGGTGGGTTTACGCGACTATTCTGAAAAAGTAGAAAAAGACGAATGCTTAGGGGGTTGGGAAATGAACATCAAAGCATAAAACCTCAAGGATCGTCAACTAAAAAAAACCCTTGAAAATTACTTATCTGTTGCTAACTGCGTAGGCAGCTTGAGCGCTATCTCTCTACCGAGAGATGAACCTGCAGCAGGAGGTAGATGACTGTCTTCTATCAATCTTCAAGGACAAACTCTAAGATAACCACTGGGACGGAAGACGAAAGAGAGCGGAGGACCATGACTTCTCCTATACTGCTCATATCGTATGGCATGAACCATCTGAAGTACGCCACCACAAACGAAAGATCCGAATAATCACATTTTCGAGGTTAATGGAGGTGTCGCGAAGGCGTAAACCATAGAAAAAGACCCGGGGGGAGAAAAAATGGCAATATCGGGAGACTTAACAATCGGCTTGAAACGGGTCTCTATGCAGGGAGTAAAAGGACCCGCTTGATGTCCGAGTCCGACGAGGACAGCACAGTCGCAATCGGGGAGGAAAGGAGGAAAAGGGGGCGACTCGGTGCTACGCAATCTGTCCGGCAATTCTCCACGAGGGATTTCTTTAAATACGTAGATGGTGTAGGGGGTTAGGGGGGGGGGAGTCAAAGGGCGGAGACTAAGAATGTGTGGGTGTTTTCTGGGGATTCTTGAATACAATCTCGACCGAGAAACTCGAAGATCAAAGGATTCCCCTACCGGGATTATGAAAGGAGAATCTTTAAAAAAAGGACGGCCGAAAGCATACATATATTCTAAACTTAGCTATCATCAGTTGGTAATAGAAACAATAAAAAGTGACGGGGTAGGTGGGGAAGTGAAAGGGTGAGGGGCATAACCCGCGTTGAGGGGGAGGGCTCTATCAGAGATGCAGGGGGGAGTAATAGGTAGTTCATCAGAAAAATAGACAAGAAAAAATTCGAAGAAAAGGTCGCAGTATGGGAGAAGATGACAGCTCAACCACAAAACGTAGAGGCCTTTGCTTGCTCTTCTGGGGAGAACGGTGCGATGAATCCTGGTAGAAATCTCTGCGTGTGATTCAGGTGACGCCTCTAACACCTCTATCTGAGGCTTGGGAGAGACATCGTGAGGTCCAGAGAAAGGCCAGATTGCCTGACGTCTTCTGCCCCTATAGATACTCGGGTCCGGGCCTGGAAGCAAAGAAAGCCGGGAGTGCAATATTTCGGGATCCTACCGCCCGAAGACTAGATCCAATAACAAAAGACTCGTAAACAAAACAAAACCAAATGAAGAAACGGGCGAAACCGAGTGGGGGGGGAGAAAGGTTAAAAAAAAAAGGATCTCTCATTCCCACAAGTCGGGGCGAACGAGAGAGGTTATCATGCAAGTGGATCACGGAAGGGGGGGGTCGAGAGAGGATCGGCTTTTTTAGAGGGGGCGTTCTAGAGGGGAAACAAGTAGAGAGAACATCGTTCATCAAAATGAAAATTTTTGGGGTGGGGGTAAGCGCTATGAGTGGGGAGGGGGACAGTCGTCTGTGCGACGGTCTAATCCTCCTAAAAAAAAGTGGCTCTGCGCCCGGTTTCGGGAGAGCGCCAAAGGGCGATAGGTGGAAAACGGGGTAAAAGAGGACGAAGTCGAGTTTGACGTTATCGCAAAAAGGGGAGTGGCCAGTGAACCTTGTGAAGTAGGTCGTGGTAATGAGAAGGGGGTCTTATCGGAGCGGCAAAGTGGAAGAAAGGGGCAAAAAAAGGAAATGGGATAACTATCTTAGGGTTAGGGGGTAGGCAGAATTACGGGGGATCTTCTTAAAAGAAAGGGGCCTGCGTAGCGCCATGAATCCTCTTCGGGTGACGGCTTTATATCCAAGTAAAGGCTAGGGAAAGCGTTCAAAAGGTACAGGGAGGGAATGACTATCAGGTAACACGCCTGAGCTGATGCATGTGAGCACAAGGGGCGGGAAAAGACGGTGCATTGAGAGCAGAAGGTGTTCAAAACTAGAAGGAAATCGATCAAATGTACGGGAAAAGCATTATTGGTTGGGAGTGTCAGGAAAGGGTGGGCGGCAAGAGGTCGGCGAAAAAATCATCGGTTCACAGGAGGGGGCTAGTATCTCAGGGAGTCAGGAAATCGCGTCATAGGAGGTAGGGGAATGCAGTGGAGGGAGGGGGGTCTATTGAAAAAAAACGAGGCCACCGCCTAGAGAAGGGTAACGACGTATAAAAACCCAAACTAATGAAGGAGCAACAGGACACACAGTAAGGGGAAAATGAGTCGAGTCCAAAAAGGGAGGGAGAGTATTCCAACCTTCCTGAGGTGAATCGGACCTTCCAGACTCGTGATATTCACAGGGACCCGCACCTCAGTACGTAGATCACGGGCTTCTATCAACTTCTTCACGGCTTCGCAGGGATATTTTTTTTGACTGTGCAAGGGGCAGGGTTGGCCGGAAGACCAGCGCTAGAGACCATAAGAAAATGCAAGATCTAGTTCGGCCTTTATCTCCGTCGTTAACAAGAAATGAACTCCTATCTCGGGGGAAAGGGTAGGGGAGGGGATCTGGCCGAAAAAGCTGGAAAAGCGGCACGAAGTAGGGTCAGGATGAAAAAAACCCGTTTCCTAAAGGATATCCTGAACTCCCTCTCACATCAACCGTCGCGAACATCGCCGTGACTCAAATAAGAGAAGCCACAAAACACTTAGGAGGGGATGAGAAGAGAAAATTGAGAGAAACGACGGATATAACGCGATTCTCTTGTTGATAATTCTTGAAAAAATTGATGATACTTAAACTTTTTCAGTGGCTGTTAATGCCACCGCACAAGGGGCGTCTGCTCAAAAGGGGCGGCCGGAGGGGGAGGGTCTCAGGAGGAAAGTTTCAAGAAAGAGGAAAAGGAACAATTGAGCCTAAGGCTAGGGCGACTTGAGAGAAAAATCTTGGGGGTCGAGAGAGAATGAAGGCGAACCGAACCACTCGCAGAGAAGGGAAATATCTGTTCTCCTCAAAGAGAAGCATAGAAATTTGGGAAGGGTTGGGAATCAAAGAAAAGGGGTTCCTCAAGGGGGGAAGATGGTCGCCAGGGGGGGAAGGGGGCGAGTACAGGGGGAAGGTGACTCTAAGAGGGCCGTGAACTTTGTGTAATGGGGATTCGTTTCCTTTTGGAATCGGCAGGTTCGGGAAGAGAGAGTGGCGAGTCGGGGAAGGGAACACTGAAAGAAGAACAACTTCGAGTAGCTAGGAATCTAGACGTAAATCTAATAAGGGACTCAGGAAAGATGGGTTCACTGAATACTGAAAAGGGCAAAAAACACATGGTCTAAATCAAAACAGCAACTATCTCGAGGTAGACTGGAACGAGTAAAACTCTTCGGAGAATAACTCAAGGTCCCGGGTCACGTTATAACAGCGATCTTTCGGGTAGTGTACGAAGTCGGGCTACTTTTCCCGATTTATAACTCTAAATATTAGATGAAGGAAAACTTCTATACCAGAATCACTCCGCAGTTCAAGTAAAGGACTCTAGAGAAGAAAGGGGGAAATGAGGGAGTGTCAATTGAGGAAAAACGAAGGGTTATAATTCAACTACGCATCTTCAAAGTCATGCAAAATCTGCAAAAGGGAGGCGCAATACAAGCGACGAGAAAATCACTACGGGTACTTCAAAGGGACCAAAATGAAAATGGGGAGAGGAACGGCAGGGAGTATCTGCGCTGTTCACCGAAAAGGTGTCACCGTCAAAGAAACGGGAACCGCGATTCATCCCGACAGAAGTAGAAGGAATTAGGAGGGAAAACTTGTCCTGAGAGACACTACGTGGAGCAAGGACCTCGAGCCGGGAAAAGCCACATTTAAAGAAAAGACCGAAGGGAGGTCTCGTTCCGTCTAGAAAATCATAAAAAAAAGAACGTAAAGAAATCTTCAGGGGATTCGACAAAACTGCCGCCAGAAGGTACAGAAAAAGAGGGGAGAAACATCGACGCTTTGAAGAGCGCAGAAAAGTTTTTTGCGTTCAACAGAGGGGAGGGGAGCCGGTTAGCATCTGTTTTTCGTCGGGGGGTGAGAGGAGGGTATTTCAGTTATATTCTGGTCAAGGGTCTTCGGGGGATTAAGAGGGGAACTCTATTAAGTGCTCAGTGTCCAGGCACTGAAGACGCACTTAAAAGTAGGGAGTATTCTCAGGGACTCATGCTTCTTGAGTGAGCTCTGCAGTCTCGAGACAACAAACGGCGAGAAGGAACTATTGGTAAGAGAGGCGGGACTGGATCACGCTGGAGAAACGGTAAAGGGGATGAGCACAGATCAAAAAGAAATGAACTGACAGCCGGCGGGGGGCGGTGGGAGGAGGGAGGGGTCGGATCTAAGTACGAGCGGCTAACAGGAGTTTATCATCTGAAGTAATAACTTCTTAATCCTGTGAAGTATGGAGCGGAGGACCCTACTACTCTTTAGGAAAACAGGAAAACCGTCAACTGAGAGGGAAACGTTATCTTCAAAGCTCCCGCGGGGCTCTTAGTTCAATCTAATTGGCAAGGGGAGGCGTCGCACTGGCGCTTTAGCTAACCGACGGCGGGTGAAGCGATATCGGGGGAAAATCTATCTGGGATCACTCAAATACTAAACCCATACCGGCATCGTCTTTAGCTAGGCAAACGACCACGCCGCCATTTCAACACGAAAGACAGGGAACATTGTAGGCTGTTTTCGCTCAGGAAACGTAACTGCTACTACGGGATCTGTGCCCGAGCTAGGACTCTATTCACACACACCAAAAAAAAATAAACAAAAAAAAAACCCAAGAAAAAAAAAAAAACGTAGGACTAACCGGTTCACACCTAACTCAAGAGGTCGGGGAGAATAAAAGAATTCAACGGCCGAGCTCCTTCTAACGGATTGAAATAGGCGTCCAAAGCTCATTTTTTTACGATAGCTCGGAGAATTCGTAGCGGAGAAAATATATGATGCTTGATCGTGTCTTTGCATTCTACTATTACGGAGAATCATCTCGGGGTGAGCTCGGTCTAGTAGACTGGGCAGGGGCGGCGCAGAGGTCCTTCGGAACAGTTCTCTTAGTTACTAAAAAGAAATTCAAGGAAAGACCGACGGGGCATAAACGAAGCTTGGCGAATCTCCGGGAATTAGGCGAGCAATACTCCTATCATCTCCGGGAGAGCAACTACTCAAAGGTAGTTCATCCATTGGCAACTCCGGGAGTTTTTGAGACGAAGGGGGAATGTAACCAGGGACAAGAAGTCTATCGCCGCACAATCTTCAGGAGTACCAATTTCTGGGAGATACTCTCCTTGGGAAGGGAGCAGAGAGGGGGGATCCAGAGGGGAAGGGGAGATTATATCCGGATCAAGGAAACTCCGCGGAGGAAGAGAAGAGGACCAGCAACGCGCAATTCGTCAATCGGCGATCGCCTTTCTTTTAGAGCTCTCAAAAACACGGGGGATGAGAAAGAGAGATCAGACGAAATCGCACGCGCAGGGGAAGGGCAGAGTCGATGCTGCGGGGGGGTCAGGCAGGAGAGGGGGGGGGACGTGGTAGACAGAGAAGGATCGTATCTGGGGACAGAAGTAACCCTCAGGGGAGCGAAGCAAAAAATTCAAGGAGCACAAGAAAGTGGGGGTTTTGGCGCGACGATCGGGGCTGACTAGAAAAAAAGATATTTTCTTTTTGTAAAGGAAAAACAAAACGCCGAACACTCGGAACAGAGCTGCAACCTGTATGGGAACTCGTTGCTCGGAGCGGGGAAAAAAGCTTTGACACGAGAGGCCTCGAGCAATCCAATCGATTCGCCACAATTCTCTGAAAGACGTCTGGATCGTAAGCGGCCGTTCCTATACCGGGGGGAAGGGCTCATGATGAAACGGCCTGAATCCAGAAAACCGTAAAAAAAAAGGTAGCGGTATCTTATAGCGGAAGACCTCGATCTGGAAAAGGCCAAGACACGGAGCTATGCCCTTAGCCTCTGTGTCCTCAAGGCTAAGGATCTTTCCTCTTTCTGCCCATCTTCATAATGGGGGGGGTGGAAGGGGGTTAATCAGGAATCAGGAGGAAGGATTCGCTTGATGCAGGGAAAGAGCGATGCGGCAAACCAAGGAAAGCGTCGTACGACAAGATTACGACGATGAAACGGCAACAGAGAAAGGAGAACATAGGAGATCGAACTTAAAAACCCCCGAAGGTTAAGGGCAAACGGGGAGTGCAGAAAGGGTCTCCCACTGGGGCTGTCGCAATAAAAGAACCGCAGGGCAGGAGTGGTCGGTTTATCCGCTACTCTTCGCCGGGATGGTGGGGGGTCTGAGAGGGGAAAATCTCGAGATATGCCAGGATGCTCCGGGACAAAAAGCCACAAATGAGAGACAACCGGTAACGGGATTAACGACGCTACTGCGACTTCTGGCTGAACAGTGTCGCCCCGTTCCGTGGGAAAGAAAAAGAAAGAAGTCGGAGGGTGGCAGTGCCTCTGGGGGAAAAAAAGGACATGCCCATGGGCTTTGCGAGAAAAGCATTCAAGGCCGGACGGCGACTAAGGATGGGCTTGAATAAAAGGTATAAAACAAATGTTCGACGATGGGGCTCTATATCAGAAAGCACTAACTTCAAATCACACTGGGGGGTATATTAGGTGTAGCTCTGCTTTTGGATCCTTGGGTCAGCTAGCCTTCAGATCATCTTGAGTGGAAGGCAATCCTTCAAATACAAAGAGCAGACGGATAGAGAAGGGGAGCTCGGAATAGCTAGGAGCCCTACTAAGTAATTCCTCGCTAAACGACCTATGAGACGTGAAAAAGTGATTCCTTTGGGAAACTTCAGATTCAGTTTCTGCAATGAGGAGAGTTCAAAGGAAACACAAAAACTGACAGCAAGAAAAGACGGAAAAGATCCAAAAACTAATCCCCGAGAATCTGGGCTGAAGTAGCGCCGGTCTTTAAATGCTACCTTGGAAAGAGAGGAGTCTAAACCAGCAGGAAACGGGAGGAAGGGGGGCACTGAAAGAGGAAGCAGGTTTAAAAAGGCCTTTTTCTGGTCTAGGAAATTGGTGAGATGAAGTTCTATCGAACGTCGATCTATAAAAGGTCGGAAGGGGAAGAAAACGTTTGGGGGGGTGTTATCTTCTGCTATGCTTTGGGAGCCACCGAGGACGGTACGAAGAAGCTAAGAAGAGTAAGTAAGAGGGTTAACACGGTGTTGACAGACTTTCGCAACGTCGGGCGGGCAAAGGCTGCAAACAGCTAAATTTCGATTTTGACCGTAGCAAGGGCCAAAAAATGTGGTCTGGGGGGAAATCTGAAAGGGTAGGATGAAGCCTTCTTGTGTCGCACGGGTTGGACTTCAGTCGGGAAAAAATCCTACGTCCAATAGAGGAACTAGACGTATTGGGGAGTGTAGGCTAGATTCGTTGGGGCGCGAAAATAAGCCCATCATGATCTTCCGAGTAGGGTCATGCGCAAGTGGAAGGGCAAGTCCTGGTAGTCCACAGGACAAGCGAGCGCGTTCTGCCCGGGAGGGAATAGACTAGTAGCAGCCATCTAGAGGGTCCACAAGGGGGGGACGCGCGCTATCGTATCGTTGGGGGGGCCAGAGGGATAAGAAATGTACGTGACCAGCGGCTTGTTGAAACTTCCCGGTCATTTTTAGGGACTTGCCATCTCGTCGGCAAAACGGGGGGCACCGAGGGGACGCGGGTGACGAGACGCAGTCGATCAGGCGATAGTTGCCGACTGGTGGAGTCGTCTTGTGCACGGTCACCGGGAAAAAAGGGCACGTCGAAAAAAGAACGAAATGAACCCTAACTACCGGACCAAAAGTACAACTCATGAAAGCAGGAGATTAGAAACGGTCTTCGTCGGGAACTGCAACCGGCCTCATTCCATAAAGAGAACGACCACACTTCGAGAACATCATTCACCAGCATACCCCATCTTAAGAGGAAACGCGGAAGGGAGGCGAAGGGAAAAGGGACGCGAATTCAGCAAGCGCTGGGGGTTTCGGTAAGGTCTGTGATCGGACACAACAGCGCGCAACGCCTGAAACGCGGGAAAGAGCAGAAGGAAAGTAAGGAAGTAGTAAGTAGTAACAGAGAGCCTGGGGGACCGTAGAGAGCTACAACTCTTCGAGCATCGCTGGGAGTTGTCAGGGGAACAGAAAACACCGTGGAAGAGCTCCGGGAAAAAAAATCCTTCACGCCCCGCGACCGAGCAAGCTCTCTTAACATCTCGAGGAGGGGACAGAAAGATCACACAACTTAAAGGGATGAAAAAGAAGAGAGAGGAGCTCCCGAGGATTAAGAGAAGGAGGCTGTTGAAAAGGGAGGAGCTATCTTCCACTTTGAGTGGGGAAGGTTCCTATGACCACTAAAAGGAGCAGCCCACTTCGTGAGATTACGGAAACTACGCCCATGTTCAACTTACTAAAGGTGACGATCAATTCGCGGCCGAGCTGATGCAACCGCAGTGGCAGGAGGGGTGCCTCAGGGGGGGGAGAAAAAACCAGAGAGCTCATGAATAAGAGACCTAAAACCAAAACATCTGGTGAGCAAAGGGCAGACTCGAGAAGGGCTAAGGCTCGAGGAACGTCGTTCGGCAGATCCGCGAGTGAAGGGGCAAAGGGATAATGACTTAGGACTGTTCATTCCCAGAAAGCTTTGAAGCGGGGGGGTGGGTGGAGACTCAAAGTGACTTGTTTTCCTGTTTCATGGACGGGGCCTTTTTAGGGTCTTGGGGCAACAGAGTCGTTTGGCTCGGACTAAGGCAAAAACAGACCAACGCACTATTCTACAAGATAAGTACTAAAGAAATCGACGCAACCTCCTGTAAAGGGTGGAGGAGGGTACTATATTCAAGGGAATAACACAAGCCGCGTTAACCTCAGGGAAACATGATTATCTTCCCGATTGGACTTCAGCGAAGCTCTCCTGCTTTGCGGGAGTGAGAAAATCATAGATATGGGAGGGGAAGGGGGAGTCGTCTACGGGAAAGCCTTTAGCAATTCGGATGGACTGTCTTCTAGACCCCAAAGGCAGCTCCGACAGGCTCAAACTCGACTCGCGCACTTCACTACGGCGTTTAATAGAGAAAAGAAGTGTCACTGGCAAACTACGATCGGGGTCGATCAATCGGACCGTGAAATGTAAGAGAAAGGGGAAACCGCAGACAGGACATAACTAAAGTGACACGTTCACGGGTAACCTCTTTGGGACACTAAAATGGGACGCTAGCAAACTATAACGTCAATCGGGGGGGGGAGCTGTGCAACCAAAAGTGGTTAACCGATTAATCAGCATCGGAGCAACCGAAACCTTTGGAAATTTGATGCGTCTTCGCAGGAGGGGACCCTGGTGAAGAAACAGCATACGAGCGTACATCAAAAAAATTCACGAAATAATGCGTGTCCGATACGAGGGAGAAAGGGTGCGATAAAAAAGAAGATACGCGATCGAAATCTCCAACGAGGGCTGCCGTAAAGGAAACCGGGAACGGTGAGCCCTTCCGGACGAAAGGGAAGAAGCAGAAGGACTCCTGAAAATGTGATTTGAAGAAACAGAGGGAAGGAAGATAATCGGTCGTCGTTTTATAGGAGATTCGTGCGTCGGCCGTCGGATGGAGGCGTTAGGAAGCTCGACAAAACGAGTTCGAAAGGAGCGCCTAAGGGCACCACAAGGCGTCCTCTTCTTACTGAAAGGGAGAGGAAATCGAAGGACGGCGGTCAGCGATAGTAGCTCCAGAGCTGGAGACAGGAGGGCGTTTTGTAAAGACGTCTCCTCAAAAAGAGATCGGGTTGAATGGACCACATTATCACACAAGCAGGGGTAGCGTACGGAAGGGGGGAGTTAGTTATCTAATTGAGGTCAAGCTAATAGAGCCACGAGTCACGAAGGAGGGGACAGGTTCCTAATAATTCGGGGCCCGGGAAGGGAAAGGAAGATTCAATGAGCCATCGCAAGAATAGGTATTAACCGACAGAGTCAAATATCTCCTCGTACGTTCGTTACTTGAAAATCCCCGCGGTCTCTACCATGGTCATGGACTAATGACTTAAAAGGGGGGGGGCGTCTTAGAACTAGTCGGGATACGAGAATCGCGGGAAAGATGCTAAATCTGCATTCGTGAGTAACGCTAACAACCAGTAACCTCGAAAAAAGGAAGAAAATCTGTCCCACGACCACCGCCTGTTCTTGGTGCACGAAGGAAATCTGGGGGGAGGTCACGAAGGGCGCAGACGACCTAGAGATGAACCGGGAGCGCTATGTTCAGGCTCGGTCGCCATCGAGAAGCGGGCCTTTTTCAAGCAGACATGGATCACAAGAAACGCACAGGGGAGACCCGAAACCGGGAGATTTCACGATCCCCGGCGGAACGGGGTGTATCTCGGCGAGCAAGCAATGCGGAAAAGGGGGCGAAAAGTAAAAAAATCAGTGCTAATGGGGTTTGAAAGATCTCTGGTCCACCCTAACAGCTAAAGGTAACCAAAATTAAAAGAAATAGAGAGCTGCAGGTTCGGGACGTCCCGGTCTCGTAAGACGAAATACTAGGATTCTAAGCCTTTAATCTACACGAGACTGGGAGAGCTGGAAGAGCTCTCTCACTAGAATAGAAGGAGGCAATCAACTCACGGGTATCTTCTGTTGATCGGGTTTTTCCGGCGGTTTGGTTAAGGACGAAAAAACCACTCCTTCGGGAGGGATCTAGTGCTCGCTTAAACCCCAATGCGTGGCTCAAAAGAACGTTTGTCTGGAGTCGCCGCGAGAGGGTTTTGTATCAATCAGGGCAGAGAAGATTTCTTATCGAAAGCAGGGCATCTATCTTCGATCAGAAAAGCACGATCTCCTGTCAATTAGGAGCAGAAGTCTGAAAAAAGAGGAAACACAGGGATTGAGAAAAGAGAGAGAGAAGAACTTCAGAACGCACGATGCCCTAGAAAAGATTGCAAGGCCTCTTTGCTTCCCTTCAGAGTCGCCGTCAGGCTCGCAAACGATCCGTCCGGTATACAGTACCCAGGATCAGAAGACAAAATCGATCATCTCAATAAAGTGATTAAAAAAAAAAGGGGGTTTGTTCGAAGGAGATCTGTTCAATCGGCCTAACGGTTCTGTGGGTTGTAAAGTCAACAAAACGACCAAACCGATGAACTAAAACGTTATAGTGATAGCGGGAGGGGCTCAAGTCTAGGAGGGTCTCTCAAACCCTTTCTCGTCAACGTCTCAGATTCGATGGCACGGCGAATTATCAGTCAAATCGTCGTCCTCGACTAGAGTAATAACCTCGCGGAGCAGGTTCCACATTACAGGAAGACTATCGGAGAAAAAAATGTAGAACTAGTCGAGATAAGACCAAGACACTACCTCATCACCACGGGGTACTCGAAGGCAGAAAGTATTTCCTCTAGTACCCACAAGGATACCGGTGGGCTTCAGAATGTTAGAGAGCTTCGTCTGGAGGTTGATTCAGCTTCAGCATGGGGGGGGGAAGTCTAAGTCACGTTAGAACGAAATGAGGGAAAGAGCCTCAGGGGCATCTGCGCATCGATTCGCGCATAGGTGAGAAATTCACAACGGTTGCAGATACACTGCTCACACGGCTTTCTCGTAAAAGGAATCCGGGGTAGTTGGGGAATAGAGAGATACGCTCGCCTTATGGGGGTTTTTTAAGGAGGGGGGAGAATAAAGCATGATTCTTAGGACTCTTCCCCCACAACGGGGAGGTCAGACTAGCGTCGTGAGGTGCCGAAAGAGAACTCTTCGGTCGGGGACGCTTACCTGGAAGCCAGCGGGCGCTGGGTTAAGATCAACACCCTACGGCTAGAACGTGGCAAAATTAACGGCACGGGGAAGAAAACGAGTACCGGGGGGGAGGGGCGAAAACCTCGGGGCGTTCGAAGAAGGAAGTTAAGAAGAAAATCCCTGTTTCGGGATCGGGGGAAGGAGCGAAAATAAAAATCCAACTGTTCGCGGCGGGTGGGAGAAAGTGCTCTAATTCTCAGAGAGGCGGGGACGCGCAAGGGGGGGAGATACAACAAGAACACGTCGGAGTGGTCGCGAAACCGCGAAAAAGTAAGAAGACGGAGGGAAGGGGCGGGGAGACGCAAGAGACACGGGGGAGGTACTTTCCCGTTGAAAGGACAGACGAGCGTGAACTAGGGGGAAGGAAGTAGAAGCACCAAGAAAATTGCGGGGACGCCAAGAATAAATCTGAAACAGAAAGCAAAAAAGTAGTACGAGAAAACGGCGCGAAAACAAAATCTGGGGAAATAAGTCCACGCGTGGAGCAGCGCTCGCAAGTAGCGCCGGCGCGAATTTTCTGTATGAATTTATTCGCAAGGTGGGAGGTTCTTAGCGTAGTTTGTAGATGGCGGAATAGCGAATCTGGGAAGATAAATGAAGGTCCTGGGAGGGTGGGCACTGTATTGGGGGAGGAGTCTTCTGTGTTTGAACTCACACAGTCTGGGAGTCGCGACCGGAAGTACACGTTCGCACTGGGGGTCTGGGAGGCTATGATACCCAGGAGAATGAGGGGGACCCAACGGGTCCTGAAAAAGGCACGAGATAATTTAGGGGTGACATAGAGCAAAAGGTCTTGTCCAAAAAGAGGAAAGTTACTCTTAAGCTACCGGTCGTGCATCGGTCAAAACGTTAAGGTTAACGGAACTGACCGTTCTCCGCTCAGGGACCTCGGATCGAACGAAAGGCGTTCTTTGATCTACGGGGGCGGATAATGAACGGAAAGCATTCCGCTTAAGAGTATTAAAACCGGCTGTGGTAGGCCTCATCTGTAAATTATGCAGTCTTGAAAGGTACAGAAAAATCTTCCTCTATCCTCCAATAGAATAGGCAATTGAAAAAAGAAAAAAGTAAAGGGAAGCGTCTGCTCCGGGTTCAAAGGGAAAAAAGAGCGGGTTCTACTTGATGGGTGACGTCGTTTCACAAAAACATGTGGGATGGAAAGAGTCAGAAAAGAGTACAAATGCTTCCATTCGAATCGTATGCGTCGAAGGATTTCGATGGGAAAAGAGGGTGAGTAAAGAAGGGGACTTCAGTACAGGGGCCATACGATCTAAAAAAAGAAGATCACGACCGTAAGATCCAATGACAACTCAGAGTAACTACGCACCCGTCTCTTCAAGGGTGAGGGACGGAAAGGTCAACCGCTAAAAAAAAGAAAAAAAGTCTCGGGGACCTATATTATATTTCGGGATCTGCACCCCTCACACTCGGAAAGATGAAGCTCGGGGGAGGGCGGCATAAGCGAAACTGGTCTGGAGCAAGACTGGTTGTTAGGTACTAAAAGTCAATTGCGGCGGAATCTTATCCCCAAGCTCAGACAAGGTCCAAAGCGGAATATCAGCTTAAAACTCGGGGACATGATCAGTGCTTATGGGCTCCGTGAAGATTCTTCCATCGAGACAGTGTAGAAGCATTCAAAATAACGCGCAGCGCGGTGGGTTTGTGGACAAGGAGAAACACTCACCGGGGCTATTCTCCAAAAAAAACAACTTCATCCCCACAGCGCCCGAACGGGCGCGGATGTGAGAGCATCTATCCACCAAGAGTAGGAGATATATATATGCACGCTAACCTCTTGAACGACTATTCTATGTTCTCTCAGTGAAGGAGGACGTGGCGTCCACTTGGGGGGGGACAAAAGGTGGCGGGGGTAGTAAAAAACTCAACCGAATGCTCGACCAGGTTCGTAGAGCAGCATAACGCCGGCTCTTCGAAATGGTCCGTAAAAACGGCGGAAAGGCGAGTGGCCTGAAAAGCCTCTTGTGGGTTCACATGACGGGTAATAGGGAGCTCTTGTACCGTACCTCGAGCACGGGCGAATTAACAAACCGTCGCAAGAGAATGTCATAGAAATCAAGGTGCGACTCCCCCTAACGGAGCGACTCATTTCGGGGAGATCAAGAGAGGGGGGACTAAGTCAATGGCGGGGAGTTGTAGGACCTCCTAAACTGGACTTTCTCTAAGCAAGGTCAGAGGGGTTTAATGGGGGGGGGATTACAGGGGTAAATCTGTAGGGTGACTCGGGCTTGCTCAGGTTCGAGGCCACCAAAAACCGAAAAAAAAGTCAGGCGAAGAAGAGACCGTCGTAGGAAGCCGCGATCGGGACGCGCAGCCAAGATTTTAGCGACGACTGCAAGGGACCAAGACAACGATAGTCAACCAGCACTAGTAAATGAGCAAAATCCAGAAAAAAATCTGCGAGATCACTCTTTGAAGTCAAAAAAACAAGAAAAGACAAACAATGATGGGAGGAGTGGAAGAATCGTAAGCGTAAACTAACGGGACAACGAGAATTCGCTGACAGTCACCGATCCTCCGAAAAACGCCGCGGCTCATTACCGACGCGCAGGCCGCTGAGTTCAACCGTGGCAGCCACGGACAGAAGAAAACACCCAAATCGTTCGATCTGCCAGCGGACGTCGCAAGCCCACTTTACACCCTCAAGTCGACCGTACCTAAACCAGCGGCATCAGACGGGGAAAAAAAGGGAGGCCGTAAGCACAACTAACTGAACTCCGGAAATGACAAGATGTTGCAACAGAAACCTGTTGTTCAGGCCATCTACAAGGAGTAACGCAAACCCGCTAACGCTGACTGCGGCTGCCCGGAGAGAAACGCTGTTGTGCACCAGACTAGAGCTTAAATCACAAAAAACCTGGCAAATACCCGACCTGCAGTCGATAAGAAGTTCGCAGAGAACTCAATCTAAACACTTCAAAGAAGAGCCAAGGAGGGGGGAACGCCCAAGGAAACGCTGAGCTCCAGGAAGGAAAGAGGGGGTCATGAGATCCATCTTTGGAATTTCAGGGACAAGGCCGGATTGGCGATATCGGGGGGGGCTCTGGGGTGAAGAAGGAGATTAGTTTCGGGGGGAGTACGGACAAGGGCTGCAGTAGGATCCTCTAATCCTTCTAACGTGATCACGGGCAACGTCAACGTTACTGGATAAGGAAGGGTAACAGGCGATGCCCCTGATACGGGCTTGAAAAAATCCTAGGAGCTCCCAATGGGACTAGGCCAGAAAGGTGGTGTAGCGACGATCCATTCATAAACCCTAGCTTAGCAGGAGAGAGACTAAACTGAGGGAAGACAGCAGGGTTCTTTTTCTGGAGCTTCTTGAAATCGAACCCAAATCCGAACAGGGCGTGTCTTCGTGCGTTTCCGCTCCCTGCTTTGCTAATAGGGAAGGCTCATCCAAAAGTCCCCGACCTGTTCTAGCAGGAGTGCGGCACCTAGAACGCCTGCTTCTTCAGTGGTGACACCGAACTCGGCGGACGAAAAAAAAAAAAAAAAAAAAAAAAAAAAAAAAAAAAAAAAAAAAAAAAAAGAAAAAGAAAAAAAAAAGAAAAAAAAAAAAAAAAAAAAAAAAAAAAAAAAAAAAAAAAAAAAGAAAAAAAAAAAAAACAAAAACACCAAAAAAAACAAAAAACAAAAAAAAAAAACACAAAAAAAAAAAAAAAACCACACAACCCCCCAGACCACCAAAAACCCAACCCAACACCCAAACAAA
>Ga0179593_1310883_pt1 | contig 18421 bp, 23 predicted proteins | sample CZODoug2_1_08_16_FD_185931 | JGI IMG/M metagenome (GOLD analysis project Ga0179593, IMG submission 185931) | Vadose zone soil fungal communities from Angelo Coast Range Reserve, California, USA - CZODoug2_1_08_16fungal (PacBio error correction) | ecosystem: Environmental > Terrestrial > Soil >...
GCCAGGGATTGTCACCCCTCAGGTATTCCAAGAAAAGTTTATGGCAAGAGAAAAGGGGGGACCTCTATACGACCGGAGGTGAAAAAATAAATTGGGAAAAGACAAATGTTCACGGCACAGTCCCGAGGGAGCTTCTCACTTCTTACGAAGGTCATCTAAAAAAATAACAGGGTGGTGACGCTCAAAAAAGAGGGCCGCCAGATGGGGAGAAGTCCTGAAAAGAATACAGTCAAACAATGCAGCTGCAAGCCATGGGCCGGCAAACACAACATAGAACGTGCCAGAGGTCCGATAGACCTACATCAAAGCCAAAAAGGCTCTACCTGGGCTGAAACAGCGGCGAAGTCCAGGGGGAGTGTACTCGACGAAAGCGACTACCAGACGGGGGGGGGAGAAGAGGGACCCACGACGAGATAACTTAAGTAAATACAGGACGAATCAAGCAAAGGGGTAAGAGCGCACGCAAAATGTGGGGACAAGGGGAATTTCTCACCACAACTTGCGAAGAAAAGCACTGCCGGGGGAGAAAGAGACTACGAGGAAGAGGCGAAAGCCTCAAGCCAGCAAAAGTAAATCTTCGACGTCGAGGCATGGGTCTACAGGAAATTTTGCAAGTCCTTGAAGGACTTATTATAAGCAGGGAGAGAACACTATTATACTAAAAAAAAAGGCCAGAGAGAAAAAAAAAAATTTCTATAAGATTGGGTGGGATAGGACGAAATAATCAGGTCTATTGACCTGCCCTAACGAATCATGCTGAACTCAGGGAGGGGGGTCTAAAGAGAAAAAAGAAAAGGCGCGCGTTTAGAGAATACGGATGCCACGGGTGCAGACAGAAAAGCCAGGCGAATCGAGCCTGCAGATCAGACGTCCGGAGCGGAACGAACGACTGGAAGAACATAAAGATATGGATGTCGTTCCCAGGGAGGTCAGGGAAGAAAGCGAGACAGACAAAGGGAAGAACAAGAATGCTTAAAACACAAACCTTCAAGGGGGGGAGACCAGCAAGAAACCTCGATACGCAAATTGCAACGGAGCACCTGCGCAAGGGAAAACCCACTGGAAAAAAACACCAAAAGTCCAAGGTAAGAGCACGCCGAAGGAAAAAAAGAGGGTATCAAAAAAAAAGAGGAGGGCCTATTGGAAGGGGATCTAAATCCCCTAGCCGGCACCGTGCGTGGGCTATGAGCAACGCCTATTATATAGAAACACTGAACGGAGACATCGAAGGTGGAAAAGAGAAAAAAATCCTTCGCGCGGGTAAAGAAAAAAAATGGTGAAAAAGGGCACGATTGACTGCTTCAGAGGGTTGGAAGGGGGAAGAAGGTGAATTGACGGCCGGCCAGGTTCCGTGTCGCATGCCCGCGGCAAGGGGAAAAACGACGCGCGAAAAAATAGACGGGAAAGTGAGATAGGAGGAAGCGGCCCCCTCCCCCACAAAAACAGGAAGGGAACTAGGAGAAAAGATGCAAAAATGCCCTCGGGCCAAGTCACCCGGATGGAAGAAAAAAAGCGGAGTTCGCGCCAGACGGATACACCACCCTGGGAAAAAAAGAGAAGATCAGGGGACGGAGCCATGGGAATCTCCTGGAAAGTAAAACACGGGGTCCAGCCCTAACTGCAGAACCTTTGAAACGGGGGGTGATGAGAGAGGCCCGGGACTTGCCTCGGGAGAGGAAATTCACTTGCCCGAAAGCAGAAACCGGCTAGGTAAACCGCGTGGGGTAGTATACGCCCTACCAAGCCTCTGCACCAGGGCCGGAAATTTGACAGGAAAAAAAAGGGGAGACAGAGAGGGAGGGGCATGAATCTGAGCAAAAAACGGGGGGGAAGGGTTCACAAAAAAAGGGTGCAAAAAAAAATCGGCCAAAAAAGAGAGGGTTGAACGATTCGCCCTCCCCAAAAAAGCGTACTCGAGAAGTTGTCGCAGCCCAGAGGTAAGATCGGGGAGGGCGCCAAGAAAAGGTCGCACAGCCGGTTACCGAAGAGTGAAGTACGAATAAAATTGGCGGTCTGAAGACAGAGACGCCAGGCGCCCTTCCAAATCTGTAGGGGCACGGCCGCTCGGATCCACCTTTGTATACTTTCCCAAAAACGTTCAAAGGGAGGAACCAACCCGAAGCGATGAATGCCATGAACGGGGACGGTAACTCCACTAACCATCAGGACAAAACTCCGTCATCAAGCCAAAAGTTCGGGGCCACCGATCACGAAAAGGGAAGCAAGACGATGCTCGTCCCCAGAGGAATGATCGTCAAAGGAAAAAAGTGAGACTGGGCGTGGGGGACGGGAATTGTCCAGACCAGACGGGAAGGGGGGAAAAACACACCTCGTATCAAAAGCCCGCAGAGCAACTCGGATAGCGAAGTTGACAGTGTTTCGTCACAGATGAAAAACGTCTATTTCGGGGGGAAGGAGGACAGCGCTAGGCTAGGGGGGGGGTATGCAGTTGGATAGCAAAGAATTTTGAGAATTAGAAAGCCGTACCCAAGAGAGAAAAAACGCAAGTACCCGACTTGAAAGATCAGCTCAGGTACCAAAAAGGGAATCGTCCCTACTATCCTAGGAGCGCCTGCTGAAGAAAAAGGTTCGGACTATCAACGGCATCCGCAAGACCCCTTGCAGAACAAAACAAGATTTCAGGGCGAGAAAGCCGGGAAAAAAAAAAAAGCAGCGCCATCTGAAACTGAGTCATTTGACGGTCCTTCAATAACACCGAGAGGGAAGGGCAAATGCCACACGCGACTCGCGGATCCAAGGAGCAACGCGAGGGCGAACCTGTCGAGGTCCAACCGACAAAAAATCGGCAATCAGACCAAGGGAATCAGTCGGGGAAGGGGAGAGGAGCGGTGATATCTCGAAAAAGGAAAAAAAAAAAACAACCAACAAACGGAGGAGGGAGAGATAACATAAAAAACTGGAAATTGAAGGAAAAAGGGCGTTACCAGAGAGATGGGCGGACGGGGGAGATCAGGGTAGAGGGGTGGGTCGGAATACAAAAACGGTGGAAGAAAACGGGGCGAGAGAAAGGGAGCAAAAAAAACGGAGAAGGTTGGACAGATCCTTAATAGGGGGGGAGGAGAAAAAAGCCCCCAAAAAGGGGAAGGGGGGGCGTGCGAACACTGCTTTTCCGAGGGGACGGCGATGGCCGGATGAGATTGGGTTCTTCGAAGGTTGGGCTATGGGAGGAAAGGAAAAGCGGGGTGGGGGGGCAAATGCCGGTCGAGAGAAAACAGAATGGAGGGGCCACCCTGAAAGACCGCATAAAGGAATAGGAATCATAGGAAGAAGTGATTGTCGGGGGCCCCAGGAGGAAAAAAAGCGGGGTAAAATGCCGTGAAAAAAAGAGGGGGGAAAAAAGGAGCAGGACGATAATCGAAGGCGTTAGATAGAAAGGTGATACACTAGGGAGTCCGCAAAAACTTGTGTGTCGCCGCACAAAACAAAAATGCTAAGTTTGCCAATACTGAAAATGGAAAAAACTCTTCAGACTGTACTTAGGGGCAGGAACGGGTCTCTGCAAGGACGGTAAAGGCGGTCCGGCAAGGGTCGGGAACTTGGGGAACTTCAACAGGGGCAAGCACGCCCTCTTGGGAGTAGGCCTAAGAAGATCAGGAGGGCTGAGATCATAACCTAATCGTGGGATTGTTGGGGGGACCAGAAAAATAGGATGAAACGAAATCTCACGACTGGTCTAGGTCCACAGGGGGGGGCGAAAGAGCTCATGTGAAATTATAAATTACTCGGTGGAAATGAACAAAAGGGGTGGGAAAGGAGGGGGGGAGGAGACCATTTTTGGGGGAAGAGAGAGACTTGAAAAGTGACTTATTTAGGCAGCCGTTTGGGGAGGAAACGCGTCACCAAGAAAACCGGTTGTTTGTCTTCCAACAGGAGAATTCTCAACTGGGACAGAAGCGGCAAAAGGAAAAGGGCGCGACCCGGAAATAAAACCGTCTTCGGCGGAAAAACTAAAGGGGAGGCGGAAACGGAGGGGTAGAGTCGTCAGACTCACCAGACGACGAGGAATGGTGGGCAGGCAATTTAAAGCCAGCAACAGTGGAAGCACAAACGTCTCCTCGTCGCAGAACGATCATTGTGTGGTCAGGCACTTTTCAAAAGGGGGGAAAAAAAAATGGGGCAAAAAAAAGGGGTCAACAGGGAGGGATGAAGGTCTCTATCACCTCGGAACGGGGAGGAAGGGGGGTCGAGTGCAAAAAAAACTTTAGTAAAACGAGAAGAAAAAGCGGGGTTAAAAGAAAAAAAAAAAAGACGCACAGCCACAAAAAAAAAACTACGAAAAAAGACACGGGTCCCTGGGAAACGGGACTGAGGGGTTAAGAAAGGGAAAAGCCAACAGATTGGAGAAACTGGAAAAAACGGCATCAGAAAAGGGTTCAAGGGGGGTGTTGTCAGAGGCGGAATCCACGTATCTCGGTCCAGCCGGGGGGGTTGGGGAAAAGGAGGAGGGAGGTTGCAGCGGCAAATAAGGGAGGAAAGGCCGGAGACGACCTACGACGAAAAGAAGCGCGGGCGAGGAGACCGAGTAATTCTCGGGGGGAAGCGAGGCGGCAAAGGTCACAAAGAAACTAAGGTCCATAAAGCCGAAAGCCCTCCGAGGAAAGAACGAATACAAGGCATGCACAAAATCTTCAAATGACTCGCCTGAGAAAAAAAACAGCGTGGGGATTGAAACGGGAACGAAGAGATTGCATGGGTGAAACCGTCCTTAATGTATACATGGGAAGACACTGTCTGATAAAAGCTGGAGGGGGTTCGGGTCAACGGAAGGGATCCAAACATTTCAAAAAAAAAAAGAAAACAGTGTGCTATCTACAGCGGTGCCTCCGAATAGGAAGACAAAGCAACGTTGGGGGCCTTAAGTTGCTTGGAGAGGGTTGAGGTACCGTGGAGAACGGTTGGGAAAAAAAAGGGGGGGTTATTCGCAGGAGTTTATCGAATCAAATAGGCGGAGTCGAGGCGCTAGCCGAAAAATTAGGGGGGGATACAAACGGTTTCAAAAAAACAACATCTTCGGGACTGGGGGAATCTCCGGGGAACGGACAAAAGGTGTGTGGAGCGAAAATAAAGCATGATATTGTGAAGTAAAGGCGGGGGGACAGGGGGAAAAAAACAAATCTGAAACCGGACCTAATTAGGAACGACTAGACACCGGCAACAATTAGGTTTTACTTCAGGGTGAAAAAAAAACTTGTGGCTCCGACGGAGGAAGCGACAGTTCAAAAGGGAGGTGAACGTAAGAGACCGGGGGGCCGCAAATCGAAGGGGGGGAAACAGACCCCCCGAAGAACCTGGATGGATAAAAAAGAACAAAACAGATGACGAGACGGATGGGTCAAAAAGCTAGGGCGGAGATGTGCGATGGGCAGAGCAGGAGGGCTCCGCCTTGGGCACAAGGGGGGTTAACGGAAAATGAAAGGGGGACGGTCTAACCAGGGGAAGAAAAGGAATCAGAGGGAAAGCGGGGGGAGGTGGGCCAGACCGCCGAAGGGAGTTGAAGACCGTTCGAACAAACGGGGAAAAAAAGCGTCTTTAAAGGGGAAAGAAAAAAGGTCTGGGGTGGTAGAGATTTGTTGGCGTGGGAGGGAGAAAGGAAAGGCGAGATGGAATAATGAAAAAGTAAGGGGGTTGATCATCGGGGAGAAGAAAAATACGGCGAAAAAAACACCGGATGGGAAGGAGATGGGCAACCGTCAGGGAAAGAGGAAAAAAATACAGGGCAAGAGGGGACTGCCTGTGAAGAAGTCATCGAGCTCGGGGGTAGAATGAGTTGCGAGCGATGGTGGACAAAAGAATTGTGGAGGGGTGTTGAAGGGAACATCCCTGGACGGAAAAAGGAAAAAAAAAGTGGTGACGGAGGCAAAAGGGGTGGGAGGGGAACTCGACTGGTGGAACGACTTACTTGTAAAATCTTGGAAACGGCAAAAAATGTTTATGGCAAGGATGAGAAAAAAATGACGTCCGAAGGGAAGGGAAACCGCGTCACGAACGTTGGGGTCAGTGGGATCAATTTTTTAAACCAGAAGGGAGAAAAATCACGGGCCACGTAACTTGGCGACATAAGCAAGGGTCGGTAAGCATTGGGGAAGGGTTGTACAAAGAAGGGGGGGAAGCAAGAAAAGTCCATCGACATAAACACAAAAAAACGAGAGATGAAAGAGGAAATAGGCGCGACAACAAAACTGGTCGGGCCACAACGCGAGGACGAACAGGTCGTAGGAAGTAAAAACCCGCAAAAAACGTAACGGGGGGGGGCCTCATTAAAAAAGGGGGGAAAAAGGACACGACACTAAGGGAACCGGCAAGCCGCGGTCGTCAGTCAAAAGGAAGGAGAAGGGGGTAAAAAGCCAAAAAAATGGCGCTGAACGGAGGGACAGAAGGATTGGGGGAGACCGGGCGTAGGAAATCGGGAGCCTAAAAATTTCAAACATCTCGGCCGAAAGGGCAAGGGACAAGAAGAAAATCTAAAGGCAAAAAGAGACAAGCGCTACCGAGAGGATGCATACCACTAGACGGCTCGGAACTAGGACGCGCCGAGATCCAATGGGGTTAATGTGCAAAAATCGAACGCCCGCGACTTAAGCAGCGGGTCTCAACACAGGGATGCGCCGGGTAAGAGACACAAGGAGAAAGGGGAAGGGAAAAGAAAACAGAAGGCGCCGCCGTCGCGTAACACGCCAACATAGCACTAACGAATTCAAATTGGAGAAAACTTCAACAAGGACCTGGACCTCAAAACTGGGAGAAGAACTGGGGAGCAGAGGGAAAGGGGAAGACGCGCGAAAAGCCAATCAAAAAAGGTGAAGCTATTTCCTCTCAAAAGACAGGGGGAAAACTCGCCAAGGGGAAAAAAGTGACCAAACGTTGAGGAGGGGAAGAAGGAAATTGGGAAGTATCAACTAATCAGGAAAGAGGGAGGTCTCAAAAAAAAAAATAATGGGGGGGGAGACCTGGAAAGAGGTCTTTACAGGGACTTCCAACGATAAAGGGAGGGGAACTCAAAAGGGCACCGCTCATACGGAGAACTCCATGCGTTTGGCCGAGAAGTCATTCGGCCCAAGGGTGTCAGAAGAAAGGCAGGTGGAGTACGGAAAGCAAAGAAAACAACGGCTCAACCACGGTACCATGGGGACTTCAACGATTCGAGGCCGGACCAAGGCTTACAAAGTCCCAAGATCACAGAACAAGGAAGGGGAAAAAAAAGTGAGGGACAACCTCAAGGGGGAAGGGGAGCTGGGGTCACCGCCTCGTATAAACCGGCAAAAAAAATGAGGTCAAATCCATGGACTCGACAAAAAAATTGGAAAAAAAACGTACGGGTCAAAGCAAAAAGAAAGAAGGACAAGCCTGATCAAAAAGATCGCAGACACTGTGAGATCGAAAAGTACAGAGCGACCCCGGGCTGGAAGGAGGAAAGGGCCCTATCCACGCGGGGGGGAAAACACCGGAGAACCTATAAAAAAAATCGGTGGGTAAGATAGGATTTTTTTGGTTTTGGGTGTTTTTCGGCCGTTAACGGAAAAACGCCCTTGTTGAGCGCGATTTGGGAAGACTGGGGGGCACTGCAACGATCTTGCACGGGGGGGAAAAGGGTCGGGGGTAATGGGAAGGGACAGTGGCACCGTGGTCGAACACCTCAACGGGCAAAAAACGGCAGCAACGACGCAGAGAGAAAAAGAGTGACGCTTCGATCCCGCGAGGGAACGGAAGTCGCTGGGAAGGAACTGCCAAAAACCAGTGACCTCGCGGCAGTCAACCAAAAAAAAAATGGAAGAGATCGCTTTTCAACCGCGTCGCAACAGAAAAAAAAAAAGAGAAAAACGCATGCGGACCCGTGGAAAAACGACAAGGGTGGAAGGGGGTTCAGCCGGGACGAAAACCGTAAAACACCCTCATTTAAAGAATGTGGCGGGGGGGAATGGGGCGTATCTAGCTTCAAACAAATTCAAGGGGGGGGAAAAAACACGCGGGAACATCGGAAACGAAAAGCATTAAGCGTGCTAGAGGGGAACAGGGGCGAAGACAGAGGGGGTTAAGGTAAGGCTGGAAAACAGGGAAGGGGGGGGGGGGACGACCAAAATGATCTTGAAAGGGCGAGAGCCACAGCGAACGGCAAATGGTTCTGCAAAGGGTCCGGCCCAAAAGGGCTCGGAAAAAAAAGAGAATTCCGGGCATGAAGAAGAGAAACCAGTAAAAAAGAAGGGATCCAAACGCCACGTGGGAAACACAAAGGCCAAAACGCGGGAATCAGGCGCAAGACGGGCAGACGACAATCGGGGAAGATGCCTGAACAAAGCAAACACAGGGCCGTGTTCTCAAAAAAAAACTCATGTCCGCAACGAAACTTCCCTAATCGTTAAAAAGCGGGAGAGGACTTCAAACCAAGAAGTTCCACAAGAAGGGACTGGGAATTACAAAACCATTCCAGGAGAAGGCAAATGGAAGAGAGGGTCCTAAAGGACCTAAGTAACCAGTCCGGTGAACATTAACCATCAAACGAGGTGCGGAAACAATGGCAAATGAAGGCAGGCTAGGCCTTCAAAAAGGAGGGGAGATTATCAAATCCGAAAGGCATGAAAGGGGCGCCTGGCGTCCCATGTCCAAAAGATGTGGGTCAAAAAATGAAGAGGAGAGCCCCTATAAAAGTGGTCTTAGATCGGGGCAGCAAAGGGAAAAAAAACTCCTTTTTAGTGTAAAAAAAAGGGTCAAAAAACTGGGAATCGGCCGACAGGCCGCGAACGCGAGGGGGCAACTTTAAATACGAGAACTTCGATATACAGCGTCTCAGAAGAACAAAAAAAACAATAACGAGAAAAGGCTCAAAGGCAACCTTCAAAATCGAAATCGGGGCAAAAAAACAAACCTTCTTCCAAAATCGTATCAGGAGGGAGGTGGAATCCTGACAGGCAAGCAAGATGGTTGACAAGGGAGGCCAAAAAAAGGCCTCGCCGACAGGCTCCGCAAATCGGAAGGCCACTAATTTCAAAGTGAGCTGAATCAACGAAGAAAGACGGAAAAAAAAAGGAGAGGGCGACCATCAGTCCCTGACTTCAGGGATCGTCCAATCCCTAAAACCCGAAACCGGCGGGCAACCGGTCATACCGGGGCGATCCCTAAAACACGACCGCGCGGAAAAACGTGTCTATAAGAACAAAAAAAGAGCTGAAGAGTAAAGAAGCCAAAAGAACAACGCAGGGTCCGCGCCGACTAAAGGGGGAAAAAAAAAGTAGATCGCGAGAAACCACCACAACAAGGAGGAAGAGGAAAAAAATAAGATCACCGCGGTCGGAAAGGATCGGACTAAGAGGGGGCGAGAGAGGGAAGTATCAAGTTGGGGGGGGAAAAATGCCACTGTGGCAGGGGGTCAAGATCAAGGCGGATGGGGGGCATCCGACAGAGCGGGTCATCGCCGGGCTAGTCAGGTTTGGAGAGACGACCAATAATCATTGGGGCAAGCAGAGGGGCTTTTGGTGGGGAAGAATCGGCAGGAAGCGCGTAGAGAAAAGTAACTTCGGGAGATGATTTGGGCCCAATGGGCAATTGGAAGGGGCCGTTTATAAGGAGCAGAATGGGGGGAAATTGGGCATAACGCAGTAAAGGCAATCAGGTAGAAGAAGGGTCCTCTTCTTGGAAGGGTGCCCGAGGTCTATGACGGGGAAAAATAAAGGAAAAAAAGCGGATGAGAGAAAAGCAGAAAAGAAGTCATATCGAAAGAAAAAAAAAGATATAAAAGGGAAAGAAACCTCGCGGCGGGCGAACCTTTTGCTGCGGCAGGGTGGAGAAAAACGGAAAAAAAAAACAGCCCAGAGTCAGAACGGTGCATGCTGAACTGGAAACGGGAGGCAAAGCACTGCCGAATAACAAAAACGTTTCGCTAGAGGGGGAGACGAGGCGGACGCAAAAAAGAATCTGGAACTGGACCGGTCAAAGGAAGAAACCGCGCCTTGGACATGCCAACCGGGAAACCACCTCCGGCAGATGGAATGCATAAGGCATGGAAGTTAGGGGGGGGGGGGAGACATCTGGCAGAGGACGAAACCAGAGGGGTCCACGAGGGACGGGTCAAACGATGCAGGGTGGGGCATTAAAATCAGGAAAGAGTTGGGTGGCAAGTAGGGGTGGGAAAGAGACCATTGGGAAAGGCAAAGAAGCGGACCTGGTAAAGAAAGGGGGAGGAGCAGGGTGGTTGCTAGCTGGGGCAGTGACAGAAAAGCAAGGTTGGGAGGGGGAAACCGGGGAGGGAAGGGTCAACCCTCGGGGAAAGCGGCGGATGACGGCTAGGGGGCCAGAGGTGGGGACCGGGCAAACTGAGGGAGTAAGAAGCCAGGGGGCGCACGGGGCGGGAGGGAAATTAAAAAGCGTCACTAATGAGGACGACAAGGGGGGGGGGTAACAGAGGAAAAATTGGTACGAAAACGTAAACAGTGGTAGACCGTCCTTCGCATCAACTCACGCCAGAAGATAATTGTGGGGACGCCAATTTTCCGGTAAAGGGAATTGCCGTAAACCACCACCTTCTCGGCACTGGGGGAGGGGGGTGGACGGCCAAAGGGAAATATCACGCGGGAACGAGGGCAAAGAAAGGAGGGAGCATTTGGGAATTGGGAAGGGTCGGAAAATGAAAGAGGGGCGATCAGAATCAACAGACGTCAAAAAACGGGCGGGGAAAAAAAAAAGACGGGCTGGGACGGTGGGGACAGAAAACGGCGAGCGACAAAACTTTGAGGTAACGGCAGAAAATTAGAGGGGGAGGTTTTTGTGGGGGGACTGAAAAAAAGAGGAAAGGGTCACGTCGACACACCCAAAAACGGGTGATCCCGGGTCTAGATAGGGTTGTGGGAATACGGCATGAGAAAGGTGGCGAATGTCTCCTGGAAGGACCGAGCAAAAGAATCTGGGCGAGACCGATCGAAACTGAGGCGGCCGCTGCCCGAAAGAAGGGCTTTCGATGTAGGAAAAAGGAAAACCGGCCGAAAATCGGAACAAGAACGCAGGGAGGGTGGGAAAAAAAAAACAGAGAAAATCGCCAGGACAAAACGCGTGTGAAACTGCGGGGAGGAAAAAGCTCAGGCTTTAAAAAAACTAGGAGGGTAGAGGGGGGTGACTCCGGGACGACGGTAAAAAGAAAAAAACTGAGCATCAAATCAAAAATAGCCGGAAGTCCAATGCTCACGACTGGGTTCTATAAAAGACAAAGGACGTGCCGGCAGGCGGCAAAGCAGCTTGTTCAAATGACAGGAAGTGGGGGATCGGAAAAATGGACGGGGTTGGAAAGTGGGGGAGCCAAGCAGGAGGAGCGGGGAGGGCTAAACGGAAAGCAGCCGTATCCACCCTCCGAAAGTATTTTTCCTATACGGGGGTTGGAAGCGGGGACAGAAGGTGGGGGGAGATGGAAGGCAGCAGGGGAAGGACGGGAAGTAAGAAAACATCCTCGAGTATTGGTCCAGTCTGGAAAAAAAGAAATCCTGGAGAATGGAAAGGAGAACGGAAACCTTTCAGGATTCAAAAAAGCAGATGAACACTGTGGGAACAAGGGGACGCGTGTTCAAAACGAAGAGGGTGAGCCTGAAGATTCGAAAAAAAGAAGGAAGGAGCAAGGGGGAATAGTGACCGGCCGAAGAAAAAAAAAAATGATGGGGATAAAAAAGGGTCTCGCACCGAGAATGCGAGGCGGAGTAAGAAGTCCGGGGGGACGCAAAACACGAAAAAGGCGTGTGAAAAACTCCTAAAAAAGGACCACACACCAACCCGGAAAAATGGGTGAAATAAGTGGGGAGAAACAGGGATACGTACTAGAATATAATGTAAATTCGCCAGTGGGGGAGCCTGCACAAAAAAAAAAACTAATAATTAGGGGAAGGAAAAGGTCCGCCCTCGGCTAAAGGCTGTGACGTGAAATGAGAACGGAGGGATTTCGCTATGTTGGACAGGGAAGACAAACGAGCAGGGAACCGAGATGGAGGGACGTGTTTTGATCTCGGTAAGACAAAGATCGTCTGGTAGTCGACGGGTTCGTGAAAAAGGGAACATGAAAAAGGGGAAGGACTCAAAGGCAAAGCGGGGGGGAGAAAAGGTAAAGCCGCCCTCACACGTGGGGATGAGATGCGCGAGAGGCGTTGTAATATCGGGTGGGGTCGGTGTGGTTAAAGGAAGAAAAGGCAGAGGCGAGAAATTGTTGTGTACCCGGGGGCAAAAATGTCGATTGACTCGACACGTGGGGGGGGGACGGTCCCATTCTTGAAAAACGCGACAAAAGAAAGCAAGTGGGGTTTATGGCCGATGAACCACTGGGGGGGGCGCCGACCGTGTTATGACGTACGGGGAGGGGGGAACTGGGGAATGGGGTGACAGGAAACATGGTGTGTCAAAACCGCCGAAATAAGGCCACTACCAGGTAGTCTACGACTGCCCGGTCGGGGACCAAAAATTGAGGGGGGTGGGGCCCGAATGTAGCGACGTGAAAATGACAATACTCTCGGGAGACACCAAAAAAGAGTATATTCCAAGCTATAGTATAGTAAGACTGCAAGAGGAAAAAAAAAAACGTTTACAGAAACTTAGAGTCTTGTGGGGGTCGCTCCACGGTAAAGAGGGTCCCGGCTCTAGACGGGGGGGGGAAAATTAGCACTAAAGAGGGGCGTCCTAAGGGGGGGATCATCAAAGAGCCGTGTGTAAAGGGGAACTGTCAGAGGAAGCCATCAAATTAATATGGGCTGAACACAATGGAAAGGATTCCATCAGAAAAATAACAGGTTCGAACACGAATGAAAACGGTGCCCGGCAAAAACTGACAGAAAAATCGGCAATCCTAAATGACTCAAAAGAGCTCAAAATGTGAGCTCAGACCTGCAGGCACGCAAAACAAAATCAATGCATGTCGAGACGCCACGAAACTAACCGGAGCTGTCAACTCGAAGCGCAGGAGAGCAAAGACAGGAAAAAATTAGACTGTCCAGCTCGGGCCAGGCCGTCAGGACACCAAAGAGCGAACACCTGTCTTCTCACACGTGATACAGCCCTATCGCCAACTCTTTCTAAATCCACGGAAAATAAGAGGGGGGCGACGAAAACAAGGGGGAAAGGGGAACATCTAAGGGGGACAAAGGGGAGAAAAAAATGTCTAAGGAAAAGGGGAAAACAAATAAAAAGGACGTTGAATTAGAGACGAATTGTCGACCTCGGAAAGAGTACAGTGGGCCGAACGGAAAGTTAGAAGGGGGCTAGAAGCGGTGGGTATCTCAATATATCAGGGACGGTCAAAAATGCCATCTACTAGACAATTAACTCTAAAAGGGACGGAGAAGCGGCGACGGACTTCAGGGGGAACAAACGGACGACTTCGGCCGGGGGTGAGGCGCGGGGGAACATGGGGCAGTGACTGACGGGGGAGCGCCAGAAGCCGGCCGAACTAGAAAAAAACGACTGAAGTCAAAGATAGACGAATGGTCCGGGTCACAACTTCGTAACAAGATCCAGCGAAAGGGCACGCGGGAAAAAACACAGAGCTACGGAAAGGAGGAGGGGCATCGAATCAACTCAAGGGGGCAAACGCCAAGGGGTCTAGCCTTCTAGCAACACTTTCCCACGCAAAAACGGCAAAGAGACCCTAATTAAGACAGGAGGGGAACAAGAGGCGGCGAGAAAAACACTGTGTCAAAAACGAGCAAGCAGCGCAGGGAACGGGAAAACCTGGAAAAAGGAAAATGGCACCGCCCTAGCAAACAGAGAAAACCGGCGTGACCATGCCACCGAAGAGGGGGTACACTAAGAGATTACCGCCCAGTAAAAAGACGAAAGGGTGGGACTCAACGGATGTGACGAAAGAAAAATGTCAAGGGTGGGGGAACCGAGGTCGTCGACCAAAAAAAGTTGCCGGGTTCAGGACCTGAAACTAACAGAAGGGGGGACAGAGAACGAGGAATAAAAGATCGAAAGACGATGAAACTCAAAACAGCGAGCGCCGCCTTTATCAACTACGATGGAATAAAGGGATTCCGGCAGTTCACCGCGGTGAAATCTGCGGTTAGACGTCAGAAACACCAAAAGAAACTCGAAGACAACGTTACAACGACTGGGGTGCAAAAAAAAAAGGAAGTAACCCAGTACAAACACCGGACCAAACCGTTGGAAGCCGGTTGTGCGGAAGCAAATATCAACAGCTTCGAAAAGTATGAAAAAAAAAGGCATCCGAGAACAGGAGGGAGGGACGTGAAGAATCAAGGACAGAGACACGAGCAAAACCAGTTGGGAAAGCAAGGGGTCTGGCCCCGGAACAAGTTTGAGAAAAAAGATCGCCGAATCGAGCATACTGGGGGAGGGGGCTTGAGAACAGTTGCGAGCAACACAAGCGACGGAGAACCAGGGGGGACGAAGGAACGACCTCAAGCATCACACGAAGGGGGGGGAGGACCGGTTTACGCAAGAGGGGGACTGCTCCCAGTAGAAGCGGGCCAAAGGCCGCCTGCGAAGAATCGGGGGGACTCAAAAAACCCCCTGACACGTAGACGCACCAATATCATCCAAAGAGCAAGAAACTTAACCAAGAAAGCAACGTGTACCATTAAAAACACTAACGGGAAAAGGGAAACAATGGAGAACCAAATACGTCAATGGCAGTACAACCGGAAATGAAAAAGGGAATTCCCCCGGACTGAGACAAACGAAAAAGACAATCACCAGAGTCAAGTTTGAATCGGCATCGAAGAAAGGGGGAACGGAACACGAAAGAAGGCACTATGAGACTGGCGCGCCCGATAAATGAATCAACGGGCCGCGAAACAAAGTGGGCGTCGTTCCTGGGGGACCGTCAAATGTCAAAAAATACAGGCAAAAGAACAACCGCCTCACGTAGGAAAAACAAGAGACAAAATGCGGATCCGCAAGACGCGTTCCAGGGTTCACAGATGAAAAATAGACCTGGCAGGCTACAAAGACTAAACGGGGAAAGTGGGAGGAATACCGGGGAGGGATCTAATTCTCAACGCTCAAACGAGGGCCAGAAAAAAAAAAAAAAAAAAATTCAACGCTCGGGCGACAAACGAATCTTCAAGACTGTCGAGGCTTGCTTGACCTTCCAAGCCCAAAGTCTTTCTACGAAAGCCAGACTCCTACAACAAGCCAGGGGGGGAAAAGCCAATCACCGATGAATCGCGGGGAAGACCTGTCGGAAGAAGCGGAAAAAGAAGCGCAAATCATCCCCCTGCTTTCAAAGGGCAGTCTAATAAACACCCGAGAGGGGGACGGCGATGCAAAAAGAGGGACGGAGAATCCAAAAAAAAATGAGCCAACGCCTCAGGGGCTGCAAATTACGGCGAATTCCGACAACACAATCTCGGGAGACATCCCTCGGGACGCCTCAGGGCAAACGCCCGGGGGAGTAGATCAGCAAGTCAAACAACACAAGAGGGGTGAGGAAGGAGAAATATCACCCGGGCAAGAGCGCGACCAATAGGATTGAGGCAGGAAGAGGGGAAGAGGTTGGTCGGAAAGAGAGAACTACGGGGGGCAGAAACAAGGGGGCGATATAAGGAGTACGGAAAAAGAGAGCGGTGACATCCAAGAAAACGCAGACGTGGGGGGGGGCAGACGCAAGTAATCGGTGCGGGTCGCCTTCTTATAAGAAACAGGGAGGGAGCGGGGGATGAAGGGACTGTTTGGCAAACAAGTGTGATCCCCGCCGGTGCGGAAAGGGCAGGTCGATAGCAAGAAATGGACTTGGGCCGTTCAGAGATAAACATCAGCGCGATCAGAAGGGGCTCACTGACTTGTACGCCAGGAGTCGATATTTAAGTCACTTTACTGACTAAGAGAGGAACGGGGGGGGCACGATGTCTATAAAAAAAGAGGGGGGGGGAAGCGAAGTGTAGACCAAAAACCTCACTGAGGGAGGAGCTGACATAAACCAGAACGGGGACGGGAACTAGAGGAAAGGCGACGGGAGGACTAAATCCGCCGACAAGTCTCAAACCTGCTTCGGAGTACTAAGGTACTCCACTAAGAAAAACCAAATTAACGGGACTGCAGAAAGAAAGTCAACGCCCGCCAGGTGGGGGGGGGGTGTCAGTGTCAGAGAATGTCAAAAAGAGAGCGAGGCCCGCGAGCAAATAGCTTGAATTTTATGGGGGGGGAAGACCCGCGGGGAATTACGGGGAAAATCGGGCTTTGAGGGGTTCGGGAAAACGATATGAAAGGGGACCATTCTTCAGTCTGAGGGGGGGGGGGGGGGAGAAGGAAACGTAAGTGGGGAATTACAATTTGGTTTAAACCAGCGCCGGGGGGAAAGTACGGATGGAAAAGGGAGGCTTGTTAGAAATAATGAGAGTGGCCAGAAAACCAGCCGGGGGTTTTCTTCACCAGGAGAAAGATGCTCCACAACAAAAAACTGAACGAGAGCAGCGCCGGCAAGATAAAAAAAAAAAAACACGGGGCGAAAAAACGGAGCTTCCGAAAGGAGATTAGTTGGGGAGGAGAAACGATGGAAAAAATTCTCTTTGGGGGTCGAATTGGGGACTGAAGCCAGGAAAAGGGCTCGCCCAATCAAAACTCAAGAGGGGACCACTTCACCAGGGGTCAAAAAACAACTTGGTCCGTGGGAGTAAAGGGAACTCCAAACACTCCTGCGCGCCTGCTGGGAGAGGAACAGCTGAAAAAAAGGGAAGGGGGCTATAAATGCAGAAAGGAATACGGAAGAAAAAAAAAAGGGGAATCGGAGGAGGAAAAAACAATCACCAAAAGGAATGATGCAAGGACGTGGGAAGGGTTAATACAATCAAAGGAGAAATCAACAAAGGTTCGGTAAATGGGCTACCAGGACGAAGAGGGGAAGGGTGGGGGTTCGACGAAGGCGAAAAGCAATTCAGGTAAAAAACCGGGGGGAAACCTCCCTCTTGAGGGTGTCAAGGTGGGGGCAGTTAACATATAAAGGAAAATATCGGCCGCAACTGCAAGCAAGCGAAATAACGCGTCGAAGCTCCGAGTGAGGGGATCGAAGGAGAGAGGACTTCAGGGAAGCACATAGGATTGTCCGAACAAAGACTAACCCGGAGGACAAAAACATGCGTGCAGTAAGCGGAACAAAAGTCAGACAACTTCTCCAACAAACTGGGTTGGGAGTTACAAGGAAAGAGATTCTTGGAAAAAAAGTAGGGGGGGGGAAGCACGGTCTCTAGCGGTGGTAGTTACGGAAACAAAAGCAAAAAGAGGCCTCAACCAAAGGAAAAAATCCGCAAACAGGGGTCAGAAAAAGAAACGAGACAATAAGAGGGGTATTCGGCGTGGATCTACCGTAACGGGGGGGGGGGGGGGGAAGGGGCAAATGTGGATCACCTGGGGAGGAAGGCGAGAGAGGGCCAGAAGAAGGGGTTGAAAGAGCTGTTTCCGGGGAAAAAAAAAAACAAAGAAAGGGCAAACGCGGTGAACGCAAAAGGGGAACACGCCTGGGGGGGGGGGGGGGAAAAAAAAAAAGGGTGAGGTGAAGTACAAAGAGTTTAAGGGAGAAGGAGATCCCTGCACATAGAGACCAGCCGTCGGTTCGATAAGCAATTTGGCAAAGACAGCGGAAAACGGAGAAAAGAAGAACGTTCAGCACTAGCCGAAAGGTCGATGAAAATCGTATAAGGGCATATGGGGGGGACGGGAAAAACCAGGGCTACCGATCAAAAATCAGAGCACGGGGGGAGAAATTGTCAGAGAGAGAAGTAAAGGTAAGGGGAGCTGACAAAGCTCCAGGGGAAAAAAAAATCAAACGGAACGGTTAATTGCCGTAGACCTTCGAGACGAGAAATAGATGAAAAAGGGAAAAAAGGGTGCGGGCACTCACAACACAAGGGGTAGTGAAGGGAACTAGCAGCGTTCCTCCAACTCAATTGTCCCATGACAAGTTGAAAAAAGGAGGGAAAGGGAAGGGAGGTTCTTGTGGTTGAGCTAGGGTGCCGGGCGAAAGGGGCGGGTGGGAACAAAAGGGCTTCCCCAATTTGGGGGAGACTATCGGGGGGGGCGAGCCAGAGGTGCTTTCCAGCTTAGGTAGACTTACTGTCGGGCTTAAGCAGACCCCGGATCTCGGGTAGCGGGTAACAGGGTCGAGCCTCGCTGAGGTTTGATGATAGTGGGAAGAAGGGGAGGATTGTGGGGGCCATATAAAAGGGGGGGATGTACTTTCAAGGGGGCGGGCGAGGGTACCTGGGGAGGATGGAGAAAGCATTTTGGAATGGGGTCACGGATGATCGAAAAAACACGAAACATGGGTGATGCCAGATGAACCAGGGGGAGGACACAGGGGTAGCGACGCGGGATTCGGGAAATTTAGTTTGATCATGGGGGGGGAAATACGGGGCGAAAACCGGGACACTGGGGGCTACAAATGGAGGTCTAAGTGAGTTTGGCCTACAGGGGGAAGCTCTGAAGA
>Ga0179593_1389748_pt1 | contig 18421 bp, 9 predicted proteins | sample CZODoug2_1_08_16_FD_185931 | JGI IMG/M metagenome (GOLD analysis project Ga0179593, IMG submission 185931) | Vadose zone soil fungal communities from Angelo Coast Range Reserve, California, USA - CZODoug2_1_08_16fungal (PacBio error correction) | ecosystem: Environmental > Terrestrial > Soil >...
AAAATGTCAGGGTGCAAGGGGGAAGCTGTGAGTATCTGGGAAAACTAGTACGTTGAAAAGAGAAAGGTGAAAGAGAAATGCACTCAAACGCGGGGGACGAATAAGGAGACTTCGTGCACGGAAGAGACCTAGGAAAGAGATTACTGGTCACGATCAGGAAGGAAGTCGGTGGAAACAACATTGCGCAGATTCATTTTCATCATTCAGAGAAAAAAGAGACGAGACGGGAGGAAAGGGGGAAGAGGCGTCCAGATACCCACAAGTGGAAAGGAGAAAAACGGATGTAGGGAGAATGGGGATAGAAAAGAGGTAGGAGAGAGGAGTGTTGGGACGCCGTCTGCAAGGGAAGGAGTTGGTGGAAGAGTACATGATGGGGACAGAGCAGAAAGTCAAAAAAAAAGAGCGAGGATGACTTTCCAGGACGGAACAGTATTATATTCACGCGACCAGTAAAGGATTCAGAGCGGTTTCACCATTCCACTATCCAAGAAATTGAGGGTAAAAATTGAAGAGAGAAGGAATGAAAAGTAGGAGACGACACAGGGGAGTCCTCTGATCAGGGAGACAACTGAAGATGATTGTACGAGGGGGGACGGACATAGACTTCTCCAGATAGAACTCTCCTTCAGCAAACCAATTAGAAACTTCTTCCTCGAGATGGAAAAAGTAAGCGGTAAGAATAGAAGGGCAGGAAAACCTTCCTACCATCAAAGTTGACGAGCGGAGATCGAAGGGTGGAGGAACGATCTTCATTAATAATTATGAGGAGACATATCTTGCTGAAGAAACAAGTCTCCATAACAAAAGTGAAACGGCCGGAGGGGAAATTTGTTGCGGGAGGGTCCCAGCTAGATAGGAAAAACTGACCAAAAAAGAGGAGGAACTAGCAGAAAGGGTAAAGGCTGGAAAAACTGCTCTCGCCTCGCACCTGAGATTCTCAGCCAGTTTTTGGGTCCCTTTAAACCTTAGGTAGTGGGGGAAAAAGAAGAAGGGAGACGCGAGTGCAAAGAGAGAGAGGGGGGTGTTGAATTAACAATGGTATCGTACATCCAGGAAGATGTAACTCGAGATAGGGAAAAAAGCCAGAAGGTAAATTAAAGAAGAGTAACCATTTAGAAAAGAAATTTATTAGCCATCAGCTGATAGAGAGGAGAAGGAGAAAGAAGAAACAGCAGAGGGAAGCCAAACGCACATAAAAAGAGACCGTCCGCCAGGGGGAGAAAAATTAGTGGCAAAAAAGAGGAAATGCATGGAGAAAGGGAGACAAAGGATGAGAGGAGGAGGAGATAAGATGGGACGTAATCACTATTTTGGAGGGGAGAACGAAAGACTCAAGCGGAGACCCGTATGCCAATAAAAGAGCCACAGCCAGCCAAGACCAGAAAGAACAACTAAAATTTCTAAAGAGTGAGAGTCGAAGAAGAAAAAAGTCTCATAGAATGAGAGGAAAGGTGAGACAAGGTTCTAGCTTTCACTTTAGCAAAGGGAAAAGAAGCTGCATAGACAAAAAGGGCGTAATGTTGACGAGAGAAAAACAAAAATATAGAGGAAAGAAGACAAAAAGTTCATTCATCCTACAAGGAGAGGAGGAAGGACGAGAAAAAAAGGGAGAAGAGCCGAAGAAAAGTGAGAAAAGTTTCAAAGAAAGGAGATAAGGAGCAGAGGTCGTGAGTCTGACTACGACGATGGCTTAAGTTCTTGATGAGGGAGGGGATAGACACGGTGTCTCCGAGGAGAGGGAGGCGCAAAAGAAAAGAAAAGTGTGTCAAAAAGGCTAATCTCTCAGCTAAAAACGTTGAGCAGAAAAAAGGGGATGAATGAATTTCGCTGGTGAAAAACACGACTGGGGGGGGAAAAAAGGCAGAGAGGTTTTCTCTACTAGTCAGCGAAGAGTGGCGGGAAGGGACGAGGGCGGTAGAGTGGAATTGATAGACACTAGAGATGAGAGAAAGCAGATATTTGGCAGGTTACGAAAGAGTGGTAAATTTCGACGGGCAAGGGGGGGGCTGAGAGTAAGGAGAGGAAATAAGATCTTATGGGACCCGCGACTACATTTCACAGGGTTAAGAAAAACACGAGCCGAACTTTTTCCAGCCGGGAGGCTTAGACTCACAAAGTCGAACGACAGGAGAAACGGAATGAGAAGGCATCAGTGAGTACTCAACGTGGAAGGGGGGAAAGCAAAGTTGACGGGGGATGCGATAGGCTTTCAATCAGTTTCTTGAAGTGCAAGACGTCCACCATCCTCCCAAAAACATTACACATAAAGACGAGGTCAAGGTTGTTGAAGGGAGACAGAAGGGCAATTCACGATGTACATAATAAGAGGGGGAAAAAGTCGGGAGAAAACGTCTGAGACTCGCTATACAAGTCTAAGGGTCGGCAGGAGGGACCGCGAAAAAAAGGGGGGAGTTTTATCTCCAGCTGTGGGGTGAAAAGAATAGCCCAGAAGGGAGAAGCGAGAGGAGCATCGAGGGTTCGAACTCTTTCTCATCCAGGGACGTTCTCAAGAATAGGAAAAATCTGGCAGTGGGGAGAAATAGAAGAAGGGCGGACAAAGGGGAGGGAACACGATATAAAGGAAACGGCCGTAGCGGGCGCAATTGTCGGAAGCTGGAAAGCTTCTAATCTCGATAAGGGAGGCGGGAATTGAGGATCGGAAAAATCATCGGGACTAGAATCCCCGAGAAGAGAGAAGCAGAGGGAAAAGAGATTTTCAAAAGACCTGCTCAGGGGGGTTAGAATACAATCGGAAAAAAATGTACGGAATGTCCACAAGAAATGAAACTGAAGAGAGCGAACAGAGAGAAACTGACTTACTCAGGGGCACATCAACGCAAAGGCCGTCAGACGTGGTCTGAACTAGTTAACGATTAAAATTGTCGAAGGAATACGCGGAGAGCCGTGCCTGCATTGATTGGCTATGGGGAGCCATCTTATGAGAACACGACGGAAGGGTCAATCTTTAAAAAGAAAGAGGAAATAAGGGGGGAGAACGGGACAGTACGTAGGTATAGGTTACTGATGCCAAAGCAGAGAGACTTATAGAAGGAAAAAGAGAAGCTGAACTTTCTGAAGGGGAAAAGTGAGAGGGTTGCCGTACAACAAGGACGAGTGGCACCAAGAAACTAGAACCAAGACACTGCTCTTAAAGAAAGGGAGCGACGAGGGATGGAGATCTCAAAAAAGAAACTTAGTATTCCAGAGAGAAAAATCTTCGGTAAAAAAATAGGGTCCGAAAATTGAGGGACGGGTTGAAGAGGGAGCCCTGAGTCCGCTGGGGTCAAAGAGAAAAAGGAAGACAGGCTGAGCCCTTAAGCTCCTTACTGGGTGACGGAAGAATGATACGGCGTTTCGGGCGCGGTCAAAGAAAAATCGAAACGGATGGAAAGCTTAATTTGAAAACCTGAAGGGGGATGGAAAACGAGTGCGGCATACTTCAAGATTAGGATTGAGCAGTCGTAGGGGGGTCTTTAAGCGACGAAACCGGGAGTCGCAATTTTCGTAGAACTTCCAGACAACAGTACAATGTTGGAACATGCCTCTGGCGGGAAGGGATTGGGTTCGGGGATCGCAGTTATGAACAAGAGGGAGGGAGGCGGGGGAGGACAGGACGACATTTCCCAGGGTGTGGACGAGTAAGGGCGTGGGCCCCAAGCTTTAGAGTGAAACAAAAGGAAAAACTAAAGGTACTTCTTGAGACATCCGGCCTTGAGGCAATGAAGTGAAGAGGCGCTGGTTAGGAGAGGAACCTAGAGTTATATCCGAATAGGGGAAAGCGGCAGGGCGACTATTCGAAGATGGCGATTTTAAACCGGGAAGTGCAGAAATAGTTCCTTTCTTGATGAACAAGCGGGGAGATAGATCAAAAGGGCACCCGGCAAGGATGGGTCGGTTAAACGATGCAGAAGAATTGCTCCAATGAAAACGACAGGCAGTCTCCATTCGGACAGAGGAAGGAGGTCGACAGCTTCTTGAGATTGGACTAAAAAAAAAACGCTTTACATCGTTCAGAATATACAAACTGGTCAAAAGAGACCAAGACTGTTAAGAGACAGAGGCGGATACGAGGGGGGACGGTTTACTAAATAGTCAGATAAACTGGATCGAGGGTAATTACAAAAGCGGGGAAAGGGGAAGGAGCAGACTGACCCTACAACGGGAAAGCGGCCGGAGTGGGGAAATTTGTTTTGGATCAGGTCTTGGAGCTGAGGAGATTCAAACAAGGAAAAAAGTATTCTTCATAACATACCGTAACGGGTCGGGAGTCCCATACGAAAAGCCGAAAAAAAGAGAAATGGAGAATAAAGGGTCACCTGAGAAATGCCTTCGTTGAAGCTTACGAAGACAAACTGGGTGGAGCGGGGAAACTCGTACTAAAGTGTTTGGCAAATTGTAAGAGGAACAGGGGGTAACTGTCCGATTTTTCTTTCACTACACCTGGAGGAAAAATCATTCAGTCAAGGAATCCAAAGGGATCGGGAGGGTGAGAACTGACATCGTTGGCAATAAGCACGGTCTCATAAATCCCGCAGAACAAGCAGCTTTGTTACTCCGGAAGCTCGGAATAGTCATCGGGCTGGGAAACGGCAAGGCCAGTTTAGAACAACCATTCGTTATAAAATGAGGACAATGGTACGCAAAAAGCCTGTAGGTAGAATAACTAAAGCAAGGAGTAATCAACTAGATTTTCTTTCGTTGGAAGCAGAACGGTCCCTAGAGAAAAACCTAAATAGAGAATAAGGACCGGAAACACACTGCCCTCATCAGGGAGAATCGACCACTTTGAGAGGGTATCATTGGAAAATGTAAATAATAGGAAGGCCATTACGGTCGGGTCCTTAGCTCGCGAGGAGAAGCGGGAAGGGGGCATCTCGAACTAAAGCAGGCGCTAGCATGAAAGGACAACGAAGAAAAGGAGAGGTAGAACGGGACAAACGCGGGAGGGGGGAAAGAGAATAAAAGCCCTCGTTTATCAAGAGAAACCCATGTATAAGATCTACATGTTACAGTAGTAGCCAAGGGATCTCCGAGTGACAGCTGAAGGGCTAATTATAACCGGTAAGTGACTACACAGAAAATAGCAGAGACTTAAACGTCATCTGGACAAATCTTGCAGGGCTGGGAGAGGTAAGTGGACTTAGAACTTTAAAGGGTACTAAATAAAGATTTAGCAACACGACCTCAAATATTGGTCTCAAGCCCCAGCGAATCGATTCAGGAGACACGCGGTGAGCGAAAGAAAAAATCATTGGCGAGTGGGAAGACCGCCGTTTTTTTTCAAAAAAACCTGCCGGGCGTGGGTCCGCGACGGTGGGGCCGATGGTCTCGGAAAAGGCAGGGAACAACAGGATGTGTTATAGCCCGCTCCGCGCGCGGGAGGGGATAAGCCCATATTTTGATAGAACGCGAAGGGGGGAGAGATGGCCTGCAGGTATTTTTCGACGCGATGGATAATTGAATAGAAAAGAAAAGAACATGTGCAAACGTGTAAGTGTGACCACCACGATGCCAGAATAGGTTTGAAACCAATAGTCTAGGGGGAGGGAAAGAGCAAGGAGGGGACGGGTTCAATTTAAAGTGACGACATTTATCAGTGAGCTTGAAGAGGTCCGGGGGGGCAAGGCCAATACGGGTCATTCAGGGGGGGGCATTACGAGTGGTTGAGTGGATTGTTGGGAGAAGACACTAAAAAGAAGGAAAAATCGGGAACAAGAAGACGGGGGTCCTGTGGAGCGGTCGGAGGCCTGAGTCCCGTCAAGTAGTTCTAATGAATACTGTCGGGGGTCGAGAGGGCTGTACGGGAAAATGCATATCCAGCGAAGTACAAGGCTTGCTGGGAGACGGTCAGGCGTAAACGCGAAGGAGATAAAAAACTGAAAAAAGAGACGGTTGTCCAGACGAACCGGAAATCATGGTCGAAAGAGGCGAGGGGGGGCAATTGCTCTGGTTAATAGGAGAAGGAAGGAGGACTAGGAGCCAAATCGAACGTCTGGTGCCGGTCCTCACGAGCTGAGAGAGGAAAGAGGGGCAGACCGCAAGTAATGGACATCGGTCAGGAAAAGAAAGGAAAAAGGAACCACCTATAAAGTTAGGGGGAGAAGAGGACGAACTGCAAGAGGCTGAAGCTGGGGAAATCTCGGGTACTCGCAGAAACCAGAAGACGAGGGAAGGTGCAAATTTTAAGGCAATGGACGATGGTCAAGACCATCGCGCTGTTGAGGTGTTTGTGCTAATAAACGCTGATAAAACTATTATCTTGCAAAAAAAAACCCGTAGACTTGAACTTATCTCTCGGCGACAGAAAATTCTATATTACGCGGGTTCGGAAACTAAGTCCTGACCAAAAAAAGAGAAGAGGTTCCAAGCGGCTTGGGGTTGAACATCTACAGCGCCCCGTTCAAAGAATGGGGTTCCGCCTAGGAGAGGAAAGAAACGACAAGATGAGGGGAGAATACGGGAACAACAGAAAATGCGACCGGACATTAAGAAGGTCGAGGTTCCTGATGGGGGCAAGCTGAGAACGGACTGAATAAAGGAGACAGGAAAAGATGGTCATATCTTTCATTAAGAAGGACTGGAATAATGGTAAGCGTTGGCCGGGGACAACAATGAATAGTAACCTAGTCAAACGAGAAGGGAAATTGAGAGGAAAGAGCTATCTCTCAAACTCAAAACAAAAAAAATTAAGAAGAGATCAAAAGGGTCGAGGCCATAAAATTCTTTAAAGTTAGAACTTGCTTTAAGATTGAAAAGGGAAGGGGGTGAAAGTAAATCGAATGCACTGGGAACCGGCAGGCCTGCATAGCCTGGTACAAATTGGTTCTTAATCAGTATAGGAGAGGGGCCAGGGCACAAAAGCGGAAACATTAGGGGGGCTGGTGAAGTGGACTGTATTCCTTCGGGATGGGTGGGAAAAAAGGACGACTGTCATCGTTACGTTAGTCGAGATAGATGGAGGAATCGACGAAATCAGGCGAACTTTCGACGGGGCGATCAAGAGAACGAGGGGGAAATAAGACGAGGAGGTGACTCCCTTTTTCAAAAGTACTCGAAAAGCTCGAGCGGGAGCCTGTTCGCGAGGAGCGGGAAAGCCGTAAGATCGGGGGGGGCGAGTAAACAATGGGATCGGAGAGAAAACCGGAAAAGCTTCCGGGATGGACACATAAGCAGGGCGTATGCATTCACTGGCGTGGGCTGAGAGTACAGCTATTATAAATGAACCTCCGCGTGGCGAGGCCGAGACCTGGCGAGCGGGAGAGTGAGAAAGGTGATCTCACGAATGGAACCAGGAAAGGCTGGGAGACCGAGGTTAAAGCATCAGCACAGACCAGGCCAGATGCGTTGGGAATAGTTGGAAGCCGATATTCATTGCTCAAGTAACTCTCTTCTCAAGAGAGATTAGACGCAGGAAGGAACGGAAAAAGCTGTCGCTTGCAAAAGGCCCTTAGCGGAAGGACCTAAGCTCCCTAAAAGAGTGGGTAAAGCTGAAAGCATGGAGCGCGAACGGTTGTCGAACGCCTCGCAGGCCCCATATCTTATACCAGAATTAACGACCTAGAACGGAAACAGTTTAAGGAAGGCTGTGGCCATGTTTGTGAGCAGGGTCGAAGCGAAGAGCGGTTAAAAAACCTCAAAAACCCTTATTACAATAAGCAGGGAGCCTTCACGATCGAAGCAATTACACGCGGAAGCCCCGCGCAAGGGAACTATCATCAAATCCTCGGGAAACTTCTAGTTTGGGAAAATGACAAATCTACAGGTTGCGGCAGTTGCAACCAGGATGCGTGTTTGCAGTTGACAATTTGTATGTACTTGTCTTGGAGATTTAAATAGCTAGAGAAAAAAAGACACAGGAAACCTTATTAACCAAAAGATCGGAACGCCACGGGGCATTCAGCAGAAGGTCAGACGATTACAATCAAAAGAAGAGAGGGCAGGAGACAAGTAGCCAATCTTCATATCGAGGCCGGCAAAGGCACAAGAAAGGTGGAAACACCCAGGAGTTGAAAAAAAAATAATGACACCTTTATAATCCAACGGGAAAAGAGAGGAAAGATCACGCGGTGCTATGACAACGATTTTAGGGGCGTGTGCGAGGACTATCCAGTAGGTCTAAAAAAACATAGGAGAAAAGAGAACAGGCAAGGCACCAGAGCTAAAACAGATACAATCGCGCGTAAGCACAAGGTCGCGTCGATCTCGCAGTTCTAAGCATACACTTGGAAATAGAGGTCACCGGAAACAGAAAGGAGAGCTTTCAGAGGGCACATCAGTATGTGGGCCCAGGTCTCTCTAAGGAGTCCCACCGAATTCTTTAATAACTAGAGAAGCCCAAAAGGGAAAAAGGGGGGAAGAGAACTGAATCCTTCTTTGTAGCAAGCGGTACCACGTGCTCAGCGATGGACATTGAAAGAGTGAGACCATTAGCCGATGACATAGAAAAGAGAGATTATAACGCCTAGGTCTAAGCGACCAGTATCAGTCAAGGAACTTCAAGTAGCAGAAGTACGCTGATGGGAAGGCTGGAGGGACCCATTGTCATGAAATTTATCAAAAGACGTTTCGGCCACCCGACCGCAAATCAGTGAAGTAAAAAAAGAGAATTCAAGACTATCTAGAATTCAGAAAAAGAGTGTCTCTACCAGTAGCGCATGGGGGGAGGTTTTGCCAAGGCCTGTTGGGGTAACCGGACGGGCAGTAGACGATAGCCCCGTCTACTTCTTCTGCGTCAAGGATGGTCAGTGCTGAGGGGAGTCCTGGGGCGATCCGAGGCGGAGAAGCACCATCTTTTTAGGGGGGAGGATCCTGGGGGGAATAGAGGAAGGGGGCAGATGTTGGGGGTCTAAACGAGAGAGGGAGAGGAATCGAAAAAGGAAGGACCCGGTCCGCAGAAAAAGGTAGTTGGACAAAAAAAAATGACGAAGACGGGGGTCTCACCGATCTGGTGAAAGCGCAAAATAACAGACGACTGGGAAAATAGAAACAGGATGCGCCATTTCTCGGTGGGGGACGACGAAGGAAGGGGGGGCGCGAAAACAAGTTACTTTCGCGCTACTGTCCTCGAGGGGGCGGGTAATTGGGAAAGGCGCCTAAAGACAGAAAAAAAGGGCCGCAACTTCCTGAAGGTGCTTTAGAGGGGCAGGCAGAAACGTCCCGTGACTGTTCTAAGAAAAAAAGTCGAGAATTTATAACCTCATATCCGCCCATAGGGCAAATGCAAAGATTGCTGGAAGGTCAGCGTTTGCCGAGAGACTGAGAAAGCAGTTGAAACACTCGGGTAAAGCTTGTTTTCCAAGATCGACCGGAGCCTGTCATAAGAGCTGAGAGTGGGTCGTCTCTAGGATACTGAACAAGGAGACCTCTTCTAAAACGAAATAACATAAGGAGAAAGGGTCTCCCCGGCTTATCATCTTAAAAGAGGGGGAAATAAAGAGCTGAGAAAGATGCTAGCGGAGAGACAGGGAGGACAGAGACATCGTAGGCTGCTGAACTCTTTATGTGTAGATGAATAGAGGAGAGCAATCAATCGCACTCCCGGCAGGGGGAACAAGCGATGGTAAAAGAATCGGCTCAGTGGACGGTTGCGAAAAAAGGCTTAAAGCCACGATTCAGGTCAACCTTATAACGGAACTAGAGAAGAAAAAACTAGCGCCCTCGATCTGACTCGGAAGATAACAAAGTAAGACAAAAGAGGACGAGTGGACAAAGGCCGTGGCTATTTCAGGCAACAGGGATCAGAATGACTCCAATTGTAATTTCGGCGAAAAAGCCGAGAACTGTAGATAACGGACCCTCGGAGAGAGAAACGAAGTGTTACTCCGAAGGAATACTGGCCGACCACTGTACAACGGTACGGGGAGCGGTTACTGATGAACAAGAGACAAGAAGAGGCAATTACAGTGAGCTAACTGTCGGAATGCAGAGGCCTGACGTTAAAAATGGTATCAAAAAAGAAAAGGAACATCGTTGATCCATCCCTAGAGAATCTTCAGAGGGCATACGACTGGTGCTCGAACAGAGGCGGGATATATAGACACCAAAACAGAGCAGTAGCAAAGAGAGAGGATACCACCATGTCGTAAAAGAAACCGAGGGGGTGGACCGAAAAAAGGTGGGCACGTAGAAAAGAGGAATTGGTGGGCGGACACACACTCAAGTAGAAGACCGACTTCAGGGAAGGGCCAATCGGACCAGCATTGTTCCGGAACGTCTCTTAAAACGGGAGAGGGGAACCTCGACACTATACTGTTCCCCTGGAGCAGATTAAGGAGGGGAGTGGGAAGACCCAGGAGAAGCGTCATCGTACGCAGGATCTAGGAGGAATAGAACTAAATAAGGAAAAATTCAAATGTCGATTAAGATGATCGACCAAGTTGAAAATCTTCACTGTCGTCTTCAGTTTGCGGAGAGAGCGGAGTAGATTTCACTCTTGGGAGGAAGAGCGCAAATTTCAAGTGGTGGTGAAGAGTACAGGGGGGCATAAATCGTCGAAAAATCACACAAAAAGAAATGACCATCGATGATGACAAATGTACGGGAATCTCTTATGATATGAGAGGTAAAAGAAGAGGCATCATACGAACTTGGCAATATCACACTGAGAGCTGTCGGGCGTTAAGACCCGTTACGGGCTAAATTCCTTTCCAGGTACCGGAGGAAAATGCTTGCCTCTATCCCTGACAGTAGATATTTGGGGCATGGGCCGAAACGACTAGCAGCAAGGAGAAGTCATTAATCCATCTCAGCTTAAGATAAAATCAGGCGATCTGTAAACAAACATCTGAGCGGTTCAAGACACAAGTCGACTGGAACCGTCCTCTAAATATCATGGGAACTCGCAGAGAGAGATAATCAGCTTGGGGGCCGGGAAGCGGAAGAAAACGAGGGGGCAGTAGACCCTGACGAGGACAGAGCTGGCCCGAACAACGTGACGATCGGCCAAGGAGGGTACTTTTTGCCGAGCGCCGGGGGGGAGGAAAAGGGCCATATGCCATCCACGGCAAAAGCAAGAAAACTCACGGTAGGAGTCCCCCGCAAAGCTAATGTAAACTGGGCGTCCCGGGACTTTTAAAAAAGGGGACGTTATTAGCTAAGGAAAGCCGCGACGGCGCGTAAACTCGCTTCGTCACGGAGGGGGGGTTGCATACAAGTACGGACGGGGAATTCAGCGGGGGTTCCGGGGACTATCTCGATAGGTCAGTAGCAATAAAGCGAAGTAACCTATGTCACACCGAGAGGAGTTATGGAAAAAAATGGGGCTGAAGACAATCGACTTACAGAAACATCCCGAAGAAAAAAAGAGGGGGACCGCCCAAATCATTAGTCCATATGGCCGTCACAAGGAAGTTTTGAAAAACACCATGAGGGTTGACAAAATACATCAAATAAAGGCGCTATAAACCCTAGCACAAAGTGGTCGAATTCAGTCCTATGGTAAGCTTTAGGGGTTAAAAAATGAGAAAGCCAAGCGGCGACCCCGGGTCATCAAACAAAGAAAGAGAAGAAACTTGCCAGCCATCGGACGAGAATCAGGAGAAATTGAACCCTTCATAAAGTAATTAGAAGAACACGTGAAAGAAACCGTTGACTATTAACTGGGATAAAAAAACTCTGGGAGGAAGGTCAATGGGCATACAGGACACAAGCTATTAAGGATCCCAAAGGATGTGAATACGCAACACAACAACTTCTTAGGATTAAAGTAGAGATATTACATTCAAGGAGGGGGGATATCCACGGACCTGGGGCGTCGGAGATAATAAAGTTACAAAACCTGGCGAAAGCCTAGGGAAGTGGCAGAATGAGAACGTCCTGGTGGTTCGAAGCGAAACACTTGATGCTAAAAGTATGAAGAGGAAGAGGGAATGGCCGTGTCTTTCTCTTGAAAAAAAGCTCTGGGGGGAGCAGGGATGGCTCTGCGGCGACCGACGAAACATTACGTTGCAGGTCACGCCAAGCGAAGAGGAGAAGTGCATTAAAAACTGTTACCTCTGGCGGTCAGGCAAGTGGCGAGTGGTTAACAGCAGGGGTTTGTTAAAGAGAAACACAAAGCCGTGAGAGAGACGCTGGATTCTTTGGGGAGGCAAAGATTGTCTGCGGTAGACTGTAAGCGCTTACGCTCCCCCCTTGTGGGACGATCAACAAGCGTGGGGCGAGGGTCATCTCCTGATCGGGGGGAGGCTTCATTGCCGGAGGGGGATTTTGAGTCTGAGATATAAGTCAAAAAAACTGGAAGGAAAGGACCACTAACATTGAATTGTGACCGCCCCTATTCCGGGACATAGCCGTCGCTGCGTGTAGACAAATCAGACGAAGGAGTAAAAGATGCGAAAAGGGGAGCGTGGCAGCTTAAGCCGCCCTTTGAAGAGAAGCGGTCATCGGATCTGTCAGGTCAGGAGTGTGATGTAAAATTTTTCATACGCTCGCGGAAAAAGCCGCCAACACGTTACAGCCTGCTTGAACGGGTGTTTAGCTGGCGGAGACGGGCCCGCAACTTTTCACGACGTCTGACAGTGCCAGCGGTCAGAACCGGTCGAAGTCACGATAGCCAGTAACATGATGTATCCGGCAGTCAGGGTTCCGCTAGCGGGTGCGCGTCGGGGCCCAGAGTAAAGCGATGTTGATTCATCTAACAAGTGAAGCAACAAAAAAAGGCGCTGGATATGCAGCCTTCGACTCTGCATAGATATTAATCGAGGGAACTTAAAATAAACATAAGTGCGGTTAAACCAGACCCAGGCTGAGGCTCTGACAAAACTTAAACTTACCTGACAACACTAAAACTGCGGAGCGACCGGGCTGAACGAAAGCTTAAAACTAAAGGTCCCTAGGGGGAAAAGTCGTCGCTGATCAGTGTAGAGGAAAACATCACGCGCTCGCATACTGTAAGAATACGAATGCAAACGAGGTCACCCGGTCGATCCTGTGACGTTTGCGAACGCTATGACAAGGTAACAAGTCCAGAAACCAATGAAAACTTGACTTCGCGTCATCGTCGACAGCAGACTCGAAAAGAGGCTTCGCAGGATCCAGGAGACCGACGCTCGCACAGGGCTTATAGTTGTCGGGTCTGTCGATGTGTCCACGTACTACGAGCAACAAACGTTAGCCTTTGAACTATGCCCGAAGAAAAAAAAGATCGGAAAAGCGACACGATTACCGTTCGGAACGGTGACCACAATAAACATACTTACATACGAACGCGTACAGTAAAGGATTTTCCGAGGTGTACCTGCGAAAACGCCGATAAGAAATGAATGAATAACGGAACTCTTTGCCCAAAAGGTGACTGAACTTTCTATTATAGTTTCCGAGACGTCATATGCAAATAAAAACCCACTCGAAGGGGAAGCTTGCAAAACTACGTTTGCAAATCGGGTGCTTCGCTCTCTCAAACACCCTAGGTGTGTAAAAAGGAGAAAAAACGAGCACAATTAGTTTCAGGATCACGATGATCGTGACTTGAAATAGTAATTGGGAGAGACACTTAAAAATTGGTCCTATCCTCAGAATTTAGGCTGTGTCGGAATAAGGAGAGAGTTATTCTCCGGCTTTCAGCAGCGCTACCCGTAGAAAAAGGAGAAGGGTGCAAACAAACTGGCGATTAATTCGGATTGGGGGAAACGTTCAGCATCGGCATCGTTGGGGAGTGTCAAGGATCGAGTTAGGATCGAAAAGACCGGACAGGTACGGGGGTATACTTCAATGACTTCATACCATTGAACGAAGGAAAAATCTTTAAGCGACTGCCCTGTTCTTGCTCGCCGAGCAGAGACGAGGGGACACGGAAAACTCCGGAAGTTCACGGTATATAAGGGACAGAGTGCAGCTTTTTGGACAACTTCGGAAAAAGTACAAACATCTGGAGACGGGCTGAAAACACACTTGATGGCAATGCAGGCTAGAGCGTGGTGGGATCTGAAGCCAATATATCAGCTCCAGCAGAGTGAAAAGCGAATCTGAAAAAAGGAAAACGCCTGGCAGGTCACCCTGGCCGAGACGGCCGTGTGTCCAGGTCCAGCTGGCTGAAATCGGTCTCGATAATAGGGGGAAAAGCAAATGGGGGCGTTGGGCCGCCGATCTCAATAGGGGCAAGCAGAGCAGACCGGAGAGGATTCTCCATCTCGAAAAAAACAGCATCGAGCAACTTGCTAAGGATGCCGTTAGGAACGAACAAAGCTTGCACGTAAAGACACCAACCCGCAAAAGCTTCAGTCACAAATAATTTGCGGAGCGAGCTCGAAAGGTTAAAAAAACGCACTGCAGCCCTACTGTCTTAACCAGAGGAGGGATCAAGAGAAACGTAAAGTAACTACCGGGAGGTGCCCTTCGTTTGGTCCTGGGTCGGCCCTGCTCGGAAACAAAAAAAAACAAAACCCGGAGGACAGCAGATAACGAACCTCCACGACGCGGCCACAGGAAGAAGAGCGCAACGAATGGCTCAAGTGGTCCCTTGCACTAGTCGAGGTTGATATTCTACTGGCGACGGTTAAAACCCAAAAAAGATGCGGCATGGGGGGGTGAAATGAAATTTACAAGGCCTGGGTCGGAGGGTGGGTTTAGAATCACAAATAGCGCGGAGCAAACTAAATAACGAAATTCCACCGTCGGGGAGTGAGAGAAAAAACTGGTGTTGATAGCTCGGAGGGAAAATCGAGGCAATCCCGGAGAAAGGCGGCAAAAAAGGGGCAAGCATTAACAGGAAGCTCGAACCCAACACGGCCTGCCAGAGTTGCAACCCCGTCACAAAACACGCCATCATGCAAGCAACTTGCTCGACAATGTCGGCAAGGAAAAGAGATCAGCGGGGGACGTAAAACCGATTACAGTGGGCGCCGGAACGGAAAAACTAAAAGCATCGCAAAAAAGCGGAAAAAAAACAATCCAGCGTCCCGCGACTAGAAGGGAAAGAATCAGCGCTTGGGAAAGAAATAAAGGCCGGTCTCCGTAGCCGGCGTGGGCAACCGTCACAGCTGAGTCGCAGGGTAAATGTACATCGGCTAGAAAAAAAATTCGATGCCTGGTCCCGTCAATCTTTGGACCAGGTCTCATCAAAGAAACTGGTAGGTATGTTCAAATCTATGGAGGGCGCCAGAATTGAGGGGATTCCATTAAAACGCGAAGAATTCTACCGTCGATCATACATTTACCGCGAGCCCAGCTTGAATTATACAATGAAAGACTCTAGACCGAGATTCGAAGACGAAACGCCGGCTCAAGGTCGATCGGGTCTTCCGCGGAGCTTCACGTGCTGGAGAGGGCTTTGCGCTGCCGGACGCCAGCGGCGGGCTTCACCGGCCCAGCAAGTTGGTCATTAAAGACACAGCGTCTCGCTTCATGAGACCGGAGGGATAAACCAGATTCCTTGTCGCTGGGTTGCCAAGCCTGGGGTGTTTGAAATTGGGGGAAGGGCCGGTCACGCGCTTACCCAAACCACCCAAGAAAAGAGAAAAAAAAAAAAGCTGGCACCGGCGTTGCAGTTACATGGAAAACTGCGGGTAGCGTAGTCACCCTAGCTCGCTTCTTTTATCAGACCCTCTTCTTGCAGTACTCCTCGTTTACTTCTTTCGAAATTTATTATGAAAAGGTCTTAGCTATAAAATCTAACGGAGACACGGAACTGAACATTGGTCATATGGCACACCACCAACAGCAGAATATTTGAACACGCAGCAGGGAAAGAAAATAAAATCTACGAACGCAAGGAAAGTCGACCATTATCGTTGAGCAGGGGGCTTGCCGGCCCGGAAAAAAAGAGAAACGCGCTCCGCATTCGGAAGTCGGGGAAGATGGCAGGGACGCCATCGTCGACCGAAGAGACAAACATTGAAACAGCCTGTGAAGGGGGTCACGTGTTAAGCTAAAATAAAAAAGCACGGGGTTAAAAAAAAGACTTTTTTCAGGCCGATGTCTAAACCGTCGAGAAAGGTCCTCAAAGACGAGGAAAGCTTTGCGTGATCGTCACTCGGAAAGAGTGGAGCGGGGGGATCGGTTAGTGGCATTCACCAAACAAAACAAAACGACAGTCTGGAAATCGTTTGGGTGCATATTAGCCCTCAGCACGAATTCGGGATGCGTATATTCTAGGGCTAAGATGCTCTGGTTCCATAATCCGTACAACTCTACACAAGAGTAATCTTGTCCAGGGTCCTCACAGCAACTCGAGAAAAAGCAGCAAGAAATGAAGGACCTTCTTCTCGACCTGGGCGGAACCGATCCAGCTTCGAAGCGGGCTGGCCTCTGGGGAATAAGGGGCGAAGGGCTAAGGAAAGATCAAGAAATCCCTCACGCCAAAAGAAGGACAAGTGGCATCAAGGAGATGGCAGCCAGGAGACGCAGAAGCACTAACATACGCTGCTGAAACAATGTAATCATGGACCCGTCAAGTCTTGAGAGCGGACGAAAAGCTCAAACTGGTACGCTGACCCAGCGACCGTAACGCCCAAGAGTACATTTCAACTGAGTCTGGGTCGATAGAAGGGACTGAATCAAACAAGTGCCGCCTGTATGGTCGATGCACAGATTGTGCCAGGAAATCGGGGGCTTAAATACGACAACGCGTCATATTCACATCTCGGTTGTCAAAAAAGTAGGTAGCCTGGACGTGAGTTAAAAAACTGTTCAACGGATCCACTTAAAATCACTGTCCCGAAAGCTTTAAATCTTCATGTAAGGAATTACTTCTCCGTGATTCAGTGACTAAAAAAAACTAGTGTCGCCAAGAACCGTGCAAACTCATCTCTGCAAGCTTGGAGCAATATCACTGGATGATAACCTCTAAACACACAAGAAGAAGGAGAGGAGTCCCTATTCTATCACCCAAACAGTAGTTTTGCGAGCGGATGAGTGGCGGGGAAGAGGAGAAACGGATTAAAGAAGGCAAAGGGGTCACTTGGAAATCAGCTTCAAACTGACACTGTGTCCGGGGACAGGAGAGGGGGGAAAGGGCCGTGGCGGCATGAACGAAAAAGAAGGGATGTCCCGCGCGGTCCTTGACTATTAAAAAAGCTAGGCTCAAGCGTTCGTCTTCAAATCAGAGAGCATCAGGGGGGGTCGAAATGAAGGCCCGGGTGGGGTCCTGCCAGAGAAATCCGGGTCATTGGAAACTAGTAACGCGTCTCGGCGAAAAGGGGGTCTGCGCGCCGCGTCACAGCTCAAGTGCCAATTAACTTAGACAAAGGTTGGTCGGGACGAGTTTTAAAATCGGTGAAAAAAAAAACATCGCCAAAGGGCGGAAAAGACCTGCGAAAAGCTGATCTCATAGGCTGGGGAAGCGCGTAACAAAAAAATACCGCCGCGTTAAGCGGCCACGGCCATTCAGACTCTGGAGAGGTAACAACTTTCTCTCACGACGCCGGTGTCAGAGGAAGGGGAGTAACGCGTTGGGTAAAAAGAACGGTGGGGCAGGATTCTTTTCGAGGGGACAGGAGCGATTCCAAGGAGGCAGTCTCAAGGACCCGACCGAGACTGACAGGAGAAACGAAGAAAGGCTAACGGGAACAAGCTTTTGCCGTTGCACTCAAATCCAGTCGAAGGAAGACGACCTGCACTCACGAAATCCTGAATAAAAGTCTAAGCATATCTATCTCACGCGTATCGAACTGAATTCCGGCGCAAAGCCACTCGTTGCCTTGGAAGACCTGCTCCCTGGACACAGTAACCTCGGCCGGCTGGGGACATTGAGGGGCGGGGGGTGCGCCTCGATATGAACGAGATATCACACCTAAGAAACTATGCTCTACAGTCCAGCTATCTAACCCGGGGGGGGGGGGGAAAGAAAACGAGAAATATATGGCGCATAACACTTTCAACTTTCAGTGAGTATAGGAGAGCAGCAGAGACGGGAGACATTCAACCAAACTCTGGGTCGCCTCGGGGGGTGACAGAAAATGTTAGGGTTACAGTATCGGCACGATTTTGGAGATGCAGCTCTCAGAAGCTGGAAGAAAATCAAAATCAGGCACAGTAAGCAATATTCCACCGATCGGAGGTGAGATAAAAAAAGGAGTCCAGCACGAGATGCTAGAAGAGCAACTAAAGAAACAGCGTGAATGCGCAAAGCAACTCAAGCGGCAGCTCGACGACCGACAGGTGGTCAGGGTTTTTGGGGTAAACATCGTGCAACACAAATTAAGCAGCCAACTGTAGAGAAACAGAAAGTTTAACCGATAACCGGACTGCTTAATCCAAGGGATGGGGGCAGCCTCCTCTGACCCGGTACACAGAAAAGTAACCCGAGCCCAGCAACGGAAAAGAAATCTTAACAGAACTCAAAAGTTTCTAACTGCATCATTTTAGGTCATGGTAATCACTTCTAAAGATTAGCCTTGGTTCGAGGTCACAAGAGATCAGAAGGGCGCCAGGAACGGTATCATAGCCTTAAATCACCTCCTGCAGAAAAAGCCAGCTGTAGTAGAAG
>Ga0179593_1412277_pt1 | contig 18421 bp, 24 predicted proteins | sample CZODoug2_1_08_16_FD_185931 | JGI IMG/M metagenome (GOLD analysis project Ga0179593, IMG submission 185931) | Vadose zone soil fungal communities from Angelo Coast Range Reserve, California, USA - CZODoug2_1_08_16fungal (PacBio error correction) | ecosystem: Environmental > Terrestrial > Soil >...
AGTTCAAAACAGACGCTCGAAACAAAGGGGTGAACTCAGGGTAATGGGAGGGTACTGGTCAAGAATTTTGGGTGCGGAGGGCGACTGTGGGGAATCACGTAAAACATCAACCGCCCAAAAGGATGACAAGACGGACTGCGTTTCAGGACATGCCGCAGATCACTATAACCCGGGGCGTTGAAAAAACCGTCAGTAACGGATTATCGACAAGACTTGGAAAAACAATTGTCCATGGGGCAGTTTTGTCCTACTCAAGGCATAACTCCCCGGGACAAACCAGGTGTTGGAGACTCCTGGGTCAAAGGGGCGTCGGGGGGTGTTTTCTCGAGGACAGAGTTGTCCCGAAGGAGAAATTTCGGACAAATAATCCAGAAAGTACCTGGTAGAGTCCAGAAGGACAGACAAAGAAAGCAAACGTATTGACTGAAAACAAAAAAACTCTCTAGAAAAGAAAACAGCGGGGGAAAATCGGAAGGATTCGACGCCCAAGACACTCAAATGTGTCCCAAAGCGAAAAGAGGTGGAGAGTCCAATAGGGGAGGCCCCCTGACTAGAGAAAAAAGGGGGGGGGGCGGAGGGGCGGGAATGGCCGTCTTCAGGAGAAAATGGGGTCCATTCAAATTGCCTACTAAGACAGTAGATTCAAAGGGGGGGACTGGAAACGGAGGCAGGGGGGATCTACCCTGTTTGTTGAAAAACGCCCCTATCCTGATTGAATAGAAAAATGCTGGAGTACAAGTCAAGAACACTGGGGATTACTTAGAACAAAATCTAAACTGAGCATTTTCCCGAATCGCAAATGGTGTTGGGCCCCAGAAAATCAGTGTGGGGGGGGAGGGCCCTGAGTGCGGTGGGTCAATAGCCATCTGCAATGGATCAAAAAAGGGGCCAAAAACCACGCTCGGCGTGCCAGTTTCTCATGACGACCCAGAACAGGACTCAAGGGGTACGAGCACAGGGGGGCAAAAAAAAAAAGCATACCATGGGGGCACCGCGGACTTAAAACACTAAATAAACGGAACCGGAACCATCTTGGGGGGGCTATCTACAGAGACTTCTGAGGAGGCCAAACCGGGGAACAATGGAAAGGGAAGCAAGGGAATAAACGCTAGGGCAATCCGCCATAGAGAGCACAAAACGGGTCACTATCATGCGGGGACGTCTTTCGCAAACACGGATCAAAAAAACGCGGAGCGGGGGGCCCACTACCGGCAGACAAACCGCGCTACGCGCCGCACATGAAGCTCACTGAGCGGGGGGAAATACGGGAAATCATTAGCTGTTGGGAGGGGACCGGGAGGGGGGGGGGGACGGAAGGCAACAAAGGGGGGAAAGCGAGGGCCAGTAAAAGAAAGAACGTAGGGGGGGATGGACCAGGAAAAAAACTAACAAAAAGAAATCCCCTAAAGGGGGTCCGCATCGATGAAGCCCACAACACCGGGAAAGAAAAGAAGCGAGAAACCCTTTAAGGTCAGTAGGGGATGGGGGAAAAGAGGGTCCAGATAAGGAAAAAACAAAAACCAAACCTACCACCAAAAATTTTTTTTACCCAGCAAGAAGGTAAAAGGACTGTGTCAGACGGAGAAAGGTCCAGCACCCGCAGAGGGCCCGGAGGAAGGCGTCCTCGGCAATAAGGCATCCACAGAAGTTCAAGAACACGGAGACAGAGGAAACAAAGGGGTGACCACACCCAACATCCAACGCGGCCTAACCATAGGGCCAGCGGGGGCCCACGAAATCGAAGAATTCGCCCTAAAAGGGACTAAAGTTCTTCTGGTTTCGGGCTCCAAGGGGTCTAAGGGGGCCAAGCCCGCCAGGTGGGGGGAGGGAGCACTCGACAAGGGTCCTGCCCAAACAGGGGAATCGCGGGAGGGAGACCGCAGACAAAAAGGAAAAGCGAACAGCGAAAATACAAAAACAGGGGGATCAAAGGGGGCATTGACACAAAGCGTTCCGGCCAATCAACTACGTCTCGAAGAACCCGAGGTGAGAGGGAGGGGCCCCAAAGGGCACACAAAGGTAACTAAAGACTCGCGTACGCCAAGCAACGTTTCAAAAGAGGAATCAAAAAGGGAAACGACCCCGGGGGGACTTATCACGGAAGTCCCCACCAGAGAATCATCAGAACAAAAAAAACGGAAGTAGAGAAAAGAGATAAATATGTGACACTTCGATAACGGAAACAGGTCACGAGTGGAACATTCCGGCAGGGGGGCGGGAAAAGGAGGGAGATTCGGACGAGAGGAGAACTGAAAAAACAGCGGAGTGGTGTCAAAACAGAACGATTTTGCCAACAAAAAGGCCAGTGATAACGGGGTGAGGGGGTTGCGCCGGGGGGGGAGACAAAAAAAACGAAAGGAGGTGTTGTAACCACGCAGGAGAAAGGTTTTTGTGTGGGGGAAAAAACACATGATGAAGTTCTCCAGAAGCACGGGCAACCCATAGAAACACTGGAAACAAGACTTTTAAAGGGAACTAGCAGGGGGGTTCGGAGAGGGAAAAAAAGGCGAGAGGGAAAACATGGATTTGGGTTACCTGTGGCTAATGGGGGGGCAGCATACTAGAAGGCAAAAGTCATGGAAGTGTGAAATTGCAGAGCGTGGAGCTAAGGAAAAGAATCACGAAAAGGGCGAAAAGGTCGAAGGAAAAGACCTTGGATCAAAGATGCTGGCTTAAACAAAAAGGATGGAGGGGTGGGGGCTTTGGGGGGAAGGGAACAGACCTACAACGAAAGGGTTATAGGAGGGGCGAAGCGTCGACACACTAGGTTCAGGGGGGGGGGGAGGAACGCCAGAAATAACCAGGATTGGTTTCGGGGTGCCCGGGGAAACCTCCACAACACTACGGTGGGTGTCTTTTTAACTGGAAAAAATCCGAGACCTTCATTGGGGGGGAAAAGAATTATCCAAGGAAAAAAAAAAAAATCCAGGCCCATTGCAAAAGAAAAGGGAAGAAGCTTCGGGAACGCCGCGCCAAAGTAGACAGGGGGCTAAGAGATCAGCGAAATTGCCGCAACAGCGTCAAGGGTGAGGGCGTGGGGGAATAGAACGGCCGCACATGTAAAGGGGGCACAAAACCAACCGGACTAGGTTCTCTAAGGAGAGGAAGTAGAAAGCGAGGGAAATGACGGCTGGACATAGGGGGGTGTGGGGCACGCCATCAGAAGGCCACCAGGGATAGGAAATATTGGGACGTGTTCCTGGGGGGTAGGCACTTAGGAAGACGACGGGGGGGACAGGAATGCCAAAGCCATAAGACAGGGGCCGAAGATGACCGGGTTCGTAAACCTTGGGCTGGGAAGTCGGCCGTGCATGACGTAGAGAAGGGAAAACGAGCTGTGGGGGCTAAAAGTAGGAAAAAAGAAAAGGAAGATTGATGGAAAAAGAAAAAAGAAAGACAGTGGAAAAACCAACTTTCTGTCCCCCACCAAGTGCAGAGGAGCCGGGAAAATAGGTACGGAAAAAAAAAGGGGGGTGGGATGGACGACACGGACGCTGAATAACTCCCAAGAAGGGCGGGCCAATCAAATAAAGAGGGATAACTCTGGAATGGTTAGATCCCAAAACAAAGGTATCAACGAAAGGGGAACAGACACCCCAGACGAAGTACTAAAACGAACAAAGCGTATTGAAGGTGGCAGGGACCAAAGGAAAAAAACAGACACAGGAAGGAAAAAAGAGGGGAATCCATGCCGCATAAAAACCATCCACCCACCAGATCATGCCAAAGGGAGTTGTCGGGGGGGGCGGTTCACATAACCAAAGAATAGCGAGAGAATAGGGACGACAGGGGGAGGGGGGGGGAAAGAGGAAAAAAGGTGTCAGAAAGACGTACTGAAACTTGCCGGAATCTTTTGCCTTACGGTCTACCAGGGGGGAAAAAAAAGCTGATAGGGTCGACCGGGGAACAAATTTAAGGAGTGGGGCGGCCAAATAAAAGGAGAGTCTCGATTGGCTGGGGGCTTTTATTAAATTGGGGGGGTGATCTCAGGGAACTCTCGACACCCACGAAAGCAAAGAGAAAAAAAAAGAAAAGAGACAGAGGGGGAAGATGAGAAAAAACTGTTGACCTATTTTCTTTGCCGAACGTGCAGAACTGAAAAAAAACAACGCTTGCCTTTCAGGGGAAAAAAATCAGGGGGAAAGAGGGGGGGGAAAACTAACCCAAACCCGGAAGGAAAACCCCCTACAAACACCCATGAGAAAAAAGCAAGGGCCTTGTATTCTTTGGGGAGGATGGTATACAGAATTAAACATCCAAGAAGTAAGAAAGGTGACCAAGTGAAAAGAAAAAAACAGTTAACAAAAAAAGCAGCGGTGGTGGCACTTCTTTGAAGAATCGTCCACCTGAAAAAGAGCTCTCAAAAAAAAAACAAAGGAGGAGGAAAAACGAACTAGCTATGGTGTTCAGACGCTAGAAACCAGCAAGAAGGAAAAAAGGATGAGAGGCATTTGGGAGGGTGAAAACGTTACAATGGAAGTTTTTGGACTTAACAGGAGGAAAGGGTGACTCCAAAAGGAAAGACCACATCCCCGAACCCCGAGCGCCCGCGGTGGAGGGGCAGGGCAAAACAAAGCCTCCGAAAAAATCGAAATCTCCCGCAAAAACACGTATAAAGGAATTCAATACTGACAGACGGGGTCAAAGGTGCCGGGTGGGGAGTAACGACCAAGTTTTCCCAAATGCCCTGGTCAAATGAAGGTAACTCAAGGGAAAGCACAACTCGGCGTTGGGTTGGTGTTCACCTCGGAGGACAAGTGGGGGGGTACGGAAACAAAAAAGGCTACACAAGACGAACAACACCGGAAAGAACCTTCGATGTATTTCCTAGTTGACCCAAGAAAGAAGGTCAAATAATCCATCGCCCAAAAAACGAGGAAGACCGAGGAAAAAAACGAAAAAGAAACCAAAAAGGGAAGTGAAAAAAAAAAAAAAAAAAAATCAAACAATCCTCAGTCCACAAATCGCACAAGCTTATTTCATCTATAAGGGGTTTGGGAACCGGACTGCAAGCAAAGGACCAAAAGGAAGAGTGCAGGACTGCTGGCAGGGGGGGGGGGGGGGGGGGGGGGGGGGGGGGGACTGACCTCCAAGGAATCGGTCACTTGGGCCGCGGAGGGGCCCGGGACACTACAAAGTGGGGAATATATGACTTGTATTTCACTGGTTTGTAGATATCGTGTGGAGATACCTCTCTGAAAATTGATAAGCAAGGGCCTGGAGAGAAGCGGGAGGTGGCAGGGAAACGTTGGGTTAGAACCCACAATAAGTCGAAAGGTTTAGGATCGAGACATGCACAGACAATCGAAGTTTGGGGGCGAAGGCAATAAATTTCTTAGGGGGGGGGGGGCTGTTAAAAAGAGGAGTCTCAGGGGACAACTGGACACAAAAACGGCAAAACAAGACCGCAAAGACGTCGTCTCCCGAGTGCAACGGAAACCGCCTAAAAACAGCAAAAGAAGAAAAACCGGGGGTCCAAAAAATAGACGTTTAGAGGAAAAAAAAGACGCTACCCAGACCGAAACTAACCAGAAAGTCCCCATATTAGGATAGAAGGGGAACGCTTGAGGGGATGCCACGGAAAAAACAAAGTCCGTTCTAAGCCATACGTTGAAGTTACATCAAGCGTCCTAGTTGCTCAAAGGGACAGAAAGGAACCAAAGGGACACGATAGGGGGGAAAGATTCGCGAAAGGAAATCACCGCGAACGCGGGAAGCCAAGGAACACTCGCTCGAATGCTAAACCCAGCCTCGCTAAACAAGGACGCGCGAAAAAATCTTGAAAAGAACACCAGGGATTGAAAAAAAGGAGAATTACTGGTGGGGAGGGGGGGAGGCAAATTCCCAGAAGTTGCCCAGTCGGAGTGTTGCCAGTAAAAGAAAAAAAAGTAGGGGGGGCGCAAAAAAGTCAAAAAGCACCCTGGAAAGGGAGACTGGGAAAAAAACCCTCACCCCAAAGCCCAAGGAATGCAAGAAAAACCCTAGCCATGGGGGAAAACCGGAACTGGGGGAACAGGAAAAGGACGAAGAGTTCCGCTAAGACAAAATCACACCCCAAGGGGGAAGGTACAAGAACAAAGAGTTCCTGGTATGCAAAATTTTTCCTTGACACCGGTTGAAAAAAAAGGGGCCCGAAGAGGGGGACAAAACAAAAAACAAAGGCTCCCACACGCTAGGCTAACAAAGTCCACGTAAATGCGAAAAGAGATGGAAAGGACAGCCAAAAAAAAAAAGCACCTGGGGGGGGGGAAAAGACCTCAGTCTCCTCCCAATTGTAACTTCCGCGCAAGAAAAAAAAAAGAACCTGGACTAGGAATTTAATTTGGAAAAAAGGGGGGGGCGTCTAACAGGTGCCAGCCAGAATCAGGAGGGAGCACTAGGGAACACAAGGTAAAGTTACCAACGGAGCGAGGGCGCAGAGCCCAAGAACACAATGCAAAAAAGAAAAAACATAGGAGGGGGGGGGGAAATCCAGAAAACCAAAGAAAGACAAACCGGGAACTGGCCTTTCCGGGAAAAAAAAAGAGTCTCTCAGTTGCAAAAAAAAGTTACTTGCCCGCTGAGGAAAGCGCCCGGGCTACAGTGCAGGGCCACGAGGAAAAAAAAGTAAAACGCACCGGAAGGGTGAAGAGGTCAAAAACGCCACGCATTTAAGGTAGAAGGATGCCAAGAAACAAAAGAAAAAAAAAAAAAGCAGCAGAGAAAAATCAACAAAACAAAAGGAGTAAAAAAAAGAGATAGGCTTTGTGCAGCCTCGGAATAACGTCCCACGTAGGTCGTGAAGTGGGAAACAGGAAGGCGGGCGAGGTACTTAGGCCTTAGCACGGAAGGAACTGGGGCCCTAAGAAGAATGGTGTCAAAAGAGGAGGCGAAGTTGGGGAAGGAAAACAGGCCAGATGGGGGGGAGGAGTGCGACGGGATTCCAAAAGGGCTGAAAAAAAAGGAAAAAGGGGGGGCCTTTGCGAAAAAGCCAAAAGAAAATAAAACCAGTTTGGTCAACACCACATGCGAGGCTCCCCTTCAATAGGCTGTCTATGCACCCGTAAAGACACTGAGGGCAAAAAAGTAACTGGAAAACGATAGCAGAAAAGGGGTTGGAATCGGGAAGTCCGAATGAAGGATTATGAACAAGGTTTGTTGACCTGACCTGGGCGAAAAAGGGGAAGAAAGTCTCAAAAGCACGGAAAAAGGGTGATTGGTGCCCGAGCGGGGTAGATCACGGTCGACTTGGTCCAGGGGATGTAAAAAGGGGTTAAGAAAGTTGGGACTGGATCAGGGTAAAGTTTACAACGGGGGCGGGTAAAGGTTCTGGGTGGACTTTTTACCTTAGAGAAAAAAGCGTAAAAGAACCACCTAAGTGGAAGTAATAAAAAAGAAAACGTGCACGGGAAAAACCAGGTTGGGCAGGGGGGGAGGGCCGAGCCATAAATACCCGTAAGGGGGGGGATTGGAAGGGGACGATGGGGACTTTGCGGGCACCCCAAACCGTACAAGGGGGTGTTGGTCCATCGTTAATAAAATAGGATAAATCACTATAATAAAAATTCTGGGGGGGAAGGGGCCAAACTGACAACCTACAAAACAATCTAATACACATGAAGGAAAAAGAAGAATAAGAAAAAATGGGTCCGCTGAAGGATCTAGGGCTGAGATAGGGGGCCTGCCAGTTGGGTAAGGTTCCATCATCGCAGGGACGTGATGCTAGAAATTGAAAACTATGGGGGATCGGGCAAACCCTAACGGACACAATCTGGAGGGGCCAAAAGAAAACGGAAGTTTAACAATCTCTTCACTTAAAATAATCTTATTTGGGGAAACAGACAGAATCTGAAAAAAGTTCAAAAAGGTCCTGGTACCGGGAGGGGAATCTTGAGCAGATGACCAGACGAATACGGCTGAGTAAATGAATGACCATGTGGAGTCTCGGCCTTGTTGTCTGGGCGACAGGAGCGGAGAGCCAGACGAGAGGTGCTTACGGGGCGATGCCAGGGTGGCGATGACGAAATGGAAAGCCAACCGAAATTCTGAAGGACCGCCCCACAAGGGTGGGGCCGGTGCCACAACCAGAAAAGAGGAAAAAAGAAAGGACAGGTAGCGGGGGGGGCAGGGGGTGGTACCAGACCACGCGATTGAGAGAAAAAACAAGCCCGGGCCAACAATCAGATAATAAAAATAGGGAGAAAAGCAGGAGAAGGTCAACAACAAACTCTAGTACGGTGCAGTAAACAAGCCAAAGAAAAAAAAACCAAGGGGGTATTGAGGAAGAACGGGGCAGGAAAAAAACCTACCGATGAATGAGATAAGAGCCATAAAAGGAACAGCTCAAAAAGAGAAGGTCAAGGGTCATTCAGGGTACAAAAAAAAAATAGAAAAGGGAAATAAAATAGAGGGGGGGGGAAAAAAAACAGGATTTAGGGGGAGATTTAAAGAAAAAGGCCTTTCGGCTTCTTCGAGCCTTTTGAACGGGCGCAAAGGACAACTTGAAAAAGATCCGGCATTAAGATTCTGGGAAAACAGGTAATAGGAGGGATGGAAAATTGGGATAGATGGGACGAATTGCCTAATGTAATCGACAACTGTGGATAAGGCACAAACGAAAAAAGGCAGCAAAATAGCAAAACTGGGGGGAACCAGGGATTGGGAGGACGCTTGCAGAACTACCACAAACGCCCCAGGGCCCATGGTCGCGTGAGGAAAACCGGGGGGGAAGCCACGCACGATAGATCGGGGAAAAACAGGAAAAGGTCCACTGAGGGGGAGGGGCGGTCGTCGGGAGGGGGGGGGGGAGGGTACTAGGGGAAAGGAACATGAAAGCGAAGAAAAAAAAGTGAGGGGGGAACATGGAAAAAATAAAAAAAAAGCCCCAAGCAGAGGTTGTTGTGTTCCTTCTGAGGGCATAGATCTTGGAAACGAGAGCGGCGATAAACACAAAAGTGGAAGAAAAAAAGAGAGGGGGGTGGGAAAAAAACGCTCTGACACAAAAAAAAATAAGAAACCGCTGGGGAGAGGGGGGGGAAGTGTTTTCATGTTATCCAAAAACCGAAAAGTTTGTGTCTTCAAAGCGGCAATGGTTTTCCACGAACGGGAGAAAGCAAAACCGAAAAAAAAACAAACCGCGGGCGGAAAACAAAAAACACACTCGAACATAAAAGAAGAACGAGGTGGACTAAAAAAAACGGTGGGGGGAGGAATTCTTCCAAGGGGACCCGCCAATTTTGCCGGAGTGGGGTGTCCCACCGGGAACACAACCAGGGGGGTCCAAATTGGGAGAAAATCCTCAGTAACTCGGCGGTGTGGTTTTCAACGAGGGGCAAAAAGGGGGGGAGAGTGGAAGCAGAAAAACACCCATCTAGAGACCGGCCAATTCCGGGGGCAGAATTGAAAAAAAAACAAAAAAAGAATTAACACGGAACTACGAAACAAAAAAAAGCTCCAAACCAACAAAAGCACATCTAACATCAAAGGGCTCGATCCCACTAGGTGCTTCAATCCAAAAAAACCAAATGGTTCTTTTAGCGAATATGGGGTTGGGGGGAAGACCGGCAGCCCCAAAAACAAAAGGACCTTCACATTGTAAGGCGCTGGGTTCGGCGGAAGAGCTGGAGGCTCAAGGGACGGTCGAAAGATTACGGAAAAGCAATAAAGAAGGTGGGATCTGTGACAAAGGGTTGTAACTGGAAGGGTTGTCATAGCAGGGGGGAGCAAAAACCACTTCCCGGGGGGGGTAGATCTGAATTGCTAGCAAGTGGGGGGGGAAAAAAACGTTCCACCAACAGTGTTTGCTCAAAAAAATCTACTTCGCAAGGGGGTTCTGCGACGCATGGCACACGAAAAGCAATGTGGGCGTCCATAAACAAAAAGTTCAAAAACGGTGGCAGGTACCAAAGAAAGGGAACGCAATGGTCAGCAACCGTCCAAAAAAACACGCTCGGGAACGAATTGTCAGAAAGAAGAACAAAAAAGAGAAAAGCCAACAGAGAACTCAACACTGTTTCAATGACCTGCGCCGTCCCCCTTCCACGGGCTGGGAAAATTGGACGCACACGCGCCACGACCTAACAAACTTAAAAGAAAGACAAAAAAAAAAAGACAGGACGAGCTCAAAAGCTTACTGAAGCGCAAACAAAAAAAAAAACAAGCTCACATGGAAAGAAGATTCGGGACGGCAGGTGTAGATTGGCAAACCAAAGGGGCCAGCCATGAAAAAGAGGCCCCTAAAAAAACAAGGACGTGCAAGAATTCAGAAATCCAAACGATTCAAAAAAGGGGAGACCCGTCAACTCGGGGTATCGGGCACCAGCGACAAGCCAAAGGGAAATACTTCCTTGATTGCCAGGGAGAGAAGAGTTGTGGGGGTTGGGGTAAACGGGGAAAAACTTGCACTTTCAACACATACGTGAAGGAACTCGGCATTGCCACAGAGAAATAGCAAAAATGGAGAGGGGGCAAAGACAAAGCAACCTCAGCCTAAAGGGGGACCTCCAGCCCAAAAATAACCCCACTGACCACCAGAACAAAGTGTCAAACGCGAAAACCAGGGAACCTTTGGGGGAAAAGTAGGGGGGTTGACGCTTGCCGGAAAATAATAAAAAGACCCACCAAAAAAAAGTTTTGGACGAAAGTATAAAAAAAAAAAACAACGCTCCTGTTATCAAAACAAGGAATGGGGTGTTCCAGAACTTCGACACCCCCACCCCAGTTCCTTTGAAAATAAAAAATGGTGGAAAAAAGGGTAGCGGGGGAAAAAATCAACCACGCTAGGCAAAAATAAACATGAAAGTTCAAGGAGCGGCATCACTTAAAAAGGGGGGACAAACCAGTTGATGTCACGAAACGGAAACACATCAAAAAGGTGGACTCAAACCCTCCTGAGGGCCCCGCCTTGGGCAAAACATCGCGAAAAAACACCTCCAAGGAGGGAAGGGGGGGGGTTGTGCAGTGACATCGCCTGGGGGTGAAAAAAAACACTCCACTGTGGGGGGAGCTCACATCAGTGTGCTTACCAAGGACATTCGCGGGCGCGCAGCACAAACCTCAAACGGAGGCGGGAAAGAACAAGCAAAAAATCAAAACCAGTGAGAAAGACCTGGCGGTTAATACCGGGGGGGGGGTAACACGGCAAATCATCAGAGAGGGTTGCAAAACGATAAAAACAAGTTTAAAAAAGGGCCCAAAGCCGAAAAGAGGAATGTCAGAAGGGCCCTCCAAGACGCCCCGCACAGGAACTCAGGGAAACTCCCCGGGACGGTTATCGCAAGACGGGAACCCCATATTCTCAAGCAAAAAAAAAAAACAAAGGATTAGGAAATGTATGGGGACAGTTGTTTGGGGTCATATACGTCCACGGGGATGGGGCACGGGGGAAAAAGTTGGATCAAGGGAGGGGGGAGGGGCCGTTGGCGTATTCGACCGGCAGAAAACTGGGGGCCAACTGAAAGTAATGGGGTCAAACGAGCGAGGTGGCCGGAACCCGGAAAGGCAATAACGGGGGATGCAACTGGTGGAAAAAAATGTTGGAAAGCACGGCCGCAAATACCAGTTTTGGGCAGACCCATAAGAGTCGGTCGACCACCTCCACAGGAGCGGCTGGGCAACAAGGACCAAGGGAGCACACAATAACTTTTAAAAGAAAGAGGGGTTCAAGACGGCGAAGGGAACACAGGATGGTGTACCTTGGAGAAAGGGGTGGCAAAAAAAAAAAAAGTGGGAGGCGAAAAACAAGGGACGGAAAGGTGGTATTGCCGATTTGCGAGAAGAAGCGGTACGAACCTAGCGGAAACAAACAGGGGGACAAGGAAAGAAAAGATTAAGGGGGGGGACGCGCACAGGCGGGAGCTATTGGGGCTTTTACTTAGATGGGAACAGCAAAGTAAGAGCCTAGAAGAAGGGGGGTAAGTATTGCTCTTAACGGGGGGGCACTAAAGTGAAATGTTTTCTTGGGCGGAAAGGCAAGGGGGGGGAAGGCAAAAAAAAAAAAGGGCATGGGGGGAAAAAAAAGTGGGGGGGAAAACAACTGGGGCCCAAAAGAGGTTTTGACGCAAAGAAAAGAAAAAAAAACCCCAAAAAAATGGGTTTTGGGGGGTCGGGGCTGGAGTGAAATGGGGAAATAAAAAACGACCTTACTTGGAGGGTGTTACCCTCCAAAAAGAAAGAAAAAAAAAAAAGAAGAAAGAAAAACTGCAAAAGAGAACTGGCAGAGGGGGAAACGGCGGGGGACGGGCTGGAGGGCTGAAAATCGTAAAGATGGGTGCCGGCCCCACCACAAATCGCGAGGGGGGGGAGAGGGTGACGAAGACGGATGTAATCGTTGGCCACAGAGAGGGCCTCGAATATGACCTAGTAAAGGACGCTGGGGATGAATGACGTCCTAGAGAAAAGTGGGACAAGAAGAAAAGCAAAGTAAACTCTAAGAGCCAATTGGGGGAAACTTCAAGGGGGGGGGAACATTGGGGAATCACGAAACATATTGCCATCCAAAGAAGCGAAGGAAAGGAAGGAACATGGAAGAGGAAAAGATGGGTGGGGAAGGGGGGAAAGGACGCAAAGCAAGAACCAACGGAGTGGGGCTTTGGGGAAAAGTGGGTGTTCCCGGGAGGATGACTAGACATTAAAGACAAAAAAGGAAAAAAGGCGGGAAGGAAGAACACGGTATGGGAAAAAAACAGGGAAAAAAAATGGAAAGCACGAAAAAAGTGACTTATGAGAATGGGGGGGACAGTTTTTAATTCACCAAAAAATTCAAAAACATGGGAAAGGCAAGAAGAGTATAAAGAAAGCGTTAAGGGGTAGTCCAGACCGAGGAATCGGACAAGGGGCCAGGGGGGTACAAGCCAAAAAAAAAACGAAAGATCTCCCCCGGAGTGATTGGGGGGGGGGAACTGAACTAAAAGGAACACAGACCAGGTTTCGGGATAGGAAAAGACCGCAGACCAAAAACCACGATAGGGGTGCAACACATGGAAAAGGGAAAAGGCAACGGTCCAAAAGAAAAAAAAAAAAAAAAAAATAAAAAATAAATGGTTGCGCCCTGGAAATTGAGATTGAATCGCAAAGGATGGAAAAGGCTTCGGGAAAGGGGTATTGCGGCGGGTAAGGGGGGGAGCATTTGGTGGAAGAGAGAATCCGGCAAGGATGGAAGGGGGATTCAGGGGCCAGGGGACAATAGATATCGAGGATTGCCGGGTGAGTAATGTTGGTCAGGTAACTGAAGGGGGGTAAGACACACAAACCGACAAAAGGGGACCGATTAAAAAAAAGAAAGCAAAAAACGAGTAAAGTCCAAACCGTCAGGAGAAACGGAGGGCCAGGGGGGAAGGTCTGGGTGGCCTAAAAAGGTGCCGGTAAAAAAAAAGCCAATGGGCAAAAGGGCATTTATAAATGCAGGACTAGGGGGGTGGGAATAAAAAATATATTTCTAATTGTTTGCTTGGGGGCTGGACCAACATCGCACCGGGACAGGACCCCAAACTATTTTGGCTGTGGGAAGAAATAAGGGGGAGGAAGGGGAACATGAAAACAAAGTAAAAAAGGCTTGGGAACCCAACGGGAAAACCACATGGGCCAAAACATTATCATCGTTGGTCCCCCTAGGCTGTTAAGAACGGTCAAAAAAAAAAAAGGAACAGAATCAAATAAGAAAAAAAAACAACGAGAAAAGAGATAGATAGGGTTGCAGACGCTCAAAAGACCGCAAGAGGAAAAAGCACCCGTGCTCTTGGCATTATTTCTTGGTCAAAAAGGTTTGTGTGGAATTCTAACCTTGAACGGAACGTTACCATCAAAACAAGACCACGGCAAAAGAAAAGCGCCCGTTGCACCATGTCAAAAACAACGCTCGATCATATCTCGGGGGGGGGTGGAATTTCCACAAAAAAAGAATAAACTGGTACATTGCCAGGCCGTGGCCATGGGCGGGGGGGGTCACGCAAAAAGCACAAGACCCGTGGACCAGTTTTCTACGCCTACCAAAAAAAAATGATACCTACAAAAAGGAAGGGGGGGGGGTTGGTAGAGTCTCAAAGGTCGGAACAATAAAAAGAAAGTAAAAAAAAAAAAAATCTCCAATCAAAGGCCAGAACTTAATATGACACCAAGAGGGGGGGGCGGCACAAAGAAAAAGGAAAAAAAGGCAGAGAGATAAGAAAAGCTCCGCGGGGAGAAACAAGAAAAAAACAGCATCGAAACAAAAAAAAGCCAAAAGGCGGCTCCACTGACAAAACGAAACGGGTATGTCACTCTGAAAAGATTGGGGGGGGGGGGGGGACCATGCCCCTGCAAAAGACCGGCACATGAAAGATGGGGGGCAATTGGATAGCTGAAATGCCTTCGACAAGGGGGGATGAAAACCCGGTGGAAAAAAAAGGGCCTGCCTCTAACAAGAGACGGAGGGGACTAAAGCATGGACACACTTGGGGGAGGGATATAAGGTGGGGAGCAGCCAGAAAAAATTCAAAAATGAATCTGAGGGACATCAAAGGCGGGGGAGATAGCGAAAAGAACGCGGGTGTCAGAAAAAAAGATATGGGTGGAAAGTTTGATGGTTTAAAGTCTTGGTTAGTTCAGATTGGGGGGCTCAAAAAAAAAGAATTGGAGACGGCCGGGTTCGGGGAGAGCTAAAATGGGTAGGGCACAAACAAGATAACACAAAAGGGGGGTTCCAAGCCCTGTTCCAAGAAAATTGGGGAAGGGGGTCGGGGGAAGATCGAACATCGAAAAACTGGAGCTGCCAAAACTCCACCCCCTCCAAACGGGAAAAAAGCAAGGGCGCTCATAAGTGCATGCACAACGAACAGAATGAAAAGGAAAAACAAAAGGAGCCCCAATCAAAAGGAAAAAAGGAAATCATAGGACACGGGGGGCAGTCTTCTTTGTACCATTGAGAGAATCAAAAGGGGGGACCTAAAAATAACTCATTAACAACGTCCAATAGGTGTCATAGGGGGGGGAGAAACAAAGGGTATAGCTTTAAAAAAAAACCGGAAAAAAAAATGTTCAAACCCTGGGTAATTAAGCCCGTTAAATCAATTGAACAGCCAAAGACCAACATAGGGGGACTCGAAAAGAGACCAGAAAGGAAAGGCACGATACATGCAGGGGGGGGTGCGGTCTGGGAGCACGAGAAAACGCCCAATACATTAGCGAAAGGAAGGGCCCAAGAGCAGAGTCTGGCCCAGCGCCTAAGGAGCGGCGGGGAAAAGCGTCACAAGCACCTTGATTCATGAAGGGGAGGGTGGTTTGGGGGAGTGGCGTGAAACCAAAGGGGTAGGAGGGCCGGAAGGGGGGCAAGAAGTTAAATTGGATTTTGCAAAACCGGAACCCAAAACAAACAAAAAATACAAAGTCCCAGGATCCGACGGCTAACAGTCCTTTGTTTGTGTTTTGCCCACAACACCCAAAAAAACACCAACTTCAAGGAAAGTAAAAAAACTCGAAAGACACATACGAAAACAAAAAACCGTGGGGTAAGCAGGCTGACGCGTTCCGATCTGGAAAAAGCCAAAAACCCACGAGGGGGAAAAAAAGAGCGTAATGCCCTGTGTACCCAGGAGTTTCCCTTACGGCAACCTGTCAACGGGCACGGCACGGGCAAAAAAAAAAAAAAAGGGAAGCCCATCAGCTCTTGACCACGCGAGAAGACAAACGTCTAACCACGGCAGCCCCTGCTTGCCGTACACAAAAACGAACCAGTCCCCACACAAAAAGGGCCACAACGAGAAAAAAGGGAACCCGGACCTCGTCGCCGCCTTGGCCAAAAAAAAACGTCCGAACCAACTCCGGGAGAGAGTGGGGGGGGAAAAGGGGGGGGTGTACTCATTGGATGGCACGGTTCCCAGCCGATCCCTGGGGGGAGGGGGCGCAAAAGAATCAATGGTCTGAAACTGGTCTTACGTGAGCCTCGCAAGAAAAAAAAAAAACCAGACCAACGCAAAGCAACGCGTCACCCGGAACACCGTGATGAAAGACGGCCAAGTAGGCTCCGGAGGGGGAAAAACCGGCCGGGGACCTCAGCTCCGAAAGTTGGGGTGGAAAAAAAGTTGAACGAAAAAGGTGAAAATCCCGGCAGGGACTACGTTTCTAAAAAATAAAACAACCCGGATAAAAATCAGAGGAGTACGAAAATCACATGTTCAAACTTCATCAAAAGGGGAACGCCCACCTTTAAAGGGGAAGAGATTGGACGGGGGCAAACAAGATGAAGAAAACAACAAGGGGGAATTGGAAGGGGCAGAACTAGAGAGTATGGCATGAGATTCCAAGACCACGTCGGGAGTGTCACATGGATAAGGGAAGGGGGGGGAGGGGGTAAAAAGGGATACAAAGAACTGAACGGAAAAAAGAAACGAAAAAAAGGGTACCAAAAAGCGAAAGCAAACGAGGAGTAAAAACCCGGAAAAACCAAACCAGGGAGGGGATTGTAGTTGGGGCCGTGAGATAAAAAAAAAAAATAATGGAGTGAGTGTTGCAACGGGGGTCTCTCGACGCAAAAAAAACACCAGTTTGGAACCATGATTGAAAGTGCTCCCCACAACCAAAAACACAGGAGCTGCTTTCAAACAGTAGCTAAAAAAAAGAAAGGGAAAAAAGAAAGGGGGAACATTAGAGGAGGGTAGGCCAAGGCGGCGGGGAATGAGGCCCAAAACGGAGGGGTGTTGTGTACCTTGAAAAAAAGGGGGGGGACATTCTACGGGACACTTTCACGGCAGTGTGGGATGAACAAAAGAGGGCAAGAAAGGGAAGAACACGGGAATGAAAAGGGTCAGAGAACTCCGAATACATGGTTACGCTGCGGGTAAAGAACAGGGCGTGGGCGTGGTGCTTGGGGGGTTAACTTAAGAAACTGCATCCAGACAGAAAAGCGGGAGGGGGGGGGGAAGCAAGTTCCTGCCACACTTTCCACTTGCAAGTGGGGGGGGGAGACCAAGGAATAATTGGGATTTAGGGGGCTGGGGGGCCGGTGCGCCTCACCAAAAAAAAAAAAAAGAGACGTTTTGGGGGTGTGGAGAGTTTGGGGTAAAAACGGCAAAGTCACGAATACCTGTGCTTGGAAATTGAACACCAAGCCAAACAAAAGAAATTAATTGCAAAGAAAGAAAAAGGGAGAGAGGCGGGGCAGGAGCGGCACTCTTACCTAGTGGCCGAACCGAGGGCATCGCGGTGGGAAGGGAAGAAGCGTCCCTTGGTATCAAGTGCACTCGGGATCATCGCGGCAAGGGAAAGAAAAACGGACGGGGCGGCGCTCTGCTGCAGAAGCTGTGTGGTGGCCGCAAACAATCAGAAGCGGCGAGGATGAGGAAAAAAAAAAGATGTACGTACTGGTATTGCGATTGGTAAAAAGCAAAGCGATCAAAAAATGGATGGCCAGAAAAAGGGAAACCGCAAAAAAGAGGAAATGACCCAGTACACGTACCGGGGGGGGGGGGCAATGGGTGTCAAGCGGGCTTGCCTGAGGAAGCACGACGGAGCCCGGAAAAATTGACGGGCGATCAAAAAAAGTGGAAAAGGATATAGCCCGAGCTGGGGGAAAGGGGAAACGAAAACCAACGGTTGTGGATTGCGGGGACCCCCTGAGAACTAGAGAAAATGGGAAAAAGAGATTTGGGGGGGGGAGCCAATGTTGTTCGGGACACCGAAACGGTATCTCACCAGCAAGTTAGAGCAATCTATACTAAACACATCGGGTAGGGGGAAAAAATAAATCAAAAAGTGCAGGAATCCAGGGAAAAAGAGAAACACGAGGGGATTTGTATCAGGGGCGAACAACCACTTGGTCATAAAAACAAGAGCAGCAGACAAGAAAAAAACGAGCTGAAAAAAGGCAGGACCCCATAGAAACCAAAAAAATAAGAAGAAAAAGAAGTTCGAGGGGAAGGGGGGGGAATGAGGAAAGTTCCCGTTTACTTCGACGGTTGAAATTTCCGGGTCTCGAAGAAGGGAATTTGGGAAGGAGATCCAGGCAGAAAGTTAGGGGAAAGGGAGGTGGAAGCAATAGGAATAGAGAAGTGGAAGAGGGAAGGGGGAAATAGGGTTGGTCAACCTGAATGGGAAAAAGTCGTAAGAGGAAATAAAGGAAAAAAAAACACCGCCGAGAATAGGTGGAGGATGTGAAAAGGGACCAGGGATGTTCAGGGGTGCCCGAAATTTGAAAAAAAAAACACAAAAAAAAAATGGTCGATCTGAAGGAAATCAAAGACGACGGGTGGGGAAAAAAGCACCCGGATAGAATTGCGTGGTTTGCTTCCAAAAATAGGGACGAAAGGGCTGGGGGGCCAGGGGTGTTTGTATAAACGGGGGAGGAACAAAATGAAACTAGAAACAAAACTTCGTGACCATGAAAATCAACGAAACCAGCGGGAACAGGGGGGAGGTAAGTCAAAAATGGCTTGGGGGGCGAGACGTAAAGGGAAAAAAAAAAAAAACCCTG
>Ga0179593_1487436_pt1 | contig 18421 bp, 21 predicted proteins | sample CZODoug2_1_08_16_FD_185931 | JGI IMG/M metagenome (GOLD analysis project Ga0179593, IMG submission 185931) | Vadose zone soil fungal communities from Angelo Coast Range Reserve, California, USA - CZODoug2_1_08_16fungal (PacBio error correction) | ecosystem: Environmental > Terrestrial > Soil >...
AAGTCCATCCGCATTGGAATAAAAACCTGCGAAAAAGGTCGGTGAGAAGTTACCCAAACGGGCAACCACATGCTAACGGGCACAGAAACCATAGATAAAGCCCTGAAGAAAGTTGTGAAATTGTCAGGCCAAGACCAAAGTATTAAGTTGGCAACGAATGGGGGGCCAACATCTCCCCCTAACGGAGATGAAAAGGGGGAAAATCCATGTTTCTTGGCGACATACGAGTGCATACTGCTCAGCTGCAATTACAGTAAGTGGCCCATTGAGTGGGAACGGTAGGAAAAGGGGAAAACGATAAAGTTGCCTCTCAAAAATATTAGGGTTTGTTCGCATCCGAGGAAATGGATGCAGACTGCCACAAACGGTAAACGCATTCGAAAATTCGGGAAAAACAAAAAACAGGGGTTTGCATGTCATAACCGTACAGTATGTTCAACCGATTGGGAAAGACAGTAATGACCACTCAAGGGAGAGTGTTGGGGATGATGACGTTCCCTTGTGGTGCCCACTGGGGATTAAGCGGAGGGTCGGCCCGCCGACAAAGTAATCGAAACGTCGGATGAAGAACCGCCGGTCAAAAATAGGGCCTGAGAAATACCATAACCCATCCAGCGCGCCAAAAACCCCCTCTCAAAGTGGCAAGGGGGGGGAAAACATCCAAGCAAAAGAAAGCGAAAAGGCCCTCATACAGAACACCCGTACACCACACAAGTTCATATAAAGCATTCCACTCATGCAAACATAGTAAGCCCTATTCCGAATCTTCTAGTAGATCAACCTATCTGACTAACGAATCAAAAAAAAAAACAGCTCAAAAAAGAGAGGTAGCAATCCAGAGAAGCAGCCGAAGTCCAGTTTATAGGTGCCAAAGAGGAAAAGACCCGTTCATCGAAGTCAAAAAGAGGGGAAAAAAAAAAAGGGGGGAAAAGAAACGTGCACTTTCGGAGAAAAAAAGGGAAAAAAAAACATCTGAGAGGGGGGTGTTCAACAAAGATGTGGAAGCGGACAAAATTTAAGTTTCCAACTCATGCGCACGGGAAAAACCGACACCACCAAAGGGAAGGAACCCGGACCGTTTTTGTTAAAAAAGGGCCAGGAGACAACCCCTCTGTCCGTCAGGAAGTGAGGTCAAACTGGAGCGGTTGGAGGCCGCGTACCGCCGAAAAGTGTTACCCTAACAAATCAACTGGTTTGTGGAAGACAAACGATGGCACTTTCGACCCCGTGAACCTGATGAAAATGACGACGGTGGAAAAATAAAAGAGGGGGAAAAGGGCGTAAACATTCATGTCCGCCGTTAAAAAGAAAAAGAAATGCCGTGTGCTTAACTGTAACCAGGCCAAATTGGGCGGGGAGGAAAAAGGACCTGTAGCGTGGGGAGGGAGGGAGGAATGGTCTGGGGGGTAGAGATGTCTAGTTTAGAATGTGGGACGGGTTTTCCAAGGGAAGAACGTCGTCAGCCAATAGAAACCCAGTCACTTCGCACGACATAAGGTAACTGGGAGACCCTAATAAAAAAAAAAAAAAAGAAAACCGGAGAAATAAGTGGCTCCAAACAACGATGTTGGAACGGAAGGGGGGGGGGGGAAGACGGGGGAAAAAAAAGACATATGGAAATCAAAATCGTAGGACTTGGTATCAGACGGGAGAGAATGAAGAGTTTCATCTAAGAAAAGAAAGACAACACGGGGGAACTCAAACAGATAAGGAGGGAGGACTCGTCACCTTAAGCACACCCAGGTGGGCGAAGGGGGGAGGATTCAAAAAGAGGATGAATAAACCGACCATATAAAAGGAATGCCTGGGATTCAAAAATCAAGGGGGAAAAAAGTCTACCAGGGGCGGCAAGGGGTCTAAAGGGGTGGTGTGGGGGGGGTCAAAGACAGGAGAAAAAGGGGGGTCTTGGGAAAGGAAGAGTCACCATATGAGAAAAATCAAAAACCACGTCACGAAGGGGGAAATGAACTACATGATGAATATAGGGGGTGCTCAGGGGGTCAAAGCGTTGTTGCCAAGGCTGAAGATATCGCCATGGGCGGGGGATTTGTTGAGAGGGGGGGAAAAAACCCACGAATGTTGTAGACGTTCGGGAAAAGGGGGGGGAAAAGGGCCCGGAAGAACATGCTTAAGAAAAATCCGAAAAGTGAGGGGGACGATCAGTGGGTGAGTAAGACTTGGGAGGGCAAGAAGGGGGAGAATCGAAAAAGGGGGCGTTGAAGGGGAGCCAAAGTGAGACCACAAGTGTTCATCGTAGTGTCTTGGAGGACTCGGGCGAGGACCGGGAAGGGAGGGAGGGAGAGGGTCTAAGGAGGAGGAGAAAGGAGAAGGGGGGCCCCCCCCCACAAAAAAAAAACCCACCAACAGGGGCAAAAACAAGGAGAAAAAGGCTTGTGAATAACCAAAAAAAGAATCAGATCTCAACAAAACCCTTGATTAGAAAAAAGAGAATATAAGGGGGGAAAGACCGGGCGAGTTTCGGTGGTAAGCAACTACTCAAAGCTAATGCTAGTCAGGTACCAAAGTGTACGGTGAATGAAGCAGGCGAAGAAAGGAGGCAACAGAGGGGGCATACAGTTGTCCGTGGGGGACGAAAAAGGGGGCACACCAGCCCAGGACGACAAACTCGCAAAGGGCGCTAAATTATCAAAAACAAAAATAAAAAGCAAAAAAAAAGGGGGAAAAGTAATGAGAGCTCTGAAACCGGGAGAGGACAAAGAACTGGATGAGAAGGAACACGGTGTCTAAAAACAATTGGGGTTTGCCCATAAACGGGGGAGAAAAATTTGGAACTAAACAAAAAAAAAAATTAAAAGGGAAGATGGGTAATAAAAACCACGAAAGTCGGAAAAAGGAATTGACTACGGGTTGCAGCGGAGTTAGGGGAGTTGGGTGGCGTAAAAAAAAGAAAAAAACGGAGGAAAAAAGGGGGAGTTGCCCAAAAAAAAAAAAAAAGGGCTCCTGTAGGGGACCGCGTTAAGGCGACCAAGGCTCAGTACTTCAAAGAAAAGGAAAAAATGGGAGTAAAAGGGGGGAAAGGTCGGGGGAAAAAGGGGAAATATCAAAATTCACATGGTGGTGGAGGGACGGGGGCTACAAAAGGGAAGGGTGGTGGGGGGTTGTGAAAAACCAAAAGTTGTCCCCCCAACCCCCAACAAAACCCCCCCAAAAAAAAAAAAAAAACTGGGTGTGGAAGAAAGTGCAGTGTAAAAAAGGAGGAAATGGGAGAGAGGGGGAAGTCAGAAGGGGAGGGGGGCAAAAGACAACCGCGGGGAGTAGATCGGGAGGGAGAGTAAACAGGGGGAGTGTGGGGAGGGAATCAGAGGAGGGGGTGGAAAGGAAAGGGATGGGGGGGGCGGGAGTTGTAGAAAAGAGAAGCGAAAAGCGGAGGGGAGAAGGGGAGTGGTAAGAGGGGGGGAGTAATTGGAGTAGGGGAGATAGCGGAAAGCGAATTGAAGGTGGGCTGGAGGGTGAGGACAAGGTGAGGAGGGAGTGTGGGAGGGGAGGAGGGGGGTAGGGGTGGGATGGAGGGGAGGGGACTTGTTCATGAAAAGACTGGAGTAACGTGGAGGTAAAAAAGAAGCAGAGACGAGGGAGAAAAAAGGGGAGGACACGGGGGGGGTAAGGGGAATGAAGGAGGGGAAAGGAAGGTGGGGAGGTGTAGGGAGGGGAGGAGGAGGACAATAGGGGAGGTTCAACTAGTAAAAAGGGGGATAATTAAATCTCGATCTCAGGGACCTAGATCAACAGCCGTTTGGGGGGGGAGGGTTGGGGGGCCGAAATCGAGGGAAAGAAAGGAAAGAAAAAAAAAATAGTGTGTTCTCAACTATTGTAAGTTGAAGACAAAATGGGAAAAAGGGGAAGGTCCGTAATGAGACAGACTAAAGAGGTTGGAAACAACAGCTACACATAGCGGAAGAAAAGAAAAAAAAGGGGAGGGGAAAAAATGAAAAGAATACTACAGATCAGTCCGGCATACTGAGAAAAAAGGGGGGCAACCTTTTAGAGACTCAACTGCTAGTGACTAAAGAGAAAAAATCTGAAGTCAAAAACTTGCTCGAACGTAGGGGAAAGTCGGGAGGGGGGAAAAGAGGTTGAAGACGGGGGGGGGTGAGACTCAAAAGGGTCTTACAACGATGGGTAAATGGAAAGCGTTAATCGGCAGGACCATATCAGAACAGGGACTGAAAAAAGGCCGGGAAAAAACGCAAGTTATCGGTATACGTGAGAAAAACATTGGGGTTTGGGGGGGGTCAAAACTGTTGAAAGGATGTGCTGCGATTACGAGCTGGGGGGATCCAGAGAATTGGGGAGGAGACCGGGAAACCTTCGGCTGTGGGAATTTGAAGGTGACTTGCCGAGATCAAGGGACGTGGAAAAAAGGCAAAAAAACCATGGGGGGGGGAGACCTTAGGGACTGGCTTCAAGGAGCTGGTTGGGGAAAAAAGAAAGGCGACCCCCCCCCCATCACAGGGGCAAGGAGAAAAAGGAGCGGGGTCATTGAGAGAATGCGGTGGAAAAAAAAAAAACATGCACTGGGGGTGCTGGACTTCCTGGGAAAGGAAAAAAGGAAAAAAGTGGGGGAATAGTGCGTCTCAATGAAGCCCGGGGGGAGGGACTTGGAAAGGGGAAAAAAGCTAAACAAAGAACTGGGGGAATGGGGGGGCTGCTCAGCGGCGGGGAGACGAAAAAAAAAAATAGCTTTGGAGGTCACGAACCTACTTTGATTGGGGGGGGGGACGTGGATGAAAGGAAGAGGAGGAAACAGCCATAGTACAAACTAACCACAAAAAGATCTGGTAAAGCAAGACAAGAACTGCTTCAACCTGTGGAGCAGAAAATCGGGAAATTAGGGGGAAACTTGAATTAGAGGCAAAAGGAGCAGAAGAAGGGGACAGCCTGCGACTGCAAAGGGGGGGGGGGGGAAAAAGCATCAAAACACTCATGTCTTATTCAAACGTGCCAGGGGAAAACCTTGCGAGTAACTCAAGGCCCGGCAGGAAAGGGGGGGGCACTGCCTGAATTAAATCAGGAAATTAAGACCCTTACAAGTAGGGCCGAAACCAGGGGAAGGGGGTGAGCGGGAATTGCCTTAAGCAGCCGGGGCAGTGGGGGGGAATTTGACGTGGCAACCATCCACAAAGGTGATGTTTCTCAATCAGCAGAAAGCTGTTGATCAGTGGCAAAACGGTGGGGGGGACCCGGAGGAGAAAGGAGAAAGGCCCTGGCATTCAAGTGTAGGGATGCACAGCGGATAAACCAGTCGAAAAAAAATCAACACAAACGAAGGTACAATAAGGAGAGGTTTCTCTCATTGAAAGAAGGGAGGAAGGAGAAGGGGTCCTAAAAAAGGAAAAAAAAGGGCAAAAAAAAAGATGAACTGGGTCCAACATAGGGTTAGAAACAAAGGTGGGGGGGATGGGAGGAAAAAGAAAATAGAGTATCTAAGGGTTCACAAAACTTTGAGAACAGAGTAACACCGAGGATATGACGGATAATGGAAGAAAGCCGGCAGAACAGATCAGGAAGACATTAAAAAAGTCAGTTGACAATAACCAGGGTGAACGGGCAGGGCAGATAGGTTGGGGGTGTGTTTTTGGTCCCTAAGGAAGAATATGAAAACGGGGGGGTGGGAAAATATTGCGCAGACCAAAAACCAATTTGTGATGCTCGGAAAGGGAGAAAAAGGGCGGAACGTGAGAGGAAACAGACACGGGGTCAAAAGAAGGGTAGGAAGGGAATTGGGCCAAGCGATGATCCTATGGCTCAGTCGGGATGGGGGGGGGGGGAGACGCGACGGAATTCACGGGGTGTCTGGTCGAGCGGGGGAAAGAGCGGGAGGGTGAGGCCAGCCGACAAAGGTACAATAAAAGAAAAAGTCTCGTCCTCACTCCAATATAACGAATAAAAAGAGCCCAGACACCAGAAAACCAACCTCGAAAAGGGGCTAGAAAACAGGCAAAAAAGGGCCAAATTGACCCGGGCGGCCATGTGCCGTAATCGGGAAACCAAAGAAAAACCGAGAGAAGCAAGTCAAACATCCAAAAAAATGGGCCGCAGAAAGAAAGAACGATCCAGGAGGTGAGACTGGCGAGAGCAGGGTAAACAAAGAAAAAAAAAAAAGACGTCAAAAGGGGAGAAAAAAGACAACGCGCCGGCACCCAAAACAAATGGGTTTTGAGAAGGGTCCAACCCGAAAAAGGGAGAAAGAAGGCAGGTGAAAAAAGCCAACGGGAAAGGGAGAAGGACACAAAACAAAAGCAAATCGGGGTTGGGGAACATGGAGCCGAAGGAAAACAGAAAATAGAAGGACACCGGGATAAAAAACAATAAACAAAACGTTGGTCCCAACCCGGAAAAAAGGGGGCGCCCCTGCGCAACAAAGTGGGAGGGGAGCAAAGGGCCGTGGTTTTGGCCTGGGAAGAAAAAAACAAAAAAAAAAAAAAATAATACCACAAAAACAAACCCACAACAACCCAAAACCAAGCCCCCACCCCACAAACCCCCCACGCAAAGGCCGTTAGGAGTTTTTGGACAAATGACAAAAAAAGGCACGACCAGAGAAGATATTCGAACGGAAAGTAAGTAGGCAAGTCTTGTAGAGACCGGGTCAGGGCCACCTTCCCAGCGAAGAGGGGTCTATAAAATGAAGGGGTCACACTGAAAACTGAGGGGTATTAAAAGGGGGACGACTCGTGCAGGGAAAAATATTACCACGCGGACGTGTGAGCAGGTTTGGTGCTTTTCCAAGGGGACGCGAATCGCCTTGGAAAACTCACGATCAGTAACTTGGCGAGCTACGGGTCTGAAACAAATCAGGGAAAACTACAAGGAGAATCCTAAAAAAAGACGTAAAAAAAATCAGGGAAGGGGGGTGGGGATACTCAAGACCGGAGGGGGGGAGTCCAGATGGGACATTTCCCGCTAGACAGGGGGGAAAAACCAAGAAGTCGGGATAAAGGAATGTGGACCCAACAACAAAAATGTTGCAGGGGACTCTCCAAGCACAAAAACCTAAAAACAAAGTAGGAAATGGAGATGAGGTCGAAATAAAAATCTTCATAATCTAGCTATACTTGGAAAGATGGGGAAAAAATGAGCAGAATGGTTGTAATAAACATGATCAGGCTGGGGGGTGACACGAAGAAAAAAGAAAAACTACCAACAGACGATCAGATAAAAACCATTCTCTTTGCCGCACAAAGGTAAGGGGATGGTGCGTTGATCCAGTCAAACCCCATTTCCAATAACAAATAAACGAAAAAGGGGCGTTAGGGTTGGTGTTTTTCTGGAGTCAGACAAACGGGTAAATGCAGAAGGGAGTGACGATCAAGGCAACCCGCACATGGAAAAGGGGAAAAAATTAACAAAAAAAGGCATTTGAGCATTTGGGTTTGAGGAAAGCACCCGGTGGGGCAGGAGTAATCTCTAAGGCGGAGCTGCGCAGGGGGCGGGGTGGCAGAGAAAAAGTTAAAAAGTGTGCAAAGCGGGGGAAGGGAATTGGGAAAGACCCAAGGCGCGGAAAAACGTAACTGGTCCGAAGATTCCTTCGAGCATGGACTACTTTATTAGGGGCAAAAAAGCGAAGGAACGGAGGCTCACATCAACTCTCACACAACCTGAAAGGAGAAAGAGAAGGAAGCGACAGCCCGGGCTTGGGGGTTGAGGGAATGGGCCCGCAAGCAGCAGGCACTGACGAGGTCATAACACTTTACAATGCGCTGGAAAAGAAGAAGAATCTGCCCACAAGAAAAACAGTAATGAAAATGTTGGGCACGGCAAAGACCCCCCGTTAGGCAGCGCAATACAACGAACAAAAAAATCGCAGCAAAGACTTGTGGAATGTCCTGAGGTCGGGGCCCCTTTGAATCGGGGAAAATGCATCATGGGAAAAAAGGGGTTGGTCGAGAAAACACTCCAAAAATTAGGACTGATATTGGAAAACGGGGGTGAAAAAGAGCACTCAGGGGCGCCAGGGACCTAACATGGGAAAGGGCGCGCATGTGAGGAAGTGGGATTATGCCGGTCAAAAAGACAACGGGGAGAGGGGGCTTGCCCAACAAAAAAAAACAGCGCCGTAGTGCGGCCTTTCAGTCGCACCAAAAAAAGCTTCCGCTTAGTCGGCAGGCCTACGGTGATGTGGTCGGTCGAAAGAATCGCGGTATCTCAAACAGGAGGCAAAAAAGGGATTACTGGGACGATGGGCAGGGGGCCACTTCAGGTTCCGTATGGCGTAGGAAAAATCTCAGGGACCGCTCAGTGGGAGAGGGCACAAAAAAGCGCGAGGGAGTATTTGGCACCAGGGGGGGGGGGAGAGACGATATGGTGCGCCGGCGGTAGCTCGAGGTGGTTCAAAAGGAGAGAAGGAGAAAAAAAAAGATCGTTCCTGGGGGGGAAAAAAAAAAGGGGCAAACACACGCTTACTCGGAAAAGAGGAAGCACCGAGCTAGGGTGGGGTCAAAACAAGATCCTAGCCGGTGGGGGGGTGGAAAAACTGTTATAGACGAACTGCATCTGGGGGGGGGGAGTGCTTAAAGAACATTGAAGGGGAAGGGGACGAAGGAGGGGGGACCGGGATGACGGGCAAGGATGGCATAAAATTTTAGGAAAAACAGCAGATCGGGGGGGTTCGGGCAAAACCTGATGTAGGCTAATCGCCGGAAAGGAAAAAAGCCCAAGCGCAGGGGGCCACAAAGGAAGCGTGAGGGTGAGAGGCTACAAAAAACTGGGCCAGTGGGTTTGCCTTTTGCGATGGGGGGGGGGGGGGGTTAACTGAACACGGTAACCAGGACGCTGTTGGGGACCTTCGCAACTTGACACCCACTTTGGCTTGGGCACCTTGCTGGGAGCGAGGGGAAACAAACGGGCGGAACACTGAAGTAAACCTTGAGCAAATGCCCAAGAAACGCCGGGCGCTGGGGGAAAAACTGAAAAAACATGCGGATTTCTCTGGAACCTGAGCGGGCCCGCAGGGAGGGGGGGGGACACATGGGTCTGGACGGCCTTCACCCCTTCTGGGGTCGGGGGGGGCGAGGGGGCACCGGCGCCCAATGTCCACACTGCTTATGGGGTGAGACCAAAAAAGGGGGAGGGCGGTTGCGGGGCTGCTATGGCTGGTTGCTGCTTCTTTGGGAGGGGCAGGGAAAATGACGCGCCGCGGGGTGCAAGGGTCCGGTGGCCGTGAAGCGTATCCCTCCAATAGACACCAAAAAAAATAGGACATCGCGAAAAAAAACTCACGCTTTTCCCGGGGGGGGACATAGAACGGGTGAAAGCGGGAAAACAGACTTCGACGTGAAAGGACGGGGAGGGCAAATTGGGGTTCCTTGACAACGCCCGACGCTTTCAAGGGGGGGGGGGGGGGGTGCAGCGACGCACATGTCGGGGGGGAGATCAAAACGTAAAAAGGGGGGGGGGGGGGGGGTAGGAAAAAAAGGGGGGTGAGAAGGAATATCCGTCTCGAACAACACAGCGGAGAAAAAAAAATGGGGGGAAATGCCTGTAATAAAGACTTATCGGAACTAAAAAAGGGCCCTTGAAAGTCAAGTCGATCCACGGGGTGCTGAAGGAGGTTGGGGGAAAAAAATGCGCTCGCTCTGGGGGAGTTTGGCCCCCCAAGGTGAATCGAGGGTCTCCATAAGAAAAAAGAGAAGAGGGGTTTGATCCGGTTGCCCAAATCAGCTGGGGCGGGGTAGGGTGGCGACTGTCGAAAAGTGCAAAGAGTAAAAGGGAATGGCACAGCGCTCAAAATCTCGAAAATCAACAACACTAACTTAAATGTATGAAAAGAGAAGATGGGGAAGACGCCTGTGCCAATCGGTGGAGCGCAAGCCTTCTGAATTTAAGCAAGGCCACACGTAAAGCTGAGAACAAAACAACTCTAAATCCAAAATAAAAGGGGCGAAAATGAATGATATCACACACATCAAATACAACCAATATTATGGGATGGCGGAAAGAACAAAAGATCTGCCGCTTTTGAAATTTTCACACGTGAAAACGGGGGAGCCCGGGAAAAGTTAGGGACGGGAAGACTTCGGCATCCATTTAGAAAAGCGGCTTCCGCTCGGGACTTCATTAAAAGCCATCGGGTGGAAACGGGGGGGGGCAGATAAGTTTCAAACCGAAAATTTTCAAAATATGGAGGACAAAAGGGCCGAAGCAATGGGGGGGGAGGGTCGAATAAGGGCGCCCAGGCGCCGACGGGAAAAAAAAAAGCAAGTTGCCAAACTGCGAGTTCTATGAGGGTCCCTTTAAAGAAGGTCCTGCTCAAGGGAGAGTTAGGGTGGTGTATCTGGGGGTTGGGGGGGGGGGGGGGTGGGGGGGGGCCGTTTTGTGTCGTCTAGCACGCAAATAAAAGCGGCAGGTCATTAAGGTCCTGCCGACAAGGACAAAGACAAACACCGCGGCTGCAATCAACGGGGGACAAAGAGCGACCGCCCAGCCCTGAAAAAGACAAGGGGGCGGGGGAGGAAGAAAAAAAACCATCAACTCCAAGGGCCCCGGGAGGAAGGGGCGAGTGGCAGCACCAAACCTGACCCAACAAAACATATGAAGCGTACAAGCCTTCCCAGCACCGAAAGGGGGAAAAAAACTGCTCACAAGGCAAATGAAAAACAGTCGAAGCCAAAAAAGCAGAGAGAAAGCAGTGAAAAAAATTGCCTCCTCCCCGCGCCGCTCCAACTCCAAGGTTGAGAAGGGGGTGATTCTGAACCGGCATGGCTAAGAAAAGGACACCTGGTTGAAGCTCGTATCAACCACTGGGGTGTAAGGACTACGGCCAAAAGAGAAAAAAAAAACGGAAAAAAAAAGAATGTCCCCACCCCCCAAGGCGGGATTGGTGGAACCCAGAACGCCTGTTAAAACAGGCACGGTCAACGCAATTAATCAGAGAAAAAAGGCTAAACACAACCAAGGAACCGTGGTGCAGGGGTGGAACCCCCCTCCTCAACGGCTGGACCCTGACCCCCGGGTCATGACCAAGTTGAACTGGGGTGTGGGGGGGGTGCCGACCTGGGGACTACTCGGCTTACCAACATCAGGTGGTTGTGACTTATCCCTGCGGGTACACCCGGAAGAAAGGGGGAGAATGCAAAACGAGGGCATCCAGAAATAAAATCAGGTCAAGCGGGGCCTAGGACCTAGAAAAAGCAGCAAACCACAGAATGGGACGTCTAGAAAAAGGGGGAAAAATGATCAGGCAAAAAAAAAAAGGGGAAAACTCCTTCAAAAGTATTTCGCAAAGAGAGAGTGCGGAAGTTGGCCACGGTGGGGAGCCTGTTTGGGGATTTTCCAGGACGCAAGGAAGACGCCCTGGAATCGAACGGAAAAAAAAAAGGGAGCTCACAACAAAGAGTGGAGCACAACGATTTGGCTCTTCTCTCCGCAAGCAAACAAGTCGAGCACTGGGCTCCAGCATAGCGCAAGATTAGTCAAGGTCGGAACTCACATGAAGGTAGCTCGTGCCGAGGCAAGCACAAACAACCATTGCAGCACTGGGAGATCACGATCTAAAAGCCGACCGGGCCAGGGAAAAGAAAAAAGAAAGGGTGAGGGGAAAAAGCATCTAAGAAGAAGGCGATGTTGATGGGAAAGCGCTAAAAAGAAAAAGTCTAAAGAAAGGGGGTGGTGAAGAAAATGATCAGTTGGACTCGAATCAAAAAAAACCACCAACTCGATCAGACACAATCGGAGAAACGCAGGCCACTATAGGGGGGCATTGCGTGGGCTCCGGCACCATCGGGGGTTTAAAAAAAAGGAGAGACAAGGGGGCGGGAAAAGGGGTGGCGCGGTCTGTTTGTTTCCGCACAACCAGCGAGGGAAATGAAGTCCGTTCGACAAGAGGCCGAGGCAGGACAAAAAGTTAATGGGGGAGAGATCGGGTTGATGATTAGGTTGTGAGCAGTGCAACGAACAGAAGGTGGCCACAAGAAACACGTGGGAAAGAGAAGGTTACGTGGGGTTGTAGAGCATCTGCGGCACCTAGCCATGAAGGAAGAGGGGGGGGCGAAGGACTTCGGTATGGCAGGCGCGAGTGAAAAAGGAAGGAAAAAATAACGCAAAAATCTAATGGGGAATATAAAATGCTCCTAAATCAAAAACAACATGGGGTACACCAAAGGGGAAGGGTAGTCAGCAATAAAGGTCTACTGGCGTGTCAGGGACACTCAAGAAAAAGCCAGGGAGCCAATCCGGTCTAAACCAGCTTAAGATATCAAGGCGCACGGCGCAGATCTTAGGAGCAACAGCTCGGGGGCAAGTGGGGGGGTATGCGGGGGGACTAAGCACAACCTCGCATCTAGATACGGAAAACGGATGAATACACAAAGATCGAGAAAACTATGTCCTGGAATAGTCAGGACGAAGGGGGACTTGATTCGGCCGAACGAGCATCCATGCGGGTCGAGAAGCACCCATACTCCCCCAGGTGTCTGGATTAATTGGGGGGGCGAAAGGGGACGAAAGCACGCAACATCCCAAAGGTAGGGCGCGAGGAGAGGGTGATGATGATCGGGAGTGTGGTGATGGTTCTTTGACTGCAAGGGAACAAGGGACACTGGGATCGGGTGAAACTAGAAAACGCCGCCTGGAGCAGAAAAAGAAATCGCGGGGAATCAGGGGGACTATTCTCAGCCTACTTTATAAAAGGGGGGGGGGGGGGGGTCGTTAAAACAGGCTGAGGGATCAACGTATTGCAAAAGGGGGGCAAAACGGAGGGCTGCACTGAGCGGATCCGACTGCGTATGTGAATAGCGGGATTGGTAAAAACTAAAAGGTCCGCTCAGCATAGTTAGATCACACGCTTATTATAGGGGGGACGTAGAGAAAGAAAATGACAAATCGTTGTGGGACTCCATGAATAGTAAAGATCCATTTCGCGTAGAGAGAAAAAATGCTGAGCTAGGAAAACAATGGGACGAACCTCCACGGGGGAAGTCGTAAGAAAAAAGGAAAAAGCTCGGCGAATGGGCAGTCCTCTCAATTGGTTTGAAGAGGGCAAAACTGGCCAGGAGGGGTGCGGCAAGGAGAGGAGGGAACATTGGGAACAAAATCGGTGCTTGAACGAGTGACCCTGGGAAAGGAAAGTAAAGATGGCGAGGCAGGGATACCGAGGCGTGTTTCAAACCGGAGGGAGGGCAAGGAGTAGAGTCAGCGCCAGCAGCACACAGCCGGGGGGTGGGGAATAAAGGGGGCGCAGAAAAGAAGGGCGGGGGGCATACATGAAAGTGTGGGGGTGGGGTTAGCAAAGGGGTTGGACACGAAGCGGGCAAACGGTTCCCGGTAAAGAAACAACCGCTGTGAACAAATGGTCAAGTCGCAAGGCAAAGTGCGAGCGGGATTGGCGTTGGGTCGTACTGGGCGGCTAAGGACCGGAACAGAGGGGGAGGCCTTGGAGCCGGCGGGCGGCGGGCGGGAGGGCCAAGTGGCTTGTTTAGACTCAAGCGAGAACGAGGTTGCAGGCTCGACTGTCATTTGCGAGAGAGGTGGAAAACCACTGCTGTTGGAGGGGTTGGATGCTTATCGCACGGTGCTTTCCACGCAAAGGGAAAAACCGGAAAATTGGAAGAACTGGGCGTTGGGCGTTGATTTTCCACGACGCTTGTGCTTGGGGAGCTTCATGCTCGGGTACAAGTGCGGCAGAAACCCTTGGCGGGACATAGCCTCGGATTTCTTGCGTCGGATGTACTCACCCAAGCGAACCCACTATCGGAAAACGCGAACAAGCACTCTCAGAAACTTTGAAACGACGGGAAAACTCCTGACGAACGATTTCGTAAAGTCGGGGGGGGAGGGTCGGGAGGGTGACCGAACTGCGGTTGGTTGCAAGCAAGGGCTTCAGGCTGCCGCAAGTTCAAACGTGCACAATGAAATGTTTATTGGTCTAAGTCCTTTCGCGCCCCGGGGCCCAAGGAGAGAAAGGGAACAAATGCCGTGGGGGATCGGCGTCAGAATGAGCAGGTGGACCGTGTTTCCATAAACGGGACTGGGTCGACAGACACAGGGTGACGAAAACACATGGAGCCGCGAAGGGTAAGGGGCCGCCCAGCAACCAAAAAGTGACGGAAAGGAAAATCACATCGAAATGAAGGCAGTTGAATTCTCTGTGGGGGGGAACAGGGGTGCCGTGGCGAAAGGCGCAAGGCCTAACCTTCCAAGGGGATGGCACAAACCGAGAAAAGATAATATCCCACACAAAAAGAGGAAGGAGAGAGGAGATAGGAGCGAGCAGGAAGTTTTGAAGCGCAGCCAAGGAGAAGTACGCCCACCCTCCAACCACGTAAAAGCAGCAGGGGAAAGATCCAACAAGAGAGTGGAATGGACCATTGGGAGGCGCCAGAACCTAGCTATCGCCTGTTGGAAAACAAAAGGAGAGTCGCCCCAATAATAGGGGAAATTGGGGGAATCAAGGGTGAAAGGGGCATGACTGTGGAGCCATCCTCTCAGGCGCAATTAAAGGACAGGGACCAATCGCAATGGTAAGAACGGTCAGGTCCTCAAAAAAACTAATAAAAAAAAAATATGGAAAACAAGGTTGGAATAGGGAGAATGCAATGAATGCGACTGCACAAACCAAACGGGAAGGATGACCTGCGCGACCGCACCTGGTGCAGAGGGGGAAAATAGAACGGGGACGAAGGGAGTTCCCACTGGAACCAACTAAGGATCGGGGGCTCTTTTTGGTTTTCGGAGAGGTAATTCCGTTGGGGGGCGTCTAAAAAGATGTGGATCGAAACGGGTCAGAAAGTGAAACACACTAACCCCCGGGGGGTCGGGCTCTCACGAGAAGAGAGAAACAGCCGCAACAAAGAATCCACACCCGCAGGCACCTCTAACGTGGGAGAGGTAAAAACACTCCAACGAAAAAGAAATTACAAAAAATTCCACTTGTTTCATAGAAAAGACCACACACTAAAGATTGTGCCAAGAGAATCACTTCAAAAGCCACCAGCGGGGGTGAAACCTCAGAGCGGACAAATCACACTATAGGGGATCAAAGCTAGACTCTCTAGGAAATTGTAAAAGAAAACCGCTAAAAGGAAAAAAGGGACCAAAACCAGTCAGCCCGCAACGCTTGTCCAAAGGTGGAATGTCAAACCCGCCGGCAAATCGCCTGCAAAGAAAGGGAAACACACGTGCCCCCCACCCCCGAACAGGAAAATCAGGGAGAACGGTACCAACAGGGGATATATGGGGAAAAACTCTGTTTCAGACTAAACGGGCACCCAGGCACACTGATCGCGTCCCAAACCGGTCCTAAAAACACCCCACTGGACCGTTGGTAGCCGTAACTCCAAGAGACCCGGGGGGGCGGTCGGGGAAGGGGTCGCCAACCTGAAGCTGTTTTCGCTGGGGGAGACGTATTCTTGAGACGTGTACGGACTTGGGTTACAAATCCATGAGGGCAGGGAAAACCAGAGACATCCGTCGAAGGGTCATCCCCGGGACTCCAGCAAGAGACAAATCAAGCGTAGAAACCAAAAAATCATTCCTCAAAAAATCGCAAATAAAGGTGACGGGTAGACCGATCAACAGACTGGTCGGCTTCTGTATAGCACTGGCGGCTAAAGGTCTGAAGAGGGGAGCGGTTGTTAACTTGGGGCAAAGGGGAAAAAGCTCGGTCAAGCCAGGGGACCAACCCAGAAATCCCCGCCCCTGGGCAGGCTGGAAACAGAGAAAATACAATGGGTTGCAACAAAATGGGGGGGGAGATCCTGACCCACTAAAAACCCATACCGTTGAATCGAGGAGATGAAAACCCAGAAAGTAAAAAAAATTTTTAGGGGGGGGATTCATTGGACAGGAACTCAAAAGGGGATCGAAAAGGAGGGGAAAAACGTACTCAAAAGAAAAAAAGGTTTGAAACTGTTGAAAAGAATCATCTACCCCAATGTTCACCGGGGGGAGGACATGAGAAAATGAATGGTCGAAGAGGAAGCGGGCGATGGCGAGAGGATAAGGCGAGAAGGATCAGAGGTTGTTGGGGAAAAGGAGAAGTTTCCGGATAAAAAGCCATCAACAAACTAGGAATCATCAATAACCTCGGTCTCCAACGAGGGCTTCCGGAGTGGTGGCCCAAGCAAGGAAAACCATAGTTGCACAACAAGAGTGAACAAGGTGGCGTTCGGGGTGTTTAAGAGTGCTCTAAAGAACCTCCGTCCTGGAAGACATCCGGGTTTCGAGGATACAAAGTCGGAAAATCGATTATGGCGGAGACGAGAGGGGTTTGAAAAAATGATCCGTTGTTAGAGTGCAAAAACCGGAAGCTTTGCAGCGAGGGCTTGTGGCTAAAAGGATACCACCCTTTTTCAATCCTATTACGCTTGGTGTGGCAGACCTAGGAGAAGGGGACACAGAATGAAGCGTTAAGCGGACCGGAAAGGACCATTCGCACTTGAGGTAGGGCCCATAAAAAAATACCCAAGAGTACTGAACTACACGGAGGAGAAAAGGAAAAAAAAAGAGGGGAAAGAAAGGTGTCAGACACTTCCTGGCGGTTGGGGGTAGGGACATCCTCAAGCGCAGGCAAAAGGAAGATTCGCCACGGGGAAGGGGCAAGCAAAAAAGACAAGCACGGTACTCCAACAGAACGCCGGCCTGAAAAGGTGGAGGCAGAAGACCCACCATCCATTCTGTCAGGAGGGGCCGGCCGGGAGACTAACAAAGGATCATCAAAGAGCGCTTCCATACAGCGTTAATTTCAAGGTAATGCTCGTTCAAAAAAGAACTGCCATAGAACGACACTAAAACACGGTTTGTAGGAGAAACACAAAAAAAAGGGGGGCCTTCTTAGTTGGGGGAAATGAAGTTGAACGGAACGCAACTCTACGCCTTAAAAAGAATGTGAGCACAAAAATCTGTAGTTTTAAGTCAAGAGTGGTAAGGGATTCTTAAAGAGGAAAGGACAAGAGATTTGAAAAAATTCCCAAAAAAAAAGAAGGGCAGAACTTTCTGCAGCCTTTAAAAACCGCAGGCTCCTTGCCGCTGAACTGAGGACAGCTCTTAAAAAGAAGGGGGGGAATTGGGGCTCAGATCTCGTATCTAACAAAAGTGTTGGGGGTGAGGGAAAGGGGGCTAAACGAGCGGAGCCGCCCTGCATATGTGATTTCAGGAGAGCCGGGATGAAAAAAAACTGACCTACTCAGAGAAAGAAAACGGAGGATCAACAGCGCAAAATGGAGGGGGGGCCGGGGGATCCTGACTAAAGGGACAACATCGTGGTCTAACTCTGCGTAGCGTTTAATCAAGCGAAGAAGCTTCACCGGGGGCAAAAAGCAAACAGACTCCACGCTAATAAACAACTAACACAGAGAATACGCCCAGGACAAAGCCTCGGGGAAGGAAAAAAAATACCAGGGTTGGGGCACACTGGTCTAGAAAAAAAGCAAAAATGAAATCTGTTCAGGAAGAAACCCGTGAAGGAGTTGCTCTACGGAAGCCGGAAGGAGAAACGATGTAGTCACTGTACGAAGAAAAGAGGGGGAACATAAAAACACGAGGTAAAGTAGGGAAAGTCGCCAGCGCCCCACAGCAGTCATCCAAGAAAAGAGAAAAATGCTCTCAGAAGAGAGCTGGGGGGAAGGCCTACCAAATCCCAAAAAAGGGGTTGCAAGGGTGGGCCTCGAGATGAGGTTGCAATGTTTTCCCGGAGATTGAAACAGGGAGGACAAGGAACCACTCGCTCTTTGATCACTGCACGGTGCGAAAAGGGGGGAGGGGGAACCCGTTTTTGGATTGCTGAAAAAAAAATTGCGGGTGGTGCCAAACAAAAGGTGGAGCGGAGGACTTGAAAATCAGGAAGGTCGCAAGGGGGCTAAAATTTAAAAAGGATCAAGCGCTTCGGACTACACCGGCCGCGTTTGCGGGGACGCGAGGGGAACCACTGCAGGGGGGGGGGGAGGGGGGACGGCAGGGACACTTGTCGGGGTCTGCGGCGGGGACACCACTGTGAAGCCGGGAGTGGGGAGGTGGTGACCAAAACAACGGGGCGCGGACAGGGTTCGGAGCGGCACTACTGTGCGGGGGGGTGCGGCGGTAGTGGCGGCAGAAGGTTAAAATTGGCCGGTTTCGGAGGGCCACAGGACCGCACGCGTGGCAGACCAAGGGACTAGACACCCCTCTGAAAGCAACGCAAAACCCACCCAGGGGTGAGAAAAGAAGGAAAAACTCCGTGAATTTCGGAAAAAGGCGTTTGAACAGAGAAATGTCCGCAGGGAACCCGTAGTGGGGGGTTGCAAAAAGCGAAAAAATTGCAACAGTCGCCTGCAAAAGGGAGGAAAAATGCAGGTTCTTTCGAGGAAAAACCTTCTGCGCCACCGTTGTCAAAACAATCGCGAAGGGGCACAGGCCTGGAAACCACAGCCTTGGAGCGTGACACCAGGATGACCGAAAATGATGTGAAAAAAAAAAGACCCGTGAAAGC
>Ga0179593_1263568_pt1 | contig 18419 bp, 16 predicted proteins | sample CZODoug2_1_08_16_FD_185931 | JGI IMG/M metagenome (GOLD analysis project Ga0179593, IMG submission 185931) | Vadose zone soil fungal communities from Angelo Coast Range Reserve, California, USA - CZODoug2_1_08_16fungal (PacBio error correction) | ecosystem: Environmental > Terrestrial > Soil >...
GGCTGCGATGGGCACGGAGGGCTGGGGGAACAGTGGGGCAACCTCTCACCTCAAAAGGTCGGCGGGGAAGGAGGTGAGGAAAAAAGCGGCGTCATTGCACGGGAGCAGGGAGAGACAGAGAGTAGCGAAACTGGACTTGCTGCCTAAAATCAACGCGGGCCGGACCATAGAGAAAGGAGGTATTGAAAGAAAAGGAGGGACAGGAAAAATAAAAATCGCCGCCACCGACATCGAGCAAGAGTCTGGGTCGAGGGAGGGGGGGGGGTCAGAAAGTGCTCAAAACGCAATTTGTGAAAAAAGGAGTGGGGAAAGAGATATACTGTCGAGCAAAACTTGGCGTTAAAAGAGGACGGAGGAACGAGGATTAAAGTGTTTAAACCAGGAAACCCTTCGATTGGAGAAGCATCTCAGGTCAGCCTGGGCGAGCTGCACATGCGGCTTAGAGATCGAAATGTCGAAAGGAAGTCAGAAAAGGGAGAGCTGAAGTGGAATCGCGAGCCCTCCCACTGGGGAGGGCGGGTCGCTCAAATGGAAGAGAAAAATCGTAAGAAAGTATGTGCGCAAGGGACTCGGGTTCCTCCATAAATGTCCGCAAAAAAAAAGTGAAAAAACTCCGAAAAGGGGGAAAGATGTGGGTGAATCTCTCCCGTCGGCGGGGGAACGAAGGGGTCGAAGCGGAAAAAAAATCTGCTGAGAGAGGGCTATCAAAAAAAAGGTTCAGGATCTCGTATTATCAGGCGAAGGAGGCGGCCGTTTTTTCCCAGAGAGCATCAAGGGTATGATATCGCGGCGGCTTCCTGAACGGCAGAGGAGGCAAAAAGGAAAACATTGACGAAACTAAAAACCTATAGCGAGTTGCTTAAGGTGAAGAGAAGAAACAGGGGGCCAAGCGTGCCTGGGGAGCCTTGAATAGGGAGGTAAGTTTAGAATAAACTAGAGAGTTCCTTCGCACCTGTCGGCTCGGTGACGCCTAAGTCCTTCTCGTCGAAGAAACTCATTGCTTAAAGGGCGAGGGAAAAGGGGAACCGCCCAAGGCGGTCGATCACGCAACTATCCGATAAACTCAGGGAACCGTCACCGAATTGAGCACCGTAACGCACACTCCCAGACGGGAAATCAAAGACAAGGAAATGGCAGCTAGACACCCTGTTCCGAGGGGTGGTCACCAAGAATCCTACGAAAAAAAAGTTTGAAAGCCATCCGCTGATCGAAAGACTGGGCTGGATGAGCGGAGGGAAGGTGAGTCAAGGCAGCGGAATTGTTGGTAGCAGTAAAGAAAAGAATCTAGAAAAGGGCCCATCGGTGAAAAATTCAGACTTCATCGAGTAGCTCGAAGGGGGGTACGTTTATAAATGGATGCTAAGGACGCTAGTGGTCGGAGTATGGACATACACCTTATCCATACGCGCTGACAAAGAAAAGCACATATTAGGCTCAAGGACCAAAGCTCTTAGGGGGAGTCGAGCGGACCCATCCCTCACGACGACACCAGTAAGCCTCGTGTGGGACAGGGATCTCGCATAGGCCCTGGGAAAAGCGGGGGGCCTCCTAACACGCAAATTGCGGTAATGGGGATCGCGCCTGTGAAGAACGAAGGCTGGCATGGGGGCTTTCGCAGTTCGTGGCATCGGGGATCCATCCGACTTCTGCGTACATCCAAACGCCGGTTCGGTTCGAGGAGAAAGAGCGGGAGCGGCGGAAGACACACAATCTGTACAAAAGGGGAAAAGCGTCCGAGTCAGTTTCCTGAAACTAAAAAAAACTGGACAGCGGGGGAGCCATCGACCAAAACCACCAAAATGTGCTGGCTTGCGTCTGCAAAAATATGAACGCATCGGCCCCAGGATGCACGCATTTGAATATACGAAGGAAGTGATCAAGTTTATGACCTGCGGGCAAAAGATGGAACTCTGGAGCAAGCGCAGGCGGGCAGCTAAAGAACCCGTTTAAAAAGCCCCGCATTGTGTGGAGAGGGCTCTCGTTGTAGGCAACACATCGTCGTTAGAGGTCTCTGGATAAGTTGACCCCAGACGTTTAGGAGGGAGCATCGATCGCAATAATAGCTTACGAAGTCAGGAGGAGGGAGCGTTTTGATGGGGAAACCGCATCATCCTAATGGGCGGTTGACAAGCAAAAATAAAATGAGCAAGGACGACGTAACGGCAGGGCGTGTCTCAGAAATGAGGGGAAGGAGCGGGACGGAAATGGACCTCTAACGGAGGGTAATAAGGGCACTGTGGATATGTCTTTATGAAACAATGGCACGTCGGATCTAGGCACAACTTCAACGGGGATCGAGTACTCGCGGCAAATTTGCTTGACGAATTAAAGAAAACAAACGACTAGAAATGTCTTTTCAAAAGTGATGGTCCTTTAGACAACAACGGCGGCAGGTTCTGGAAGATCTGGGGAAGAGGAAGGCACTAACTCTTCCCTTCACTGAAAAAACGGATCCACTAGAAAATGTGTCGTCAGTTAATGTAGGGGAATCCGCACAATCGTGGACGAGGAAAAAGATCATGAAAAGTACTAACTGGATATCAGCCGCCTCGAGCTTCACAATTGAAGGTGCACCTGCAACGCGTCTGATGGAGAAGAGGAGCGGGAGACCACGCGAGGTCCTTAATAGGCCAAAAGAATGAAAACGACTCTGATTCAGGTTAGACAGCAAACAATAATGAGAAGCCTATGTGGGGTGAGTCCATATGGGCTGGCTTTGGTACTAGTGCTTAAGAAAAGAAGAGGGAAAAGAAAAGAAAACAGCAAGACCGCTGGCTTACTTCGGAGTCGGGACAAAAGTTGTTCTTTTGAAAAAAAAACGACCTATGAAGAAGGGAACTGCGGGGAGGGGGGGCCACCGAAAGGAATTCAGAAGGCTGTTCCCAATATTCATCACGGCGACGTGCACACCCAAGGGAGAAGCCCCCCCCCCGAGAACAAACGGAAGGCGGATTATGGGGGAAAAAAGGGGAGTCACGAAGGGTTAGAGAACGGTCTGGGGGAATCTTTGCAAAATATCCCCGGACATCCAGGTGGTAGGGTGGATAAATCCACAGTGGGTTAAAAGAAAAACTGAGGAGAGAAAAGGGTTTTTGCAAAAAAACGAACGTTTGGTCCCCGACGCCGAAAGAATGAGAGAAAGAGGGTCCTGGATGTCACATAAGGAGTCTGAGAACTAACACTAAGAAAGAAAAACAACGAGTAACAAACACCAATTAGAGCGGGAGTAAAAATACGGGGGTTGAGGAGAGGAAGGCTGAAGGGGGGACACGATAAGACGCTCTGATGGGGGCTCTACTCACGAGTGGCCAGACAACGGGAATGGAATAAAAGAACGGAAATTGTAAAAACGAAAAAGAAATTAAGATAAAGGAAATCCCAGTCCAGGCCAGGAAAGTGACAGAAAGATCAAAGCCAGGACGAAGAAACGTAAAATATCAATAGACATGGTTGCTCTTAGCCCGAGTTGCAAGAGGGGCGGTCGCACGTGACTCCACAGAAATTTTGGCTCCAAAAGCACTCAAAATGAACCAACACAGCCGGGCGTGGACGAAGTACTCCGTTTTCAAACAGGAAAAAAAAAATGGAGGGGGGGGGGAGGGTCTCGTCACTCTTTCAAGCAGAGAGAAAGAAACCGGAGTGCGAATTCGAGAAATATGTTCATAAGAGGAAGGGACAAAATGCCATAAGTATACCACCGTAAGTCACTGAGAAAGAAAGAGCATGAACCGCAACCTGAGGGGAAGGGAAACGGAGATGGAGGGCAGGGGAGGCGGAGCAGACAGCTCTCCCGATCTCCTTTGCGTCGCCACCGCGTTTCTCATGCTCATCTGGGGAGAAGGGGACATCAGCAACCAGAAAGCCAACGAGAAAAAAAGCAGAAAATAGATACATGCAAGAGAAAATAGTATCCGAGCGAAAAAAGAAACTGGTGCTAGCGAAGATGGACGGACCTCTGAAGACGGGGGTAATCCATGCACCCTAGAGATAATAACTATAGAAGAATCCAAGGAATCTTCAAAACTAAACATAGAGTTCAACCGTGGGTCGTAAAGCATGAAAGCCGTCACTACAGAGACACCCAAGTATCTTAAAGACTATCCATCCGAGAGTCAAAATAAGGAGCACCTGGAAGAAGGAAATGCAGGATGAAACACTGTTAAGGAACCTTTCCATTCTACATAGAAAAATCGAGTGTGACTATTTCGATGGACGTTTGAAGAAGGTTTGGGTAAGCAAAGAAATCATGGTTCTTGACTCGTCCCATCTGACGATTGATTGTTTTAAACCGTGTTGAAGCAGGGGAGGAGGGGCCAGAGGGCACGCACTGAGTCAATAACAAATGTGGGCAAATAATTACCGACCCGTTCTACACTAATAAAGAGGAGCTACAAACAAGAGACGCAACCAATCCTTCATGAGGGAAAGGAGTAAAGATCCACCTCATAGATATGAAAATGGCCCAGCAACCGCATGGAAGTACATCTGCGTTCAGGGGGGGGACAGGGGTCCCGCTCTAATTAAATAAATTTCAATTGAATGGCGAAAAAAGAATCCTTGCTCGAGGAATGAAACACTGTGTAAGGGGAAACTAAAAGAGAAAGAATAAGAATGAACATTCTCTGTAATGTGGCATGAAGTACGCTCTGGAAAGTCCTAACTGACACGAAGGGACCATTAGACCACGGGAGGGGAAACTATAGATCTTTGGGTATTTCAACTGTAATATTGGCAGGAATCAAAATCGGGAGAAGGGGGCGATCCGAGATGTTCCAACCGATTCTTAAAACTTCTCAAAGGGAGGGTGGCTGAGGAGAAAACCGCTGGCAAAAGGTTTACACACACCAGAGGAAAGGGGAAGGGGGAAATCTTGTAACTGGTCTGTGAGGGAGATTACAAAAATAGGGGCTGGGCGGGGAATTGCATGGTAGCGTGGAATCAAACCAGTAGCTGGTAAACTTGGACCCAATAAAGGGGGGAGAGGTACAAACGACAGGGGTGATCAGCCCCGGCGAAATCCGAACGAAAAACCACGGAAAGAGGAAAAATACTGAAAAAGGACAAGTACGGAAACTTATTAAGGTATTACTTAAAGATACATCAGCAGAGAAAGGGAAGAATAGGGGGAACCTCAAATACGGAACTACCAGGTTCGGAGAGTGGACAATAAAACTTGGTGAAAAAAATAATCTAACTATACCTCAGTCTCCAGAAATAAGAATAAGAAGGAACTAGGGAAACAAAACAGGAAGAAAAGCCGTAATACTAGAGAGAGGAAAGGATAATGGGTGCAGCAACCAGCTCCTGGACTCGGCGTGCGTCTCGACGAACCGTTGGGAACGCCATAGGCTCGACACCAAAGAGTTCAAGGCGTAATTAACTACAGCTGGACAGGATTGAAATATTAAGGCTAAAATCAGAAATTTGCGCAAAGCTGAAGGGAGAAAAAAGAAACTCTTGCTCTGGGGCCGGTATCCACCCTGCACGCTCGGATAGCCGGGGTAGCATACAAATACGCCGGAGGGGAAGCGGAAAGCGTATTGACCACTCGTAAAAGGCAGCAGAGAAAGGAGGAAGCTCGCCAAAAGACTTGCGAGTGGGTTCAAAAAACCAGGAAACAAAGCAGCGAACATGAATATTTTAACACGAAGAAGGGACCTAGGAGAAGTAAGCGGTCCCCCCTCAAAGTGGCTTCCGCACAAACGGCTGTACAAAAAAGGAGGAAAAACTGAAAAAATACTACAAAAAAAAAAACTAGGGGAGAAGAGAGGGTGAGGGGACTTCTTATTGCCTTGATCAAGTGCGCTGCAAGAAAATACGTTTCAGACGGGGAGTGGAGGGGAATGCAGCAAGTGCCATATAAGCTAACCTCAATGGGAGAGAAGAGCCGACGAGTGCCAATACGACTCCTGAGAAAAGAGAGTCAAAACAAAACGAAAGGCGACGGGACACCATGAATTTGTCGTGAAGGACAACAGTTCGCCAGAAAAGCGCCAAAGAAAACTCATCTCTACTATCCCAACAGATGGGGAAAAAAAGAGAGAAGAGAGCTGGTCTCTTGTTAGGATCTTGGTCGAAAAAGTGTTAAGGTAAAACAAGCAACTGCCTGCGTTGGGAACTGTAGATCCGGAGGGAGCAAGAGGATTGACATTTCTAGAGGCGTTGCTAACGAGAATTTAGGGACGCGCCAGTGAGATAAGGAAATAATCAAGGGTGAACTTTTAACGGTCCTTAATACAAAAGGGGTGTAGGAAAGACCTGCTCGGCCAGCCTCATCACTAAACACCGGAGGGGGTATCACGGAGGGTCGCGGATGGGGAAAGTGTAGTATGTGGGAAATGGCTCGTAGAAGGGGGGTACCAAAATTTTTAAAAAACGGTTGAGTGGGCCGCCGAGAGGACGGCGAAGGGCTTGAAGTTACCATAACGGGAACGGGACTATCCATTAGACCGTTTTGAGGAAAAAAAACAAAATAAGGCAGAAATATGCAGTCGAGCCTTGCCTAGTGCGGAACATCCGCTGAAGAGCAAGAAAAATAGGAAGGAGATGAAGCAGGTGGGAGGACTGAAAAGAAAACCTGACTGGCTTCGATACCCGTTCTGACTCGGAATAAACTTCGTATTCGGACCGTCAGCTCGGGTGAGGACGAAGGTCTGTAATTCCTCCTAAAACGAAGGACAGTCACAATGTCCCGCGCATATCGAATGAGAACTTCTCGAGAAGGAAAGATCCTTCGGAGGACCGTCGGAGGTTCGGCACCCATTTGGCGATCATATTCTATAAACCTGTAAGGAAGGGAGCTGCCGTGGCAGCCAATATAGTAAGACATGGTTTATGTGCTTTCTGGAAAGAGCGCTTTTTAAGATTGAAAAAAGAGTCTTCCATTCGGAACAAATAAGAGAAGCGAGGGTGGACTGCTTAATGCGTTCAATAACGAGTAGGGCGGCAGTTTTAGCTGTGTTGAAGTACATGTCATAGAGGGGACGAAACCTGTGAGTAAACTCGCAACCTAGAGGAGAGGGGGGAGGGTAAGAAGTATAATCGATGGAATATGGTATGAACCCCGTGGTAGTGAGTTCACGGTTGAAACAATGGTCGGGGTAGATCAGGAAAATAAGGGGGATCGCGCACCACTTAAACGCCGGCACCGTAACAACCAATAAAACCAAAAGAATACACAACGGCACCACCAGAGAGCGGTTGGTGACGACCAGGTGCAAGCGAGGGGGAACCTAGAAAAAAAAAGATACGAAGGGACTCTAGTGGAAAGACAACGATCTCCGACGTGACCGGCAAGGAAAAGTTGAGCAGCTTAAGAAAGCAATTGCCATGAACTCAATAGCGTCCCATATTTGGGTCAAATAGCTAAGAAATCTCTTTCGTTCTAGGGAATATCTTTTTCAGTGAAAAAGGAATCTTCTAGAGTTGCATTAAAGAGGGTACATGCAGCATGTTGGATACCTGCGCCAAGTAGGAAGGTGAAAAGATAAAAAAGTGGAATTGAGGAGAGGAGGACGCCAATACCAATCCGAAAAAAAACAGCTGTCACCAAGGGTTGCTGTGCCAAAAACAATCTAGAAGATCAATTTCGCAGGGTGTGGACATCTATACAGAGAAAAGAGGATTGTGAAAAGGAGAGGAGACTGTCGCCGGCTGACGGGGGAGACGTCAAAGACGGAAGGGGGGGCTAGTGGAGCCCTCCTAAGCTGCCTCCATAAACGCGTTCGTGCTCCCCTCGGGCAAAAACAGCAGGGTAAAAACAATTCAAGATTACCGGAAAAAATCGTCCAAGAAGGCGTTGGGATAAAGAAGGGAGGGGCGATTAGAACCGTCGAAAGGCGAACCAGAAAAACCAAAAAAGGTGGCTGTCTAAGGAGGGATATCGGTCACTACATCTGGCGAATAAGGAAAGGCCAAGGAGTCCGAACTGAATCTATTCGTGACTTTGCGCGGTAATGCGCACTGGAAAAAAATAGAAGTAGGGGAACTGGAAAAAATCGGAACCGGCTAAAAGAAAATCAACTGCCATGAAGGTTTAGCGAGGGGGGAGCTCTCAGGGGGGGCCTAAACAATAGTTGGGCGCATCGGGTCCTGGGGGTTACCCCGGCGGAAGAAGAGGGAGGCTAAAAAAGCCGACAAATCTATGCCTTTAGCGTGCAAAGGCAAGCAAAGTAAGGAAAAAAGATGCTGTGGGTGCTGGAAAACGTACGAAAAAACGCACGCCGGCGGGGGTCGAAAAGGGAATTAAAAAGCATTCTTAACCGGGGCGGCGAAAATAAGAAGGAGTAGGGAAGGGAAGAGGCTAAACCAGTTTTAAAACTCGCGTGGTCTAGAAGGGAGGGGGCACGAGGAGTGGCGGAAGACCACGGCGGTCTTCGACCCTTGAAGGAGGATCAAACGTGCCGAGGGAAAGAGGGGGACCGAAGAAAGTAACCAACAAAAGGGACGAAAATGTTGGAAAAAAAGGGTAAGACTGGAGCCACGCCCGCGCACTGGCGTCGAAAGGCTGGTTGGGAGAGTCAGGGATACCGGCGAGAGAACTAAAACTCACTCAGAGGAGACACCATTGTTTCGTTCGCATAATGGCGACGAGGAAGGGCATCAGATAAAACGGCGGGGGAATCCACGTGAGACTGAATATCAGAGCCCGAAAGAGCAGTACAGTGATGAACACGCGGTCGGTGGAGAGAATCGCGGACGAGGAAAAAACAAAGAGATCCAGAGTCGCTAACGATCAGAATGAAAAGAGAAGCGATAGTGGAGAAGGACCAAAGCAAAAGGGGCGGCATATGTTACTGTGCTCCCTCGTGCTGGATTGGGGTGCGGGGACGGGGAGTGGAGAGCAAAATGCAAAAGCAAACCAGACCGCGAATGAACGGGTGAAAGGAGTCGGTAGGTTTTGCAAAAAGTAAGGGCGCCTCCACGTTCTGGAAGTGCAAAAGGGAGGGGCATGCGAGCGATGGAGAAATGGGGAAAGTGAAAGCAAACCAAAAATCGACTAGCGGAACCCGTGGTCGGAGAGAGAACCAAAGAGATGAGTAACGAAAACGGTCTGTGGAGCTACCGAGGAAGGGGGGATGAAGGGAGAGTTACAGGAAGCTCAGTTCGGGGGCAAGGATCCAATCCGCCGGGAAGTCTCACGGGATCCGGACGGGGGATGGGGCAAACCTCAACAAACGTTTTGTTCGACCCTATCGCTGCCGCCGAGCGAGAGAGGGGTGGAGCAATCTCATTTCAGAAAAAGCACAGTTCATCAACCCGAACAAAAACAAACTAGTGAGAAAAATGAAAACAAGGAATCCCCCATGAAAAAGATCGCGGTAATAATGAGACTGGGCGCTACAGTGACGTAGTTGCACGAAGCAAAAAAAGCATGGAGGGATAAAAACCAAGGATCTGAAATCCCAACAAATGGGGGGGGAACACAAAGTGTTCTACAGAAGAGGATAGACGAAGCAAGGGAACTAACAAAAGGGGAGAGTTCATCGCAACAAGCGACCGAGGAGTCTTGCCCAGAAGGAGGCAACAACGAACTCCAAATGGTTTCATCAATCGAGCAAGGTGGGGAGGTGTGAGGCCGCCGAAGACTGTCTATCGAGTTGTCATAAAACACACGCGAAGAGCCAACAAACCTGCGTGTTCCATTGCGGCCGGGGTCCGACTCGCCGTGAGGTAAAGGGCAAGAAAAAATTGCTTCACCGAAAGACAACGGAATGGAAGAAAGAAATGTTGACTAAAAGGTTGGCAAAACCTACCGAGTAAAAACCAATAGACCCCGCAAACCTAGCGGTCGCAGGAGCGAGGCTCAAGAGACAGACGAAGAAGGTCGCGTAAATTGGACGGGGCTGGGCACGCCGAAAAGCAAAAGAGCGCAACGAAGCTAAACCACCGCGGGCCGTGCACTCGCGGCGCCTGTCGCAACCGAAAAGAGTAAGGAGAGTCGCAACTGGAAGAGATACTAACGGGAAGCTCCAAGAGCGAATTGTTGAGCGCGAAAATCGACGTGACCGCTGGGGACTCCAGCCTAAGCAGAAAGGAGAACTACACAGAGGAAGAACACGCTAAACAATGAGAGTCTGGAATTGGGGAGGGGTGTATTATCATAGAAGCTACCGTCACCAAGACGCGCGGTCTCAAAGCGAACACTAAATCCGGGGTCACAGAACGGAGAAAGCGCTCGCCGGAATGCCACGCGTTTACGACCACGGAGGGGAACGCTAGAAAACATGGTCGCAGGCTAAGAGCCAAAAACCGCGTGTTGGGATACGGAAGGAGCGACGGTTTCTCCTTTTTCGGGTAGTGGTAAAAAGTCAGGCATTCTTTAACGCTTACAGCTTACGAGAGAAAGGGGGGGAAAACCACTGAAGCGGACCTCGGGGACCTCAGCACGCCACGGCGGGGAGAGTCAAGAAGTAGTGAGGGAACATGGGGACAAAAGAAAAAGGCGAAAAACTCATCTTGCTACATTGCTCTAAGCACAGGAAATGAAACGTGTGTTAGTAAGAGGCCCAGGAATCGATTGAAGTAGGGTAGCCATTTCCACACAAAGGGATGACGGAAAGGGAAAAGTCGGGATGCAGGGTCCAGCTATCCTAAAAACGAAAGGAAGGGCCGAGGATTGCGAACGCGAAGTCGCAAGGTAAAAACCTGCAGGAAGCACAAACAGTTAATGAGCACGAGAACTATCGGTACGTTCAGAATCAGTACGCGGGACTACCGAGCCGACCTAAAAACTGGACCGAGGATCATAAAAGGATGGAACTGGCAGTCGAAGATTGGGGTCCTGGACAAACATTCAATCAGCCCGGTCCGTCGCATAGAGGAACGGTGAGGAAACCAGGGAATCACTTATCCACCTGATAGCCGATCCCAAAGGAGGAGATGGCCAAAAAGTCACCGGGGGGGGGGTGACCCACCCAAAGTCCAGGAATGGTCACTGATGGACCGTATCTGATAAGATCGTGTAGTTGTGGGGCTCACAAGGAGGTGAAGGGGGGGGTCTAAATTGGGATAAAAATGGGCCGTTCGACCCGAGTGCTGCGTCAAACGAAGTTAACTAAGAACGGGTTTCATTAATTAAAATGGAACAAGCGAGAAAAGGAACTTAGACACCTTCAAGGGGAGACGGAAGGTGGCGAAGGTGAACGACATCATCAACAGAATGTAACTGGACCTATATGAAAGCGAGAAATAACAATAACAAGCCGCAACGCTGGCTAGGGAGAAGAATCGAGTCACAGCAAAACGTGACATCGCCTGGTGACGAATTTCAGGAAGGGCCAGACAGACTGGGGCAGCGGGAGGTCTCGAAAAACTCAGTTCCCACAGGCACGCGACATCATCAAGAAAAATTGATTAACTATGTGGAAAAAAAGGGAAAAGGCCCCACTTAAACGAATGGTAACGACTAGAAGGTCCAACAAAGGGGGGGAGCAGACCAAGCGACGCACCGAATTACCAAGAAGTCAGCGCCGTAAGACATGGGGAAATACTCCTACTTTAGAGTCGAGGCCACATCGGGAATGGTCGGAGTTCGGAGAGGACAACATGCGACCGAAATGGAGGGGAAGCATAGTGTCCTCTAAGGTAAATGGGAGGTGTATGCGAAAGGCAACTGACCGGGGACCCCTTAAATACAACTGGATTTAACGGAACTGAAACACATATCTAAACAAAAAAACGGGTCTGGCCTCTGCCGCCATTGCGAGTGCTCAGGGTGAAAAAGCACGTGGCAAGGACCCTCGCCACAGTACTAGGAGAAGATCTGAGACCCAAATAGCCAAGTGTTACCACCACCAGGTAAAAAGAAAGGCTCAAAGTTGCACTTGCGCTAAAAGATGGAACGACACTAACTCGCCCCACTCAAACGTCGAGGGAAGAACACTTTCCCACTATACGAGCACCTGGTTTCCATAAGAAGACATACGCAGCACCTAAAGGACAGATCTAGTGGAAAGAGGAGGTGTGGGAGGGAGGAAAGAGGTGAAAATGGGAACATGTCCTGAACTACCAGTACGTTCAAGACCCTTCATTCCACTTCGTAAAAGCCGGGGAAAGCACAAAGGAAAAGAGTCCGATAAGATTTGAACAACAGACTGCCCCTAAAGTCAATTCCCCAGCCTGATTAGACGAAACGACCAAAATCTACTGGAACCCCCAGGGGACGGTCCCAAATATAAACTGCCGGCAGGCCCGCCGGGTCAAAAAAGCTCGCCACCCAAAAAGCGGCGCTAAAAAAACAACGGGAGAAGGCGCTGGGGGCAAGTTGAGGACAAATGGGGGGGGGTGCATCTCCTACGCTCAACTGCCTGTGTGAACCTTAGGCGGGACAGGGGAGAGGTTAAATGAGAAATTAAAGAGAGGGCATGGACGCTAAAATTTTAGGTACATCAGTGGGTACTCAAGTTATGCCAAAACAACGTACCGGGGAGCCAACCGTCAGGCCACGTGGAGTGATAAGAATGCAAATTAATCCACATCAGGCAAATTCGAACGTATCACTATAGCAGAAGAGAGGGCGGATAAGATTTCACAGGGTCACTTGGTACAGTTCCATGAAAGAGGGGGAAGTTTTGTTCCGGCGAGATAAATGTCCGAAGGAAACGTGAGCCGTGGACCATAAGATTCTATCCTTATTACTTCGGGGTGTTAAACTAGCTGGAAGGGGAGTCGTAGAGGAATCTGCAGTACGATGCAATCACTTAAGTCGCAGTACGAACCGAGAAAGAGGGAAGTGTAGTTCAGGCGACGCAGCCTGGGAAATCGATAGGGCGGAAAGAAGGCTGAGGGAGAAGCCAGAAGCTCGTTTTGGGAATCCGCAGGAGGATAAGAGGAGACGACAGTACCATTGCACAGGTTGCAGGGACGCCGAGCCCGACTGTGGCACACGTACAGTCTAATAAAGGCCACTCCTCGGCAGTTCGCGCGAAGAGGGACCCAGGAGGGAGACAGGATTCTCGTAGTACAGTGAAGCCGATAGGCAAACTTTAGGTACAGAAACAAAAATAGAGCATCAAACTGGGTAATGATTATGGGGAGACTGCGTCCTTGCGGGCAAGGAGGGGGCCCAGCGTACCAGCCATTAAAGTCGAACCCGAACAGGGGGGCAACCCGGTGAGAAGAGCCCCTAGTCGCAAGGCCGGTAGCTGGAAGCGAGAAAAGGGGGTTCAAGAAATATGTGAAGCGGACAGTCGCAAAGGAGAGGGAATCAGGAAGGGGTCAAACAGTCATTGTACGTGGCCCGGGAATCCAACCGTGGCGGAACGTTCAAACTTTATAAAAAAGGGAGTTAGGAAGCGCGGCCAGCTCAGGGAGATAACGCGACACAGTCACAGCCTGGTCACCTTAACCAATATAAAAAAAAACGGGAAGACAATGCAAGGCAATGGGAGGACGCGGTTGGGGGGAACAAAGTGACCGTGTGCCGAGAATCCGACCGGGGATCTGGGCCTGAAAGGGGAGTGCAGAACCTATGAGGAATAAGGGTCGACTACGGATTGGGCAGCTGGCAAATGTTACGTAAACTCCATCTAGCTTGAAGCCATTGGGGAAGATCACAGGAATAAGAGAGTCGGTATAGTACGGGTCATGTTACGAATCGTCCTGGTCCTAACCTGCGGGAAAGATTACAACCGTATGCAAAGAAAGAGCATCGGACGGGTAGCCAAGAGGACGGTACTGTGTAGCGGACGCATAGTCACATCGACTCCTAGCACGGTAATGGGGAAAAGGAGTTCAGGCCAGAACGAGAGCAGATCGTCCAAGGTAGTGAAAACTGGGTGACATCAATACGACGTTGCCGGGGCAGTTCTTTCGGCTCCATCTCCGATTTGAGGGTCTGCGGGGGAGACAGGGACTGTGGGGAAAACGAAAATTATCCATAAGAATTCTGCTGACCTACCGGGCCGCGGCGGCAACGGGCCGCGAAGAACGGTTTACCAACCCTTCCGCGTAAGCAGACAGAAGAAATAAGCAACGAACTACGGATGGGAAAACCGGCCAAGGATCAAGCTTAGCAAACGGGTGGCTTGCTATGCAGGGCTCTTGAGAAAAATGGAGGTAAAGAGAGGGGAACATCCAGTGGAGGAAAAACAAAAAAAAAAAAAAAAAAAAAAAAACAAAAAAACGAAACACTGGGCATCGGCGAGCGGACGTAAGACGTTATTTGAAGCATGGGCGAGGAGGAAACTCTACGTGAAGGGCATCCTGAGGCGGACTGGGACAGACCGGCGGAAAACGGTTAACTGGCCGACCACGCCATGTTGTCGGGATAACCCTCGTAGGGGTGCTGTCCCGTCCTTACGTCGTTTCAGAGTCGGGGAGGGGGAAGAACAAAACAAGCTAGACATCAAAAAGATCAGAAGAGCAAAGAAAGAAGGAAAGTTTTCGCCGCCAAGGTCCGCGCAGGGAAGGAGTCGTTTTCCAGGCTGCGGGGAGAGCAAGTCGAGAAGGGAGGGTGGGGCATCAGAGGCTGAGAGGGACTTCTAAAAGGGAATGGGTACGCTAAAGGCGAGGGGGGACGAAGTCCCATGGGAAAGGGATAACAGTGTGGAACGTTTAAAGGGTGTAAAGATCAGTATACAACATAACTCGATATTCTCACCTTACCACAGTGGGGGTAGGCTGAAATAGGGAAGTGTTCGGGACGATAACATCAACCAACAAGGCTTCCGTTCGTTTTCACACATTTACTTAGTCAGAAATACAACTCACTTGACTACAGAGAGGTCGAAAGACTGTTGGGAGACAACTCGGGAAGAGGAGCAAAATACCTGAGGGAAAACTAACGCAAAGTAATCGAGGGACACCTGGTTTCTTTCAGACTCGAAAGTGCAAAGGGCAGAATGGGCTGGTCTTGACAATGGCCGCTGGTGGTCCAGAAACGACGAGCAAGACGCCCTAGCTAGGGAACAATTACTCGTTCATGGGGAAAGAAAGATTCATGGGAGGAAATCGATCGGAACAAATCCAGCGACAACGTTGAGTCGTGCTCAAAACCTAATAAACGGACAGCGACGAAGTAGGCGTCGTCCCGACTTCCTAAGGGAGCGGAGGTGGGGGAGTTTGAGTCGAGGCTGTGCAGTTGGGGCGGTAGTGGCAGGGATTCGAAGGAAATTGAGATACTAATCACCAGACCTTCTCCGCTAGGGGTCGCGTCGGGAATTTTCGTATTTTTTCAAAAAACAAAACATGCGATCCAGTCAGGAAAAAAAGAAAGAGGAGGGGAGAAAAAAAGAATTCGAGTAGAAGGTCAGGGTACCCATAGTGCAAAAGAAGACAAAAACGGTACAACAGTCATCGACGCTCAAAAAACAAAAGGAGGAAGACGATCAAAATAGGGGTGGGGGGGGAGAGAAGAGATGGTGAATGACCACACTGCATCGACAGCGAAGGTAGTGTGGGACATCGCAGAGACCGAAAATGTCAAAGTCTCTTAACGCGAGGGGGAGAAACGGTTTGGAAAAAACAGAGGAAAAAATTGGCACAAGAGAACGCCAACCAGCGGCAGAGGGCTGAAGCTAGATTAAAATGACAGAAAAGAACAGCACTATTGAGAAAAAAAAAAACGGCGACAATAACGTCGAGAAAGCAAGGTGGTCGATGTAAGCAATGCGTACGTAGTGGCCGAAAGGACACTGGTTCTAACCTAAAAAGACTCTGCAGCCCCGAAACGTGAGCGTCAAAGCAGAAGGGGTCACTTCGGGGCGCTGGGACCAAGGCATCCATCCAGGCCAGGATAGGTGCAATCAGGAGCAAAATCCAGGGTTTGCAACATTGGAGAAGGATCAAAAAACCCCATGGGGGCCTCCATAGAGGTCAGGAAGGGGGTGAGAATCGTTAAAAAGACGTTCCTCCAACAATGGGGAAAAAAAAAGCAAGCTCGAAAGAAAAAATCAAGGAGGGGTAGACATTTTACTCCATTTGGCAAAGGAAAAGGTACGATCAACGGGGAGGGGGTGGCGGTACTCGGCAACCGTGAGACAAGCTATCCACGTAAGGTTTGCTGAAGAAGAAGCAAGTGGTCAGAAAGCGACCGCGTAAACACGTGGGCCAGCACAGGACATGAACGGGGAGTCCCCACGGGCGCCACGTTTACTCGCAAAGAACCGAGAAAAGGGGGGGAGGAAAATTGACGGGGACGTGCAAGGAGGGGGGTAAGACCGGGAGAGGGGATAACGAGAAAAGGAAGAACCCCACTGGATCGCGGGGTCCTGACGGGCAGAAACAACAAATCCTTAGTCTAGCGGGCGGGGAATGGGTCCGGGAGCTATCCGGGCATCGACAGCGGGAGTGGTTTAGAGAGCCCACACGGTGAGAGGAAAACGGGGAACCTCCTGAAGAATACGCGAAGACGAGGGAACACTACAAGTCAAAAGAGATTTAAAAAATTGACAATCCTTTGAAAACGGTTGCGAGGAAGAGACCCAGAACAGCCAGCCGGAGCCGGGAAAATCAAACTGGTACCAGATCGGCCAGCAGCTCACTAACGGAGAACATCCCAAAGAGGCCAGGAGGGGTTCAGGACAAATTCTGCATAATGCGCAATATGTCTGAGAAGAAAGAAGACAATCACATCAGTGGTGTGATAAATTGAGGAGTCTAGAAAGGAATGTCCGTTGAAATCCTGTCGGGAAGGGGGGAGCAAAAAAGCTATTCTGCGCTTTCATCTACAGAATGGTGTAAAAAGGTAGAAAAAATAAGTCGGCCCGCAGGGTGCCCCGCAAAAAAAAAAGTTCCGAGAGTTTACGCTAGTGTTATTATACAAAGAGATAGAAACTCACTTCGACAAGAACAGAATATTAGAGGCGGACTAATCAAAACGAAACCGGCAAATCCTTCCGTTTTGTTGTAAGGACCGACTGGAACTATAGGGAGAGTCAGAAGAGACTTGGGAAGTCACACTCTGCACTGAAATAAAGGCCGGCCTTCGATGGGAATTGTCACCTTCCCCCGAAACTACATCATAAGAAAGGTTCAGAAAGGGGTTTAACTACATGTCGCGTTGGATGAAAAAAGCTGAAGAAGGAAACACAACGCAGTTCATGACCCAGGATCGAACGGGTCGGTTCCCTTCCAATTACAATTATCGCTGCAAAGACCGAAAGGCTTAACAGGCTGATACATGCCAACTATGGGCCAGGCTCGGAGGGGATGTCGTGCCTGGGGAAAATTAAAACACGCCCGAAGAGGAGCGCGGTCGAAAAAGGTTTCAGGAAAATTATAAAAGGCAGCAAAGGCTACTTGCGGTGTGGACAACCGAGGAAACCGGGGGAAAAAAGCTGCCAAGGCCTTGGCAACCCTGTATTATTTGACATAACTGGGAGGCCGATTACTGTGAGAAAAGGAGTTGGGGAGCAACTTTTAGAAAACTGATTTGGTCAAGGTCTACCCCAACATTGCGGGGGAGGCAGTCACAAGGGACATCCTCCGGGGGGGGGGTGGGGCGGTTTTGTTCAAAACTCTTGAAATCCGACGAATAATTACTCCCCGGAACCCAATTTCAAAGATGGTACAGGATAAGGTGACAAATTTAAATCCTTCACTTGCCAAATGACAGAGATTAACTAAAGACGTACCTGGCAACGACTCAAGGCATAAAAGTCCAAAAAGCTGTCACTATGGGGAATAAGAGGAAAAGGCCAAAAAAAACAGTGGATAAGTGCAAGTGGGAATGGGACTAAGGACTGGGGTGTCAGCGCTGCAAGCGGAACGCCGGGGTTCTTCTAACAAAAGCAAGAAGAAAAGAAACCTGTGGGGCACTATGGTGATAGACCACACTCACCACGTAGCAGAGAGAAGGGTACTAAGAGAAGGGAAACGCCCAACTAAATGTGGGAAGAAATAAAGAGAGAAAAACAACAGAAAAATTGAGTGGGGGCCGTCTGACCGAAGACGTGTCAAATCCGCCTCCTGTCGAGAGACAAAAACAATAAGGGACAAGGGTATTCGTTAGAGGATTACAGGGGAATTTGAACAGGAAGCCAGGAAAAAAAGCTATGCATGCGACATCAAGAGAGTAGTTCCCATGAGTTCGTACCGGGGGTGACAACCTCCAGAAGGCTGGTCTGGCGACGCAAGACCTAGCAAGTCATCTAACTCTAGTAATCCTGTCTCTAAAATTAGAAAGAAGGATTGCCGAGGAAGCTGGCATTTTCCTCCGAGAGGCCTACGTCCATCAAGAGATGGCCTACCACTCAAAGAAGACGGGAAAAGCATGTTCCACACAGGTTAATCTCGTTATGTCGAAGTTAAAGAGGACTTAAGAAAAAAATGTCCTCGGAGGCAGTGAAGATCACTGATTAAACCACAGTGCTGAAAAAACTGCTTTCATGCGAAAGAAGAACAGGGGAAGGAGAATCCTCAACTCCGCTAACAAAAGACCGAGAGCTCTGGACACGAGGGTGGAGGAGGGATGAATT